>MWVX01000412.1_pt1 | contig 13251 bp, 15 predicted proteins | sample 1047311 | NCBI WGS metagenome assembly MWVX01 (sample SAMN06349984, study PRJNA376086) | soil metagenome | isolation source: MtG-4 sample Antarctic (ecotone) soil | place: Antarctica | collected 2015-01-13 | reverse complement strand
CAATGTAAAGGATACTTCCGCAGTAATTCAAACGTTTAACCGTAAGTTTTTACAACAGGAGAGCCGTAGTGGTTTAACGGAAGAGGCCCGGAAAATACTGTACACCTTGTATCGTAAAAATGAGTGATGATACCGGCTTACTTGTTGTGTACATTATTTTGGTTTACCTTACAGTACCGTACTAACAAAAAATTAAGCCTATGAAGTGTTCTTTACTATCTACATTACTCCTATTATTTGTACTTTTTACAAAAGCGCAGAACGTCAGCGAATTGCCTGCAGGTAAATACGAAACAAAAATTAAAGCAGCCCAAAATAAATGGGAGAAAGGCGACATCATTATAATTGATGATACGCACTATAAGCTTAGCACCAGTGGCGATATTGGTGAGTACAAATTCAGTGTGGCTGCGCAGCGTATTTTCTTCGTGTCTGGCCCATTAAAAAGTGCCTTCACTAAAGTAGCAGCAGCCAATGGTAAACCCGTTATTATTTTACCAATTGAACAAAATGGTAGCCTTGGTTTAACAGGCGAAATTTGGGCAAGTAAGCAATGATGAATGTGAGATGTGAAACGTCAAACGTGAGTCATTAAAGCCTGCACTTTTTACAAAAATGTATTATTGTCAAAAGCTGTAACTAAGTATTTGCGGGAAGCTACTCCATAATTTATTGTTTCTCTAGTCTCACGTCTGCTGTCTCACGTTTCACTTCCTTACTTTTGCTTCAACGCATGGCCAAGGAACAAGGACAAATAACATTTGATTTTTCTGATGAGGGGGAACTGCAAAAAGAGTTTCTTTCAGGCCAGCCTATAGACCCCCCAACAAAAGCTAAGGTCACCAGGGGGCGCAAAAAATTAAATGGGCCAGAGTCGGAAGAACCCATTGAGGTGCCCGAAGATGACCTGCTTTTTCAAAAAGCTTATTGGAGTATTGGCGAAGTGGCTGAAATGTTTAAGATTCCTATTTCACAGGTGCGCTATTGGGAAAATGAATTTGATGTGCTTGAACCTAAAAAGAATAAAAAGGGCAATCGCTACTTTCGCCCGGTTGATGTAAAGAACCTTCAATTAATTTATGATCTGGTGCGCCGCCGAAAATTTACACTGGAAGGTGCCAAAGAATATTTGAAGAAAAATAAAAGGGCTAAGCAGAACCATGAAATGATTGCCTCACTTCAAAAGATAAAAACATTTTTGCTTGAGCTGAAAGCTAATTTGTAAACCCCCATCCCCTAAAAGGGGGCCTGATGAGAGTCTGTTAGTTCTGCCTTTCAATTCTACATTCGACATCCCTTGTTCATCTGTTCGATATTCAGTTGTTAGCCTATCCGATATTCCTTTGCTTCCTCCAATTTGTAGCATCTCTTTAACAGCGCCGTTTTGTTTGTAGCTTATTTTTACAATACAACAATTCGTATGAAAAAGTTCGTCCTTTCTGCCATAGCACTTATTTCCTTTCAATACATTTTTGCCCAAACAGAAATAAGCCGTGAAGCCGGCGGAACAAAGATCGTAAAAGGCTTTATTGTAAAAAAAGAGTTAGCAACAGACACCGCATTCGCCTGGTATGCACAAAACAGTAAAGGCTATATGCCCGCTGCCGATGCAGTGCAACAGTATAGCGCTAATAAAGATTCCGTAAATCTTATCATTTTCGCAGGCACCTGGTGCGATGATACTAAAAATCTGCTACCTAAATTTTTTACTACCACCGATGCAGCTGGTTTTCCTGATAGCCGCATAACCTTAATTGGTGTTGACCGCAGCAAAAAAACGCTTTACAATCTTACAGACGCCTTTGGCGTAACCAATGTTCCTACGTTTATTGTAATGAAAAATGGTAAAGAGATTGGTCGTGTAGTAGAATATGGCAAGATGGGTTCGCCCGATAAAGAAGTAGGTCAAATCATCTCAGGCGCAGCGAAAAAATAGGCTTGTTTGGAGTAGACAGCATCAGCTGATAAACAACTATTACAAACTGCTTACTAGCCCGCTTTACACTCACGGTAATATCGGCAATTCCTTTCCTTCGGCCGCAAGCTTTATATCCAGCTTGTCCATTGCAGTAAGAATATGAAAGTTGATCCGTTGCCTGACGTCAGTAAATAAATTCCAATCTATCGGTGGGGTAAAAAATTCAACAAACACTACATACGCCTGCACCCTGATGTCGCTGAATAAAACATTGTAAGAATCTACTTCTTTGACTGTTTGCAGGTACGCTTTTACTTCAATAATTAATTCATCTATTTTAGGTGTAGGAGTTTGGAGGTTCAACATCAGGTTTATTTCGCCGCGAATTTGTGAGCGGCGGGAAACGTTATCCAATATACTATCCACCATTTGCTTGTTGGGCACAGTAACATACGATTTATCAGCGGTACGTACCCGTGTGCTTCTTAGGCCAATTCGTTCTACAGTACCGGCTACATTTTGCACTTTAATAAAATCGCCGGCAGTAAAAGGCTTATCAAAAAAGATAACAAAGGAAGCAATAAGATTTTCTAAACTTTCGCGAAGCGCCAATGCTACCGCAGCGCCTACAATGCTTAGGCCCGTGAGCAACGTGGTAACATTATAATTAAAAGCCTGGTTCAGGACAATGATAACGCCGAACACACCAATTACTACTTTTATAAAATCCCGAAAGAAAACAATGAGCTGGTTATCTCCTTGCGAAAGTGTTTGATTTGCTTTCAGTTCAAGTACGCTGGCAATAAAATCAATTACCCGAATCAGCAGCCAGATAAACGCCACGATTTGAACAGCAATAGCCAATGAAAGAATGATGCGTTGCATTGAATACTTATACAAAGTAAATTTCAGTGCATCGGGATAGCGAAGTTGGTAAAACGCTACTATGCATACAGTAACCACCAGGAAAGTGCCTAATGGATGAACAATTAAATCGGTAAATTTTTGCTTGTCGTAAGCCTTCATCCAGCGGCTTAATACCCGGCAAAGAAGCGTTGCGAGGTATTTTGAAATTATCTTATTGAGAAGGAGAACAAACAGCACAATACCAATCGTCCAGAGATAACTTTCTACGGTGTTGTTCCAGATAATCTTGTTTAAAAAATCATTCATCGCATAAAATCTTTGCGCTAAAATTAGGCATAACGGCTAATAGGCCACCCGATAGATGCGCAACGAATCCTGCGAAAAAGTAATGAGCTTATTGCTGTTGGTGAAGGAATGAACATAAGGTGTAAACTTTGACGGAAACTTACGGCTTTGCTCTATAAAAGTAGCCGGATTATATACAACAATTTCTCCCTGGTTTAACCGTACTACAGCGCCATTATGCACTTCAATATTGTTCCATCCTTTCAGGTCAAGCCTTTTTTTAAAAGTACCGTAGTTATCAAAAACAAAAATGCCTGCAGCAGAATCGGCCAGGTAAACAAGGCCATTATCGTTGATGATTTTTTGTGGAGCAATGCTCTTTCCAAATAGCTGTCGAAAGTCAGATGTTTCTAATTGAACAGTTCCCGCTTCATCAATTTTGCGCAGCTTGTTATCATAAGCATCAAACACCCAAATATTATTATCGTACGACAGCGCAATAGCCGTTGGCTGAAAAATATTGTATCTGCGCAAAGCAATCGTAGTACGGTTTGCCAGCAAACGGTCCAAAATCACCACCGATGAAAAATCTTTATAAAACAGTAGCGGCTTCAACGGGTTGGTTACATCAATTGAATACAGCTTGCCATTGTTGCGGATGCCGTTGAATACACCGATGGAATCGCCTTTGGGTCCAAATTTTTTTACCTGGCCTGTAGATGAAACGAGGTAAAGGTTTTCAAGGTTGTCCATAGCAGCCGCAGTAATATCACCTTTGTAGGTTTTTAGTAAGGAGAAGGCGGTATCATTAACCTGCGCAGAAGTGAATGTTGTAATGAATGAACTCAATATAATGGCTAAATAATTCAACCTATTTTTACAATTTTTGATTCTTTACCGGCGAACGATTTTAATTCCATATCCGTTCCGTCAAACACCGCATACGTATAAAAATTCATCCACTCGCCTAAGTTAATGTAACGGCTTTCAGTAGTAAGACGATAATCGATAGGCAAGTGTCTATGTCCGAACACAAAAAAGTTATGCTTCTGTTTTTGCAATACGTCCCTGCTGTAAATAAGCAGCCATTCTTTTTCTTCTCCTAAAAATTTTTCCTCAATATGTCCTTCCGCGCCCCGGCTTTTACGACTGAAGTATTGCGCCAGCCCTACGCCAATAGCTGGTGGTAAAATACTAAACAACCATTTAGCAACCGGATGTCGAAAAACTTTCTTCATCATTTTATATCCCTGATCACCAGGACCTAAGCCATCACCGTGGCCAATATAAAAAGAGGTGTTGTTGAAGGTGAATGTTTGCGGCTGAAAATAAACAGTTATGCCCAACTCCTGTTGAAAATAATTCTTCATCCACATATCGTGATTACCCACAAAAAAGTGAAGCTGAATTCCAGCATCGCTTAGCTCCGCTAATTTCCCCAGCAATCGAACATAGCCTTTAGGAACTACATGGCGGTACTCAAACCAAAAGTCAAACATATCGCCAACAAGAAAAATAGTGTACGCATCGGGTTTGATAGAGTCAAGAAACGTCACAATAACTTTTTCACGCTGCAAGCTGGTAGCTGCATCAGGCACACCCAAATGAAAATCAGAAAGGAAATAAACTTTTTTATCGGGCGGGAGCTGCATAACTTATTTACAAAGCCGTGAAATTAAGCCCTAACTTTCGAAGAAGCACTTCACCCATGCGAAAAAAAGCTTCATTGCTGTAGCCTGCAATATGTGGAGTAATGATAACATTTGGCTGGCCGGTTAAAAAAGCGATCTGCTCTTTTTCGTTTTCAGAATAAGAAGAAAGCTTTTCGTTCTCTAACACGTCCAGCGCAGCACCTGCAAGCCTTTTTGTTTTGACGGCATTGATGACTGCAGCCGTATCCGTTACTGCCCCGCGGCAAGTAGTAATAAAATAAGGCGGTTGGGCAAAGCTGTTGAAAAAGGCATCGTTTGCCATGTGATGCGTTTCAGCAGTCAGTGGAACATGCATACTTACTACTTCTGCTTCAGCAAAAATTTCTTCAAGCTCTGCTTTTTTTATGTAAGCATCGCTGTAGTCTCTTTTGTACTTATCGCAGGCCAATACTTTTACGCCAAAAGGCGCCAACAATTTGGCAAAGGAAGAACCGGCGTTGCCATAGCCAATGATCCCTACCGTTTTACCCCTTAATTCTATCCCACGGTTTTCATTTCGTAACCACACCCCTTCTTTTACTTCATTAAAAGAGCGGGAAATATTGTTTAGTAAATTCAGCACTAAACCTAATGTATGTTCAGCCACAGCATTGCGGTTCCCTTCCGGTGTGCTGAACAAGCTAATGCCTTTTTTTTCAGCGAGAGCTTCATCAATTAACTCCATTCCGCTGCCTAAACGTCCAATCCATTGTAGCGAAGTAGCTGCGTTAAGCATGGGTGCATCTATCTTAATTCTTGTGGTAACTACCAGGCCAAAAGCATCGCCGGCAAGAGATAATAATTCGTTATAAGTGATACCAGGATGATAGGCAACTTCGTACCCATTTTTTGACAATTGCTCAATCAAATATTTGTGAACCGGTGCAGTGATGATGACTTTCATGGAATGGTGCAGTTTATATGTGAGACGTCAAAACTTGTGACGTGAGAGTGTAAAGTTTTATATTATTTAGTTCACTCCGGTTTCACGTTTGACCTCTCACGTCTCACGTTAATTGAAAGCTTAATAGAGCAAAATCTTCTATGCTTAGCTGCTCGGCACGTTTGCTAAAAATATCCTGCTGTAAAATTTCGGGTTCAAACAATCCTTTGCAGGCATTGCGTAGTGTTTTTCTTCGTTGGTTAAAAGCAGTCTTTACTAAATTAAAAAACGATTTGCGGCTTTTCATTTCCAATGCTTCTTTGCGGGCCAATAATTTTATCACACCACTTTGTACTTTGGGTGGTGGAGTAAAGCTTGTTTCGCTTACATCAAACAAATATTCTACATCGTAAAAAGCCTGCACTAAAACCGAAGTAACACCATATACTTTGTTTCCTTCTTTAGAGGCAATACGCAAGGCCACCTCTTTTTGAAACATGCCAATTACACAAGGCACAGCATCATCCCATTCCAATATTTTAAACAATATTTGGGTAGAAATGTTGTAAGGAAAATTGCCCACTACTGTAAAAGCCTCTTCGAATGGTTTATCACTGTCTAAAAAATTTTGATGAATGAGCTTACCCTCTAGCACCGGGTAGGTTTGTTTCAGGTAAACTACTTTTTCTTCATCCAGTTCTACAGCTTTTAAATTGATGTTAGGTAAGTCAATTAAATATTTTGTAAGGGCACCACCGCCCGGGCCTACTTCCAATAAATTGGTGAAGGAACATTTCGTAAGTTCATCTACAATCTTCCGGCAAACGTTTTCATCTTTTAAAAAATGCTGGCCAAGCGATTTTTTGAATGTGTACATGGCAGCAAATGTAGGATAGCTGCCAGAAATCAGAGGTCAGACATCGGAAGCCGGAAGTAGCCTCTAACGTAAAAAAGTTTATATAGTGGTTCTGATGTCTGTCTTCCGACCTCCGACTTCCGACCTCTGACTTCCTACCTCAGATTGCTGCCAGCTTTTAGTACATTTACCTTTTTATACGATATGAACATAGTAGTAAAGCCTGTTATAGGAATCAGTTGCGGCGACATTAATGGAATTGGCCCGGAAGTAATTATTAAAACCTTTGCCGACCACCGCATTTTGGAGCATTGCACACCGGTGATTTTTGCTTCAAATAAGTTGATAAACTTTTATCGTAAAGTGGTACCCGAGGTACACTTCAATTATCAAAGCGTCAGGGATTTTTCTAAAGTAAGCCCTAAGCAAATCAACCTTATTCATTCCTGGGAAGAAGAAATAGCTATTAGTCCGGGACAACTAACCGATGTTGGTGGCCGCTATGCAGTGAAGTCGTTGCTGGCTGCTGCTGAGGCTCTAAAGGCCGGCCATATACAGGGGTTGGTAACGGCGCCTATTCATAAAAAAAATGTACAGAGCGATGAGTTTTCATATGCCGGCCATACACCATTTTTAAAAGATGTTGGCGGCGTTAAAGATGTATTGATGATGTTGTACGATGCGCATCTTAGAGTGGCCCTGGTAACAGAACATCTTCCGGTTAAAGATGTGGCAAACAGTATAACGAAAGAAGTCATTCTATCCAAACTTCATTTATTGCATCAGAGCTTATGCAAGGACTTTGGTATTGACAAGCCCAAGATTGCCGTGTTAGGCCTAAACCCACATGCTGGCGATGAAGGGTTAATTGGTGATGAAGAAGAAAAAATTATTTTACCTGCTATTAAAGAAGCAAAAAATAAAATGTTAGTGTATGGGCCTTTCAGCGCCGATGCTTTTTTTGCACGGGCCAGCTATACAAAGTTTGATGCCGTATTAGCTATGTACCACGACCAGGGCCTGATACCTTTTAAAACAATTGCCGTTGGCGATGGTGTTAACTATACTGCAGGTTTGAACTTCGTACGCACTTCACCTGATCATGGAACCGCCTTTGATATTGCTGGTAAAAACATTGCCGACCCCACTTCTTTTACTACGGCTGTTTTTGAATGTATAGATATTATCAACCGAAGAAAGGAATACGAAGAAAGAAATAAAAATCCATTGCGAAAGATAACTGCGGAAGTTTTGAAGAATGTGGTGGATGAGAGGATTGAGGAGTAACAGATTAGCGATTTAAAAAGGGCGGGTATTCGAAAATCTTCACCTTCACTTTAGCACTCCTGCTGATTGTTGTTTATCGATGAAAATTAGCACTTCAGCCCAACCTTTACAAAACGCAGGTTACCTGCAGGCTTTTTATACAGCAGTATGTGTCATTCTTAGGCAAAACGAACAGAATATGAGGTGAACAATTAATCTCTTGGTCTATTTACTTCCACCACAATTAATTTTAATGTAGTTTTTCCAATATTTTTTGCTGAATGTGTTGCTGCAGGAAGTACGATGGCCATATCCTTTTTAAATTCAACGCTCTGCTTATTTCCATCCTCAGCAGTCAGTTCAACGGTACTGCCTTCCAAAACATACAGGGCAAAGTCAGGATGTCCATGCATGATAGAAGAATCTCCAGGTTGATAGGTGCCCTGCAACATCCTGATATTTAAAGTGTCCGCCAACGGTTTATATAAATTGGGGGAAATGGTAGTTACACTTCGGGAGGTATCGAAAAGAGGTGAAGTATTGTTTTTTGTATTACTTATTGAAGTTGTATCAGCTGTTTTTCCCTCATCAGATTGACTTTGATCAGTACAGCTAACAAAAAAAATAAAGACAATTGAGAACATCAGCAGCTTAATGTGTGGATTGAATAGCATAAAATTGATTTAGACGTTAGCAGCTTCAAAGGCAGGAACAATCATCAAGTAGGTAGTAACTAAAGATATATAGAATAACTCAACAGTTAAGTTTATTGTTCTTTAGACTATGTTCGGACCTATTTATCTGAAACATGTATATATAAACCTACTTGCGATAATAGCATCGCAGGTAACAGTTACTTTGGCAAACTTTTCTTGCTTCAAAAAACACTAATTAGCAATGCTAAGCGGAGCAAGAAAAGTTTTCCCCGAAAGAGATTTAACTAAGTGATTATTCAAAATTCTTATCATCTACCCCTTTGTTAATTTTATAACTTTCATACACAATCGTCACGCTTCCCTTCTTATTCTTACCCTTATCCTCTATTGCTTTCGCACCACCTTTTTCATACTCAAACGTAATGCCTTTAGGCAGCTTGTAATCTTTGGTATTAAACGAAAAAACGACTTTATCTGGCAAGCCCCAGGCCGTGTATTTTCCATAGCTCATACCCACTTCATAACCGCCGCTTTCTTTTGTGTTCACCACGGCTTTACGAATTACCGCCTCTTTTTCATCAATATATAAAGTAGATAGAACCACATCGCTGTTCTCATTAGTAGGTATCAGTTTTATAATGGTTGTATTTATACCATCTACTAAAGCTTTGCCTCCTGGAATAGTTTGATAAGCTCCTACCGGCAGCAGCGAACTTGTGTTCACACTTACGCCGCCTTTTGGTAAAATAGAAATTCCATCGGCCTTCTTTACTTTAAACTTGTCGGGCCTTTTAAAATAGATGGTCACTTTCGAATCAGGTGCTTTAATAAACGATACATCAAGCTTCATTATACCAGAAGCTTCATAGTCCATTACCTTTTCCATTTTTGCTTTTACTTTTTGGAGCAAGACTTCTTCGCTTTGCGCTAATGAACTATTGGCGAGAATGAAACAGTAACAAAAAATCAGCAAAAATTTCATAGAAAATTGTTTAGGATAGCACGTCTTTTTTGCGAAAGAAATACACAGCCAAAGAAACGAAGAGAACAATATGGAACACCAGCACTCCGGCCGACTTTAACACTTCCCGCAAATCAACCGGGCTGTCAAAAAAACCTTTCCAGTTAAGCATGTGGTTTGTAAAAAGATAAGGCTTCAGCACATTAAAAATTGGAATGTCCATAGTGGTTAAAATGGTGGCTACAATTACAACGCTCATGGCAGCAATGATGGGCCCAATACTGTTATCGGCAAACACCGAAAACAGAAAGGCAACCGCTGCCACGGTAATCATAGAAAGCGCTGCAAAACCGTACGCGGCTGCATATCGCCAAAGCACATCCGATTTATCCAGCAGAATGAACATATCGCTTTTTTGCACCATTAAATCACTGGTGCCAAAAAGTGCAACTGATACGCCTAACCCAAGTATGGCCATAAATGTGAGCAGCAATAATGTATAAATAGAGGCAGCTAAAAATTTACTAAGTATCAACCCTGTTCGGCTAATTGGCTTGGTAACTAATAAACGAAGTGTACCCATATTAGCTTCGCCGGCAACAGCATCACCCGCCACCAGGCAAATGAGCAACGGCACATGTACTAACAGCGTATGAAGAATTAAATAAAATACGAAATAGCCATTCAGCTTATTGCCCTCAATTTCAAAGGCGGTGTTGATGTTGCCCAACATAAACTCCAGGTAGCTTTCACCATCAGCGTACATGGCCAATTGAATTAAAATGATAATAAGGCCAATGGCGGCAAACGCAATATAGGTGCGTGGCTTTTTAAATATTTTAAACAGCTCAATTTGAGTAAGTGTCCACATGCTGGTTAGCGGTTGTGAGTGATAAAAAATAATCTTCCAAAGAATGCTTACTGCGCAGCGAGAACACTTCTACTCCATTTTCAACTAAGAAGGTGTTGAGGGATGGCACTTCGGCCCTGTGCATTTTTAATAAAATGTCATTACCCTTTTGCAGGTAAGCACTCCAGCGGTTTTGCAATAACAAGGTTTTTGTTTCAGCGTCATTAGCAGTTTCTAATTGCACCAGCGTATCGCTGGGATGTAGTAAATTTTCTGCTTTCCCTTCCGCCACTTTTCTGCCCTTATCAATAATCAGCATACTATCGGCCATCACTTCTATTTCGCTTAACAGGTGCGAGGAAACAAAAATGGTTTTGCCTTCATCTTTACTAAGCGACAGAATTAAATTGCGTACATCGGCTATTCCCTGGGGATCTAGCCCATTAGTCGGTTCATCTAAAATAATCAGTTGCGGATTGTGTACCAGGGCACAGGCAATACCTAAGCGTTGTTTCATGCCCTGCGAAAATGTTTTGACTTTACTCGTGGACCTTTCTGCTAACCCAACCCTATCTAATTGTTGTAGCAATTCGTTTTTGGTCAGCTTTATGCCACTAAGCCTTGCCATGATGCTAATGTTTTCTAAAGCCGTCAGGTATTTATACAGATCAGGTTTTTCAATGATGGCCCCTGTTTGTTGTAGTATTTCTTTGCGATGATGAGTAAGGTTCTTTCCCAGAATAGAAAGGGTGCCGGATGTAGGCTGAATAAGCGTAAGCAACATTCGGATGGTGGTGGATTTACCGGCTCCGTTCTGCCCTAAAAAACCATACACTTCTCCTTTGGGTACTGAAAAAGAAAGGTCATCAACCGCGGTAACTTCTTTAAAAATTTTCGTCAACTCTTTTACTTCAATAATAAAAGACATGGGTGCAAAACTACGGGAGGGTATAGAACAGAGGAACAGATGAAGAAGGAACAGATGAACAAGGAAATGTCGAATGAAGAAGTGAAAGACAAAATACAAACGACTCTCCTCGGACCGCCCTTTAGGGGATGGGGGTTTCTAAAACCTGACAGCTTTCCTGTGCAGCAGGGCATCTCTTTCTTCAGTTATCATATTGAGCATGCTTTCCAGTTCGGCCACGCGGCGCAATTCGTTTTTAAGCTTACGATTAGCCTCACTCATTTGCTGTATATCATTATTGATCTCTTCTAAAAACTGTACTTTCTTTTTAAGCTGCTGACGTTGGAGGTTGGCTTCGGAAAGCTTGTCTTCGGTTTCGTTCAGCAACTCTTGCAGGCGTCCGTTTTCCAGGGTAAGCTCACGTGATTTTTCTTCTTTTTTCAGAACCGTTTTTTCCAACTGCTCATTCGACTGTTCTAGACTGTCCACTTTTATTGATAACTCTGCGGCCTGCCAAGCCTGCTGCTCCATCTTTTGCACTTTTAATTGCAGTTCTTCGTAACCCGACTGCACTTCTTCAAAGTGACCTTGCAGTTTGTGTGTTAATTCGTTTTGCTGACGAAGCTCCCTTAACTCGGCTTCTTTTTTATTTGATTGAAACTGGAGTTCTTCTATTTCTGAGTTAGAAGAGATAGTTGACTCGTTTTTCTCTTCATCATCAAAAGACTCGTCAAAATCTGCCTTAGCTCCCTTGTTGCTTTTTATTGCCGTTATTTGGTTAATGGCTCTTGTTAATTCCAGTTGCTGCAATCGCAATATCCCTCTAAGCTCTTTTATTTCGTTCTTTGTTTCGTCATCGCCGCCGAAGGTTTGATAGTTGGAAGATGACTTTTTAATCGGCTCTTTCCCCGCAGGCACAATAAAGCCATCGCGGTCGAAGCCCATACTGAACTGCTTTTTTTTCTTTTTTGATTGCGGCAATAAATTTTCGAGTCTTTTTTGGCTGGCTATAAAGAAGCGTATTGCCAGTACAAAGGCGAATACGGCCAAAGAAAAAATAGCAAATTCCAAAAAAGTGAATGGGGTAGCTAGTAGTTGCATGCAGTCTGTTCCGGTAAGTATTGGACGCCAAGCTAATGATTTTTTTAAAAACCTAATAGGTAATTCTACGCTTAGGCGGTAACCAGGGTTCCAACTTTTTCGCCAGCCACTACCCGAAGCAGGTTGCCGGGTTTATTCATGTCAAAAACTACAATGGGCAAATTATTTTCCATGCAAAGCGTAAAGGCCGTCATGTCCATTACATTTAGCTTTTGCGAGATGCATTCATCAAAAGTGATTTTACCGAATTTGGTAGCAGTTGGATCTTTTTCAGGGTCGGCGCTGTAAATGCCATCTACCCTTGTGCCTTTCATAATTACTTCAGCTTTTATTTCAATGGCTCTTAACGAACCGGCTGTATCGGTAGTAAAATAAGGATTGCCTGTGCCGGCACCAAAAATTACCACCCGGCCTTTTTCTACGTGACGTATGGCGCGACGACGGATATAAGGTTCAGCAATTTGTTCCATTTTAATAGCACTTTGTAAGCGGGTGTAAACACCAATTTTTTCAAGCCCGGCTTGCAGCGCCATGCCGTTTATTACCGTAGCCAGCATTCCCATGTAATCGCCGTGAGCCCTTTCAATACCGGTTTCAGCTTCGTTCATACCGCGGTAAATATTACCGCCGCCAATTACTATAGCTACCTGCACACCTAATTCGGTAACTAATTTAATATCCTGGGCGTATTGGTTAATAACACTTGTATCAAAGCCAAAGCTTTTATCGCCCATTAATGATTCGCCGGAAAGCTTTAGCAGGATGCGTTTATATTTAGGAAGCATAGTTTCTTTCTTAGCGTGCGAAGATAAGAGAGTTGGGGTTTTCGATTTACAGTTTGTGGCTGTTGTATTAAGCAAAAATCTTTCAGTGATTGCTTTTCATTTTTTGATTTAATTCTATCAACAACCACAGAAAACGCTGATGGTTATATGTATGAAGATGGCGCAAAGAGCAAAGGCCTTGGCTTAAATACTGATGACCTGCAGTTGTTTTCATTAAGCACTGGT
>MWVX01000411.1_pt1 | contig 13252 bp, 20 predicted proteins | sample 1047311 | NCBI WGS metagenome assembly MWVX01 (sample SAMN06349984, study PRJNA376086) | soil metagenome | isolation source: MtG-4 sample Antarctic (ecotone) soil | place: Antarctica | collected 2015-01-13 | reverse complement strand
CCCCAGCACTGGCAACTCGGTCGCTAAGCGCTCTCGGCAGCGGTCAGACCACCGCGTAGTAAGGAGGAGTTCACGGAGAAGTATCAGGGACTCCTGCGGCATTACGGGATGAAGGCCAGCCACAGCTCACCCGGACGCGGTCATGAGAACGGCGATGTGGAGCAATCGCATCATCGGTTCAAGCGGGCTGTGGTGCAGGAACTGATCCTGCGTGGCAGTAGTGAGTTTGCCGGGCGCGGGGAATATGAAGAGTTTCTGCGGGGTCTGTTCCGGCGGCGCAATCAGTTACGGCGAGAGCGCTTAGCGACCGAGTTGCCAGTGCTGGGGCGGTTGCCCGAGCGGCGGCTGGAAGCGTGCACGAAGGAAGTGCAGCGGGTGAGCCGCAACGCCACGCTCAGCATTCGGAACAACTGCTACTCGGTGCCGAGTCAGTTGATCGGAGAACGAGTGGAGGTGCGGATTTACGGTGGACACCTGGAGGTCTGGTATGGCGGCGCGCTGGCCGAGCGGCTGGAGCGGTTGCGCGGGGAAGGCCGGGACGCGATCAACTACCGGCACGTTATCCATTCGCTGGTGAAGAAGCCGGGAGCGTTTGCCCACTATCGATTTCAAGCGAGCCTCTTTCCGCGGCTGATCTTCCGCGTCGCTTACGACGAGTTGCGGCAGAGCCAGCCGGGGCAAGCCGAGCGTGAGTACCTGCAGTTGCTGCAACTGGCGGCGACCGAGAGTGAAGAGCAAGTGGCCGCGGTGTTGCGGGACCTGATCGATAGCGGCGCTGCTGTCAGCAGTGCTCGAGTGCGCGAGTTGGTGCGCGCGCGCGTCGGCCAGCCACAGCCAGCGATGCCGACGGTAATGATTGAGGCCGTGGTCTTGCAACGGTATGACCAGCTGCTGAGTGCTACGGAGGTGGCCGCATGAGCAAACTAAAAGCTGAGTTGCAAGACGCGTTGCGGCTATTGCGACTGCCGGCGTTTGCGGCTCATCACGGCGCTCAGAGCGCCCTGGCGGCCAGTGAGAGTTGGACCTATGACCAATACCTGCTGCGCTTAAGTGAGTTAGAACTGGGCCAGCGTGACGTTCGCAAACGACAGAAGCTACTGCTGGCTGCACGGCTACCGCGTGAGAAGAAGCTGGACAACTTTGAACGCCAACGTTTGAAGCGGAACGTCGAACGGCAGTTTGCCGCGCTGCTGGATGGTGAGTTTCTCAAGCGCGCGGAGAACGTGTTGGTCTTTGGCAGTCCTGGTGGCGGCAAAACGCATTTACTCGCCGCGCTGGGTCACGAACTGGTGCAACAAGGACATAGCGTGTATTTCACCAGCTGCGTGTTGTTGGTCCAACGGCTGCTGCAAGCTAAACAGGATCTGTTGTTAGAGAAGGAGCTGCGCCGGTTCGACAAGTATGAAGCGCTGATCATTGACGACCTGGGTTATGTGCAGCAGAGCCGGGCTGAGATGGAGGTCCTCTTTACGCTGTTGGCCCATCGCTACGAAAGCCGGAGCGTGCTGCTAACCAGCAACCTGGTCTTCTCGCAATGGGAACAGATCTTCAAGGATCCGATGACCACGGCCGCGGCTATCGACCGCCTCGTGCACCACAGCGTAATCCTGGAACTGAACCTGCCCAGCTATCGCATGGAAGCAGCCCAGAAGAGGAGCGGCGGCGCCGTCAGCATTGCGCCCTTGGCTGACACGGCCGCGGGAACCGCAGCCAAACGCGCGGCTCGCGCTGGCAGTGAAAGTCAGTAGGCGTGGGGAAAGGCAGGCTGTGGAAACTGCCGCGCTGTGGGAACGGAGGAAAACAAACTGCGTTTTCCTCCGTTCCCACAGCGCTTGGAAAACTCGGCCAAACAACGCCGAGTTTCCCACAGTTACCACAGCCCCTACTGCTGGACGAGGAGTTGTCGGAATAATCGGTTCAAAGGTTAAGCGGAAAAATTCGTGGCTCAGATTTGACCTCTAACGAGTTTTTCGGTTGCGCCGAGTGGTTTTACCTGACCTAGTGGAACGGGAATTCTAATTGTCGCGGAAGAGAAAAAGTAATTGACGCCGGACAGTTGTGGTAAACGTCATCAAGTAACTGCTCTAAACTCTCGCGATTCTGAATCGGCTGGACCCAGCCTTTCCAAATCGGCACAGGTCCAGTTCCAATGGGCGCACCCGCAAGGGAAAACTGCGGATAGGACAGCTTCATTGCACTGATACTTGATTCCAATCGCGGGCCAGAGTCGCTCATGTTTAGTCGTCTCCGAAAGGAGGTCTCGGTCTCACTACTCGACTCGCATTAGAGCTGACAAATGCAGGGACAACAGTGGCATAGCTCTTGGCTGTTTCTTCTTCAAGCTTGTCACTGAAATAATCTGTATTGAAGACCTTGTCCCACGCGGCCAGTGCTTGCTTCTGAGTGCAGTCGGCCTCAAACAGAACGGACACCCAAGACAAAGCGTCAGACAACTTCTCTTTCAAAAAACGAGGTTTGGGATCGTCGCTGCCCTTGCTGATAAGGTCGTCGGGGGTGACGGGATGTTTGACTTCCAGGCTTAATTCCACTCGGTCACGGATGGACTGCATCGTGTAGTAGAGCGCCTTGTCTTCGCGGTCCCCATAGGGGATGTAACACTCCGTCACAAGTTTAGTAATCATAAATCCGCTTGCGATTTTGCCTTCCCACGTGGAGCGACTTCTTGCAAACTTCTTGATCTCACGAGTAATTCGACGCAACTGTCGGCCATTAATAGCATCCGGGCTCTGACGCTTGTTCTCCCCATTGAACCATGCCGTAACGTCTCGAGCATCGGAACGTTTCCAGTCAGTTGACGCTAACTCGTAGTGAATTTCTTCGTTTCCCATCAAATCCTTTGAGATGACGCGTCGGTACACGGGGATATCAACATGGTAGCCGGCGTCGTAGTAAATTCGGACGCAGTTGTTTTGCATTTTGGGACTGGTCTTGAAGCTCCCGTCATCAACGGCATCCCTCACCATCTGGCGGGCCTCCAATGCTGATTTTTCGGTGCCATCTTCTTTAATCAAGTCTTCCTTGTTGAAATAAACGCCGTCATCGATGTCATAGTCCTTATCGGAATGCTGCGTCATTGTCCTCATTGCGTAAGAGCCTTGGGTCGCAAACTCCCGCGGCTTGGGACTCCTATTTTCGTCGAGGCCGAGCTTAGCCCGAGTGCGATTACTGTCTCTGCGATCGCGCATTTCATCGCGTTCCTTTTGCGGCAAGGTCACTTTGTCATTGTGATATGAAAGGACTTGTTTTGACGTGTCGTACATGCTTTCTCCTTCAGTCAAGCGTTAATCTCCACCATATGCGTCCGCACCAATCAACTCTCTTCAACAAAACAAAAGCCGACGTTGAAACGTCGGCATCGTTCCTGTTGGATTTGTCTAGCTCGCTTCCACTTGGAAGCAAGCGATTGAACAACTACCTAGTGCCGATTCCTCGGCGAGCCCGCACTGCTAAAACCCGTGAATACCTAAGTCGCCCCCATGGTACCCGAGATTAACAAGACAGCCTCTTCGACGAGGCGCGGTAGTCTATGATTAGGGGACCATCTCAAAGTGCCCCACTATACCACAGCTTGTGGTCACGGAGTGGAAGTACCTCTCTTATTGATTTCTAAGCGTCACCAAAATTGCTGAGAAGCGTATAGACCGCATAGCCGACCACTAAACCGACGACAGCTTCTGTAAAAGTCAGGCCCAAGCTCATTCCGAATCTAATCAACTTCGCGATCCGGCCACAGCCTGGGCAAACAGCAGTCAGCGCCGCTTCGCCAGCAAACGCAGCAAAAGTGTCATCGCAATCCGCGCAATGAAAGTTTTTGTACGCCATGAAACCCTCCAGTTAGCATCACTCGCAGGTAAACCGATCCAGAACAGCTCGTAAGAAAGGCCCGGAGACTTCAATCTCAACAATTACGTTGAAATTGCATCCCAATGGCGTACAATACGCTTGACGGCAAAACGTGTCAACACTAAAGGTGGAATGCAATCCTGAAACAGGAGGCCGACAACTCTGATGGATCTACTTGAGTATGTAGCGCGTCAAATTAAAGAATTGCGCGATCACTACAACAGCGGCGAAGGACTTTCCCAGGAAGCTTTAGCAGCAGCCCTCAAGGTGGCTCCGAACACGATATCTCGGTGGGAAACCGCAACGTACCGGCCAGGCCTCGAAGATCTTGAGAAGCTTGCACGCTTCTTCGGTGTTTCAATAATGCAGTTCTTTCCGCCAGAGTCCGTTAAGCAAGAGAATGATAATCTCGTCGCACTGCTTCGGACAGCACGGCAACTACATCCGGCTGATTTAGAGGAACTCAGAAAATATGCTGAGTTTCGTCGCGCACGCAGCATTTACAAAGGCAATAGCCGTCCCAAGGCTGGCCGGAAAAAAGGCAGGAAGAAGTGAACGCGCCTGCTTATTATGAAGATTTGAAGAACCTCGCCCGTGAAGTGCGGGCGCAGAATGGCCTGGATACACCGAGGGTCCTGCGCCGTGATCTGCGAAAGATTTATTCGAAATGCGGGATTAGCATCGATCTTTGGCCGTACCGATTGAGAAATTTACGCGGAGCGTTTTTCAGCGACGATCTGGGCATGACAGTAATGTTGGCGAAAGGTCTTCCTGAAGACCCGATGGTATTCACGATGGCCCACGAATTGAAACACTACTACAGGGATCGGGAATTGGGGCTTTCATACTGCGATCTTTCTAACGAGCAAAAACACTTGAAGTCGGGGCTGAAGTCTTCGCTTCTGAGTTTTTGTTTCCCGAAGGGGACTTCATCAAACACATGCAGCAAATGGGTATTACATGCGGGCTGTGCACTCCGGAGACGCTTGTGCGTTTGAAGCACGAAACACGTACAACGCTCAGCTATGCCGGTCTATCGATAAAGGCGGAGCGTCTCAGATTTGCTGCATCTGACTCTGTCACGACGTTTAATGGCTGGAGGAAACTGGAAGACCAAATGTATGGCGTGCCGTTTTATCGGAAGTGACAATTATCGCGCGGCAGGGATAGTTACTACATCGGTTAATAAAGTCCCGACGCCGATTCAACCGGTGTGTACCCTTCACTAAAGCGAATAAGAGCCGTGCTTCGTACCCCTGTCGGACTTACACATGACGAGGCAGGCGCCGTGCTTCGCGAACTCAGGAGTCAATTCAAATCAATAAGGGCGGTTAACCTTGATGGTCAATTTATGATTCTGAATTGGAAGCAATTAATTGCCGGAGCCTATTGGAAGCATTAAGTTGCCAAAGAGGCAAAGTATTGGTTCAAGTTACACAACATGCACGCCCAGGGCCCGCCACTCACCAAAGTATTTTTAAGCTACCTAAGATTTGAAAAGGCCCTCTCTGAGAATACAATCAGCAGCTACGCAACCGACCTCGCCCGCCTTACCCACTTCGCTTATCATGCCCAACGCCCGATCGAAAGTCTCAAAGCTGCCGACCTGAGAAAATTCATTGCCGAACTCTCGCGCGAAGGCTTATCACCAGCGACCATCCGCCGCATAGCGAGTGCCGTGCGCAGCTTCTACCTATTCCTCGCGCTCGACGGCTATATCGACGATACGCCAACAGACGATCTGGATACGCCGCCCCCGGTTACCTATCTCCCGACGTTTCTCAACGAAGCTGAAGTACATCAGCTACTCATCGCGCCCGACCCGAACACGAATGACGGCATGCGCGACCGCGCCATCCTCCAACTCATGTATGCCGCAGGCCTGCGCGTCTCAGAAGTCGTAATCCTCAAACAAAAGAACGTCGATCTACGCAATGGAATTGTGACGTGCTTTGGCAAAGGCAGGAAGGAACGGACCATCCCGATCGGAAGAAGCGCCGCGGCGGCTCTCACGCTTTACATCTCTACCAAGAAATTTCCACGCCTCGTCGACCAGTATCTCTTTCTCAACCGCGGAGAACCGCTCACCCGCCAATTTCTCTGGGCCCTCATAAAACATTACGGCACCGTCGCCGGCACCAAACGAATTTCACCACATACACTGCGGCATACGTTTGCAACCCACTTGCTCCAACACGGCGCCGAAGTTAAACACGTTCAGGCACTGCTGGGCCACAACGATATTTCAACCACCCAGATTTACACCCACGTAACCGCGGCCTTCCTGCGACAGTCCTATGACAGACACCATCCCCGCGCTTGAACTCGGACATAAAGTGCAATTGTTCGATCATTAAATGATCCCCCTTTGTACACCTAAACCGATCTAACACCCGGCCATAACAAGGCGGTTGGCAATAAAGCTACGCCAGAATTCACAGCTCGCCATGATCGGAGTCGATTTCCCCCAACAACCATTCAGGTCGCTTATTGGAGAGATGCTAGATGAGATACATCACCGTAGAAATCTACAAACGCGGCAGCGTGAGCCCTCTAAATTCTCTCAGCTCGCGCTTTGACAGAGTAGCGCTGCCTTGCGCAACCGGTCCCCTGGAAGAACCTGAGATTGCCGGCATCCCTGTAATCAAACTCGTGCGACGTCAAGTCGCCGGCCGAGAATACGTCCACGCGGAACCCGAAGGCGACACGCGACACTCGATGTATGGCGGCTGCATCCTCGACGCTTCTGACTCACGCTTCCACGAAGCCACCGGTGTCATGTACCCGATCAAGCTCCACGATCGCTACGAACCCGCTCCGATCAGCACAGAAGCCCAAGAACACTTACGACCGGAGTGGGAAGCCACCCGCGCCTTTATCAAGGAAACTGACCAAAAATTACTTGAGACCGGCAACCAATAAAGGAGAGAGACGATGCCAACCCCAACTCTTGACGAGTTCAAACAATGGAGCAGGGATAATGCCAGGTTGGCTCTGGCTGTCTGCGAAACCCAAGCAGCGGCCGAAACAATCAAACTCTTTGAAGTCGAATACATTAAACCAATATTCGACAGCTTCAACTTTATCTACGAAGCCAACTCCGTCGAACGCCTCGATACCCGACGCGGCGAGAAGTTGGCCGGTAAGCCGATCCCTTCGCCCGACGACTTTAACTTTTGCTTACTTCACGGCGACGACGAGCCTGAACAAATAAAAGCTAAACTCCGTGCCTACTACGCGGCCTGCGATGACGCCCACCGTGCCCATGGTTACAAGGATCTTCCCAAAGGCCACTCTCCCTCGCTAAGAGCCGCGCATCTTCACCGGCAAGCAGAGTGGGCACTAATGGACTCTGCCGGTCCACTGTTTGGACTTACCGAGCACCCGCACATGCCCGACGATCGTAAACACTATCTCGAACTTCTGATCGGCACCTGCATCAAGGCCCTCGATGAAATGCAGCAGGAATGCGGACTTGAGACTCAGCACCAGGAAGTCGAACCAAGCCCACTAAATCCAAGCCGCATACGCTGCGCTAATTGCTGCCTCGAGTTAGAAAGAAAAGCAGCGTGAGGAACAATCTCCCTCGCTAACGAACCACCATGAGCGATTTCCAACCCACTCCAGTCTTGACCCTTGATCAGGAACAAACTCTGGTACTGCTTGGCCAACCAGAAAGCTCGTTGCCTGAAGACTTGAATAAGTTCCGGATCAAGAGCACATGGCTATGCTCACTGCTAAACGAACGCGAACGAGTAGCCGGGTTTCAATACAACGCGCAATTTGAGCAGTGGTTCGAGCAACAATTCCAAGTCGGCTCAATCACCGAAAAGAATTCCATGCTCTCCTTACTCGTCTACAACGCCCAATGCTACCGGCGTCACGATGCGCTCATTGAAGCCGGTTGGACGCCAGGAGAACGAGCAATACTAGAGAGAGCCTACAAACGAGGACGCAAGCTTGAATACCTCTCTGAAACCATAATCGGTGGGTCCGCAGTAACCACCCTTACCGTTCGCGAAGTTCACCGCCAGCTCTACGCTTTCCCTCCGCGCAAACGTAATCCGATCAGCATCATCGGCCAGCCTGTGAGAATACCTGCCGCCGTTCCGGCGCCGGCAACCAAAAATCTCACACGCCCAATTGACGAAAACCAAATCACACTGCTCGCCGCCGAATAGCCTAAGGAACGCTCATGACCGTTACCACAACCGAAATCCGCCAAACAGTCGTCAACGAAGCCATCGAACGCGCAGCCAGCGAACGTTCATTCCTCTTTGTCTATGAATACAAAGGGAAGCTCTTCGACCAAATGATCTGGGCTACGCTAATCGAAGGCGAGCAACCTCCGGAAGATGCGCGGCTTCTATGTACCGTCAACCAGGAAGGACACGTCGACTGGAAGATCGACGATCTGGTCCAAACCCCGATCGCCAGGGCCACTCTGCCGCGTCTATCGGAAATTACACTCCCGATTGAGGAAGTCCAATTCAATAACGTTACGATCACCATAGCCTCGGCGGATCCGGTCGCCGCTTACACCGCGCTCTGCCAAGCTCTGGCCCGCTTCGAGTACACGACCGATACTTTCCAAACCAACGGAGCGGCCGGCGAATCTGAAGAGCAAAGCACCACGATACTTTTTCCCCAGGACTCCCGACACGAACCAAGCCAGCTTGAAACATCGAACACAAACTGATCAAAAGGAGCTTAACTGCAATGGCGGCAGCCGTACTCTCAGCACCAGGCACAGAATTCGGAACGTGCGCCGAACCGTGCCTCCATACCGACTGCGCAGGAACGCGAAGTATCGCGGAGACAATCTGCCGCTTCTGCGACAAGCCGATCGGCTACGATCGCCGCTTTTACAACGATGCCGGCTACGTCCATGCCTCGTGCCTTGAAGACTCAATCGAACAAGAACGCGCGGATCGAACTTCCACGAAATGAAACGCTCGGACCATCATCAAGTTTCCCTCTTCACACCAACGACCACTATTGTCGATAAGCCTAACGCCCCGAGCCCAACAACCGAGCCTACAGCCACCGACGCCAACAACGAATCCCTCAATATCGAAATAACCCGCGACGAACTCGCCACACAAGTAATCCAGGGACTCGTAAAACACCGTCGTTGGGAAAAGGAACTTGTAGTTGGCGCGTCTGATGAAGAACTAAGCCTTGCGCTGGGGAACTGCTGGGCCAGCAACGCACACCTTCACATCCATTGCAAGACGGAGCCTACTCCACCATTATCTGCACAACCGCCATGGGCCAGGACCTCCTGCGCCTCGAAGCCGCGGAAATCGCCTCGTTGGTTAGAACTCACGCCGGGATCCCAACCGTACCCAGCGAAGAAGAACGACAACGACGGCTAAACGAGGAACTCGATAGACAACGATCCGCCGCGCGTAGCGATATCTTCACTTCCGTGCAAAGTATTCTCGGCGACAAAAGCCGCAAACGAGACCAGGGATTTACCCAACAGTTCGTCAACCTCCTGTTCACAGAACATTGCCTCGACGAACAAAACGAGAGCGCCACGCTGGAAACAATTACCTCAATGCTGATCGCACGCGAATGGACCAAGTTGAAAGCAATGAAAGCAGCCATCCAATTAGTCGAACGCGCTGCCGGCACGTGGCGCTCGATCGAAGGCTACTGGCTCAACCGCCCTTACTTCTAAACGCCGAAATGCGTCGCCTCCGCACCGTAAAGCCAAAGCGACGCATTCCCCACTCTGACAGCCCCTTCAGTAAAGGACAGCAACCCGGTTGTACAACTAATACAGAGGCGGACAATAAGAAAATGCCTATATGGGACACAAGAAACAATTCCCTCAAGCTCTCAAGCGTGAGTTGCTGGCACAGCCACCAAGCCAAGCTTTTCAAACTAACCTACCCGTACCAACCCACCAAATAAGCCTTTGGAAAGACACCACAAATGACAGCAACAACAGCCAGCCAAACCCCAGAGTATAAAGTTGTCATCAACTATCAAACGATCGGCCGGGAAACACGAAACATTACGTTGGAAGTTCCCGGAGACGACCAGCAGGACGCTCTCACCCGAGCTGAAACAAAACTAACTTCCGATAAACGCCGCAAGATATTCAAGATCATAAGCGGCAAAGCCACACCCCTGCCGCTTACCACTATCATCGCCGACGGCCTTGATAAATCCGTTGATGGCCCAGGCTGGGACGCCACACATCAGCGTGCAATGAACCTCGCCAACGCTGCTCCTGCCATGCGCGCGTTCCTTGAACGCATCGCCCGACTTGTCAAAGACGGAGAATGTAAGGACTGCCTTCTAGACGGAGACTCCCAAAACGAAGATTGCGACGATCACGACGCTTTCGACATGCCAAACGATAATGCCGTCGACACACTTCACTCCCTCATCACCGAAGCCCGCGAATTAACAGGACTCGTTCCCTATAAATACGATTGCACTCGCTGCGAACAACCCATCCCTCTCGGCCAGGACGAATCAACCCCTTCTGGTTCAATGCACAAAGATTGCGCAGAGGACTACGAACGCGAGAGCCCCGAAGATTTCTAACCCTCTAATCAACCAACAAACAAAACTCTGCAACCGAAAAGAACGATGACCAACCCACAAACACCCGAGCCTGACACCCGCTTGACTTACTTTCAACTTGCAAAGGCAAACGCCGGCAAACTGATTCAAATAACTGAGAATGATTACTACTACATGCGCGACGTCTTGCCGCCGGTTTATGGCAAAGGCTGTTTTGCCATGGGGGAAATAGCCAACCACACTGCCCAAGACCACCCAATCTACTACTGGACCGCAGAACGCGAGGGCAAGTACTTTTGCTTCTACGGCACACAGGACCAAGCCGAGAAACAATTTCAATGGCTACCCGCCACAGACAACCTTCACATAGACTTGACCCCCGAAGAACTTTCCGGCGCCCGATCCCTTCTCGATGAATTGGCTCAGGTTACAAAACACAGTGCTGACGCCGAAGACGGCAATCGGCTCAACTCACTCTACCTGCTCGTCCAAGCAGCAGAGAAAACCGCAGCCGCGCAAAATCAGCAATGCTCAGAAGCTATGGACGCGGTCAATACAATTGAACCAGCAACCAAACTAGTCTGCCCCAAATGCCAGAACGAAGACCAACAGGAATTCCGCTATCTCGACAATCCGACTCACTGGCGCGAAATTGTCGAAGTACGGCCGGGCCAACTACTCGTTGAAGGACTGTCGAATCAGTACGGCGAAAGCGAGGACTGCAACGACCGCATTGAGTGCCGCAGTTGCTACATGGAGTTTCCCATTCCTAACGGATTTACTGCCGACTTCGTTTGACCGCTTAAGTTTCTAACGCCCAGAACATGCCGGGACATAACAAACTCACAAAATTAAAATGGATTACAACTCCGAACAATTCTCCGTCGATTTTAGCCCTCAACCCCCATTACCCGCCCTAAGCACGCATACATCACCTGCATCAACAAACACTCAACCCAGCCCACCAATACGCAATCGCCGCCGCCAACACGTAATCGTTATCGACGCCATTCGCTTAAGCAATCAAGGAGACATTAGCAACGCCTACTCAGGCGACCTCATCGACAATGGCAAAATTCGCCGGCCGTTTTCTTATAACGGAAAACTGTACGTCACCACATCCTCAGCCCACGGTTCTTCCCTCTGCAAAGCGGAAGCGTACCAACTACTCCCTGAGTATCTTTTCAATAGCGAGCCCACTACCTACGCAAACAAAATACATTACGACGGTGGCGAAACCGCCCGCCACGATCCCAATGGCTTTTACCACGGGATCTCTGTCAAACATCAGGGCAAAATTGCCGTATTAACCGGTCCGCCCTTAACATTTGTTCCGCCCCAAATTCCAGGAACTAACGAGCGGACGGCACCAACGCAAAATATCAACCAGCTAGTTCACTAAGCTCAAACCATGACCACCTTCCCGCGTCTCTCAACCGCCTCGATTGGCAGAAATAAGGACGCCCCCAGAGTCTGGCTCGAAGGACGTTACTTGCTCGATGCCGGATTTGCACCTGGATGTCACATTCAAGTTGAATTTGCCGCCGGCAGAATCACAATAAAACTTAACAGCGATGGACCACGAACAGTATCGTCAAAGAAACAAGGCCAGGTCCCCGTAGTAGATCTAAACTCCGGAGCTATCGCAACAACCTTCGGTACCACAACCTCCAAACTACAGGTTTACGTCTCCCCAGGCGAAATCGTACTAACCGCAACACACTCCGATGCTCTACGCAACTCACGTTGCAGAAACGGATCAGAAGGAAGCGCGTTTTCCGGAGGCGGACTATTAACCGAAGCCGCACGAGAAGCCGGGTTTACACCAGCCTTCGCCATCGAAGTCGATGAGAGGTACGCAGCTATTTACGAGCGGAACCATCCCGAGGCGAAGATGTTCAACCTAAGCATCGAAGACGTACCGCTCGACGCCCTTCCCCAAGTTGAACTTCTTACGTTAGGAATTCCATGCGAGCCTTACAGCCGCGCCCGTACATTAGACCGCGGAACGGGCGCTAAACGCGATCGTTCACTACCACCCGAGGCTCATCCACTCGCAGATCTAACCATCTGGGCCGCCTTACTCATTCGCCAGGTCAACCCAGCCACAATCGTTATTGAAGAAGCCCCAGACTATCTGACCAGCGGCGCCGGCTTCATGCTTCGACTTTTTCTCGAGCGCGCAGGTTACTTCGTCCACGCAGCAGTTCTCGACCCAACCCTGTACGGTGAGTTAACAGGTAGAATACGAACTGTGATGGTGGCCACCTCAGAACCAGGCTTCCAATGGCCCACTACCACTCCTTGCACAAAAACGTTCGGAGATATCTCAGACCCGCCTGACCTCGTTGAAAACCAATACTTCACAGCTGACGAAAAACGCTGGCTTGTAAACCACTGGGATGAACAAACCCGTAAAGGAAACGGTTTTGCCCCTCCGCAACTCACGGATCACAGCACTAAAGTTCCAGTCATCCGAAAAAGATATCTAAGCCAACAAGGCGATGGAGTAGTTGTGAAGCATCCCACCCGCGCAGAATGCTGGCGCTGGCTTACAGTAAACGAAATTAAGAAAATTCACGGCGTCCCACCGTCCTATTACTTGGGAGAAGAAAAGTCCAAAACCGGCGCCGGAGAAATCCTCGGTCAAGGCGTCATAGTCTCCTTTTTTCAAAAGATTATTTCTGCGGCCAGCAACTTCTACAGTAACGGCCCAACACCAACCCTACATACAGAAAACTTACCCTCGTCACCAAGACCAGACTTGCCTATACCCAGCTCGGCAATAAATCAACTTGGACTGGCTTTTACATAACTGTAACAGCAACACTCAGGCCGCACAGCC
>MWVX01000410.1_pt1 | contig 13264 bp, 14 predicted proteins | sample 1047311 | NCBI WGS metagenome assembly MWVX01 (sample SAMN06349984, study PRJNA376086) | soil metagenome | isolation source: MtG-4 sample Antarctic (ecotone) soil | place: Antarctica | collected 2015-01-13 | reverse complement strand
CTCCTAAACAGGTGTTGAAGGGTAGTATTGTCAAACACAAAAGCAAATAATACAATAGTTATGGTTACCGTTACCAGGGAGTATATTAACCCTTTTTTAAAACCAAGTTTTCTATAGACTAAGGGTAGAAAAAGAACAGGTAACAGCTTGGTGGCAATACCTAATGCCAAACAGATAGCTGAGCCCTGCCTGTTGTTTTGGAGCAACAATAAAAAAGCAAGTAATACAAAAAAGATCATAATGCCTTCAAAATGAACATTGCCTGTAATCTCTGCTATAATCAAGGGATTTAGTATGTAGATCAATGACATGGGTGTGGGTAATGATAACTTTCTTAATAGCTGTATCAGCAAAAAAAAAGTACCAAGTTCTACCACAACAATAACACACTTCATAAATACAATTGCAGCTAATATATCTACCGGAAACATCTTTGCAGCAAGCCAAAAAATACCCTGCATAACCGGAGGATAAATAGTATAATAATTAGGAGAATTTAAATGTTCATAAAGCTCTTTTATAACGCCGCGAACATGAGGTCCTTGTATGATTTCTGCAGGTATCTGACTGTAAGGATTAATCCCATTTAATCCCAGCCTTCCATCCCAAATAAAGCGATACACGTCATCTGAAAGATTTGGAACCGAAAACAGGAGCAGGATGCGAAACAGAATTCCTGCAATAAGTAAGTATTTAAAATGTGTGCTAGAAAAAAAATGATAGGCGACAAAATACAGAGTAAATAGAAAGGTAAAAAGCGAGATGACCTGGAGGAAATCTTCTCTTTTAGTTTGATAAGCCAGGAAGTAATAAGCCAACCCACTCAATAGCAATAACAAATAAGGCAACAGCGTTTTTTGGAGTAGAGGATTATCATTCATGTTGCTTCAATTGCAAAGTGTCGCGGTATGTTGTGTCAGCAATTGAGTTATGTTTCCAATAGTCTAACCATATCGTCTTTTTTCGAATTGCTTTTGTTGTAAGCATTTTTTTATTTGCACCAAAACTATCCGGAAACATCTCCTGCCATCCGTATATTTCATGAGGAAAAGCTGATTGAAAATATATTTGTAATGTTCGTTTCGCATTTGGATAATGTATAGAATACATCTGAGCTTCAGATTCTTTTATAAATAAGGTATCTGCTTTTGATAAGGCTAATACAGCTTCCTCTTTTTTCATTGGTATATGAGATAGTCGTTGCCATAGTAAGCCAGGTAGCACAGAAAATTTACCTTGTGGCAAAGTGGAAGGATTAATGCGGATACGGTTCCAGAGTTCGTCTTCCAGTAAAACTGCATCAATCTTTTTATCCTGGTCGGCTTCTTTCTCGAAATAGGAATGTAGCTGCCATTTATAATTACTTCCATTCAATCTTAACTGGGAAAAAGAATGTCCGCACCACTCTTGTGATGAGCAATCTGCTTTCAGTGTTTTTTCTTTCCCTGTTTCTGAAAGAGGAGTAAAAACCGACAACATCATAGAATAAGGATAAATGCCTGTAACAAAGTTTTTGGTCATATTCATTTTTAATACGCGAACCTTACTGCTTGCTTTACCCGGCTCATCCAGCTTTACTAATTTATTTGTAGAAAAATCCTCTGTTACAAAAATAAGCACTGCCTCCCCGCTCCTTACTTCACCATACCGGGCTTGTTGCAAAGTATAACTTGTTAATTCTGCTTTGCCTGCATACCACGTTTGCTTAAATACTTCAGATGGTGGCGCTGCTGCCTGCTTACATGAACAAATTATTGATACAAAAAGCAATAGCAGCAACCAGGCTAACTTCATTTTAAATGTATTTAAATATGGTGGTAATAATTTTATAACCCGCCAACACTGTGCCTTTTACTGTACCACTGATCTTTGAAAATCCTATACGTTTCCGGTAGTTGACGGGTACTTCCACAACTTTCATTTTTAATTTAGCTGCCTTCAATTGCATCTCAACTGTCCATCCATAAGTTGTGTCCTGCATATTAATCTCCATAAGTTTATCATAACGTATAGCTCTGAAAGGTCCAAGATCGGTGTAGCGAATATTATAGATCATTTTTAATAATCTTGTTGCCAGCCAGTTTCCAAATACCTGTTGAATCGTCATTGATCCTTTTTCTTTTTTACCGAGAGCCCTTGATCCAATAACCATATCCATTCCATCATTAATAATTGGTTCAACCACCCTTGGCATTTCTTCAGGATGATCAGAGTAGTCAGCATCAATAAAAACAACAATATCCGGTGGTGGTTTCAAATGTTTGATGTACTCTATTCCTTTCAGGCATGCATAACCATAACCAGGTCTTTCTTCGTGAAGTACTGTGGCTCCTGCTGCTTGTGCATTAACATCAGTGGAATCGTTAGAATTGTTATTAACAACAATCACCTCATAAACAAGCCCTGCCGGTATATCATTTACTACTTTGGCTATTGAATTTTCTTCATTATAAGCCGGGATGATAACAACAATTCGCGGGCTTTTCATCTTGCTTTCTTCATTATTAATTTTTCTTTAAGGCTTAATACAAAAACAATAGAGAAGCCTGTAGCAGCCAGCATAAACAGAAGCACAGTAACATAGCTCTTAAACTGAAAGGCAATCATTATTCCCCATATAAAATATAAGACAAGTGCACCTTCAATAATTGTGATTACGCTGAGTTTGTTTTCTGTATACTTATTCTGTTTACTAAAAGTGTTTGAACCAGTGGTATTGAATTTAGGAGTTCTTACAAAACCTGATTTAAAACCTAAATAACCTTGCATAATTCCAATAGCATTGTTTAAAGAAACTCCCATAAACAAAGCTACAAAAAGGGGGAAGCGGATAATAAATCCTCCAATCTTTTCAACTAAACTTCCATTGGTACTCTTAACATAGGAGATAAAATAATGGAGGATATAAATAAGAAAGCAAAAACCAATAACAGAGGTGGCGTTAAAAAAACTATTGTATTGCCCGTAATGTTCTTTAATGATAATTATCGGCAACGAAAGTATAAGGCTGGTGATGATACTAACAAAGCCGAAACTGTAAACAAGGTGAAAAAAGCCATGCCATTTTACAAGGAAAGGCAGGTTAGATTTCAGCACCTTTCTCAAATTCTTTTTAGCTGTTTCGGCACCTCCTTTTGCCCAGCGAAACTGTTGGGATTTAAAAGCACTTATTACAGGAGGTAATTCAGCCGGTGTTGTTACATCTTCAAGATATAAAAACTTCCAACCTTTTAATTGGGCCCGGTAACTAAGATCAAGATCTTCAGTTAGAGTATCGGCTTGCCAATTGCCTGCATCTAAAATGCATTGTTTTCGCCACACCCCGCCTGTACCATTGAAGTTGATGAAATAACCCCCTGTGTTTCTTCCTGTTTGTTCAATACTAAAATGTCCATCTAGTGCTATGGCCTGAAGACTTGTTAGCAGCGAAGCATTTTTATTGATATGACCCCATTTTGTTTGAACCATACCTATGGAAGAGTCGGCAAAAAATGGCATGGTTCGTTTGAGAAAATCTTTTGATGGAAGGAAATCAGAATCAAAAATGGCAATGTATTCTCCCTTAGCCATGCTTAATCCATTCTTAAGAGCACCGGCTTTAAACCCTTCGCGGTTTTGCCGTTGAATGTGTCTAACAGTAATATTTTTTTTTTGAAGCAAAGCAACCGTTCGTGCAATCAGTTCTGAGGTTTCATCCGTGCTGTCATCCAATATCTGTATCTCTAATTTATCTGCCGGGTAATCTATGGCAGTAACGGCATCCAATAACCTTTCAACAACAAACATTTCATTATATACCGGAAGCTGTATGGTTACAAATGGTGTATTCTCCTCCTCGTAAACTGCACGGTTTTTTTTGCCTTGAGAACGCAGGTAATGATAAATTAAATGTGCATCAAAAAGTGAGTGAAACAACACGAACAGTATTGCGAGAAAATACATTACAACAACAATATTTATTAAAACATCAAGCATTAAGCAATTTCATACGCAAGGTATTTACAAATTAGGGCTACTATGATTGTTGTTATTTAGCAAATTTATTTTTTAGGTGTGGAATGGATTTAATTTTGAGGTGATTTATTTAATTTAAAAGTATAGGCAAGTCCGATTGTGTAATAACCGGGTAATCCTGCATTGCGTCCCGAAATTCTTTTGCCAGCTCCCAAAGTAACACCTGCAACATAAATAGAGGCTCCAATATTTGTTGTATTTACTTTTGTTTCCGGAAAACGTGCAGGGGTAAAACCAGGCCCCCCTATGTCAATACCACTTGTTGAAGTTTGGTTACTAATAGTTCCTTCCACATAAACAGTCTTACCTGCATAACCAATTTTAGCCGCTGACACAAAAGCATCAGGCACTTTATTAGTACGAACACTATATCCACCCTGTCCATTAAAAAACAATCCTTTTGCTAACTTATACTGCACCAGCAATGCTGGGTTTATTTGAGTTGAGTGATTTCCTATGGCATAAATAACATTGGTTAAGTAATTGCTTAGGGGTGTACTCAAACTCAATCCTCCGGTTAAAGAAAATGCACCGATGCTATTTTCCTTTTGATAAAATTGAGATTGTATTCCGAGGGTTGCGTTTTGAAAATTCTTTTCACTTACCTCCTTTTTGTCTGTTATCTGATTGCCTTTAGTGGTGATGTACGGGATATTCAAAATAAGATCAGTTTTATTGGTTAATCCGTAAGCTGTATAAAAATTATAGCTTTGAGTTACAATTTTATCCAAATTTGTTACTGATAGTGGCTTTTTCATATCCCCAAAATAGAATTCATCATATTTTTCTCTCGTGGTTGAAACTGCCACAGCCAACTTATTTTTCCCCTGCGGAAAGCCACTTAATTGCTGTGCGGCTGCCTGTTGCAAAGGTGAATGGAAAAGCATAATTAATGATATCGAAATATAGACTTTCATAAAATTTATTTTAATAATTATTTTAAATACATAATTGGCTTACAAATGACAACTAAAGCATTAAGGAGGGTTTATTTTAATTTCCTTTTCAAGCATATTTTTTAGAGTTTAACATGAGGGGTAAATGCTTGCATTCTAAATAACTATTATCATTAAATTTTTAAAACGGATAGTTATAAATGAACACTTATATTATTGTTGCCAATGCTAATAGGTTTATCATTTATCCTTCCTTCTTCTTTTCCATTCTCCAATTTCAATACACCACGCGGACAAACGGATGCACAAATACCACAGCCCACACATGAAGCCCTTACAATATTCTGTCCTTTTTGTGCATACGAACGAACATCAATCCCCATCTCACAAAAGGTAGAACAGTTGCCACAGGATATACACTGCCCGCCATTGGTGGTTATCCTGAACTTTGATTTAAACCTTTGAAACAATCCTAATACTGCTGCCATCGGGCAACCAAATCTGCACCAAACCCGAGAACCCATTATTGGATAAAATCCAACGCCTATTACACCCGAAAATATTGCACCTATAAAGAAGCCATACCATTGTGCAAACGACCCGGATATAGAACCTAATATGCCGCCTTTATAATAAGAGTTTAACCAAAGCAGGATTGTTGTTACAGTAATAAATACCAATACACTATGCACCATCCATCTTTCTATCTTCCAGGCTTTTAAACTTTTATCAGAAAGGTGGCGGTAAGGGTCGCCTGCTGTTTCAGCAAGTCCACCACAACCACAAACCCAACTGCAATACCAGCGCTTACCATAATTATATGTGAGGACAGGTGTGGCAATAAACGTCATCATCGCCCCCCAGAAAACCATAAACACCCCAAGCTTGCCGGAGCTCATTAATGAAGAAACATCTGAAGGAAAAAGATAACTATACTTAAGGGGCCAGAAGTAGGAGAAATAAAATTCCGGCTCATTTAATTTTTTTAGAAACATTGGGATAAGAAAAGCAAAGCCCAATTGAAAGAACATCACCGAACAAGTACGAATAACATGGTAGCGGTTATTACGGTGCCTGCCGATAAAACGAAAGCCCATGGTTAATACCGCCAACGTATAAAACGCACCATACATGAACCATTGGTTGGCAGGTTGACCGGTGAGCATTTTACTAAGCGGATCAAAAATGCGTATCAACCCTTCAAACATCCAGGGAAACCAATAAATGATGATGTAAAACCCGGTGAGCGCAATCGCTAATATCCATGCAATGGTTCCTTTATTGGTCATGCTTTTAAACATGATTCCATTGTTGCGAATGCCTGCATGACCCTGGTAGTAGGGTATTGCATAGGATATTGCGCCCAATGCAAACATGCCTAAGATAATAGAAAGAAACAGCGCCGGATACGGCTTGCCCGCACCTGCAAGAGCCGCCGCCAAAGCAAGGATAGCAATAGCCATACAAATGCCTCCTACTTTCTGGTAGATGGATTGTTCAACATTTTCTTCGGTGAGTGAAAGGGATGGATTGAGAGCAACGGATTGAGCCATAGCAGTTTTTTTATATGAAGTTGTTATCAGGTAAAAATCGAAAACATGTGTTTCTTTTTGCGGTTGATATTCTTACTCTTTTGTTGATTATATGACGTAATGATATTATTTTCGTGCTTATCATAAAACTCAGGGTTAAAATTTAGCTGGTGAAGATTTGCCATTACATCATCTATCTTTCTTTTTTCCTGGAGCCATTTATCGCATACTTCATGTCGCAGCCGCATACCTAAAACATTAAAGCCAATGATGGTTTCATCTTCTTTATTGTAAACCGCACGCAAACAAATCCTGCCCTTATCATGTTCCCAATAAAAAGAAGTTTCATGCTCTTGTTCCTGAGCATTTATTATTCCGTAAGTCTGGTATTCTATATCAAAAAATTTGGCAGAGTTAAACCAGGGTGCCGGATTGTAAGCTATTCTTTTACCACAAATAATTGGGGCTAATGTTTCCCCATGAATGCGACCGGTGTACCAAACCTGCTCAATGGCTTTTCTTCCTAAAGGTGGGTTTCTATGCTGCACACAATCGCCAATGGCATAAATATCGGGTACGCTGGTTTCAAAAAATTCATTCACCAATACACCTCTTTCGGTTTCTATCTCTGTATTTTTCAATAACGAAATATTTGGACTTACACCTACTGTTACACCTACGAATGCACATTCAATTTCTTCTCCTGTGGTGGTTACGATTGAGCTTACTTTTCTATTGCCATCACCTTTTATTTCTTTCACTTCTGTAGCATTTCTTAAGTCAACATGATGCTCTCTAATATGCTTTGATATAAGGGTTGCTTCTTCTTTGGGCAATACATTATCCCAATATAAATTTTCCCTCACTAAAAAAGTAATATGTATGTTTCTCGACAATAACATCTCGGCCATTTCAATCCCAATCAATCCTCCACCAATGATTACCGCTCTTTTTATTCCTTTTGAGTTTTTATCCATCAATTCCAAATCTGGTACACCGTACAAACTTTGTACTCCTTGCAAATCCATCCCAGGAAAATTGGGTTTGTTGGAAACCGAACCGGTTGCAATTACCAGCTTATCATAGTTGATAGAAACTCCTGATTTCAACGAAAGCTTTTTGCCTTTTATATCAATTGATACAGCATGATCCTTTACCAGCCTAATTCGGTTTTTATCCCAAAACCAATCTTCGTAAGGTTTGGTATGCTCGTACTTCATATGGCCCATAAAGATGTACATGAGCGCGGTGCGGCTATAGAAATGTTCTGTTTCTGAAGAGATTACTGTGATGTCGTCATTGCCATGCTTACGGATATGCCTTGCACAGGTGATACCTGAGATTCCATTACCAATAATAACAATGTGCCGGGGCATAGTTTAACTTTTAATTCGTTATTTTATGAAACAGCCATTTACAACAATGTGAATTACCTAATTGCGATAAGCAGTTAATTTTTCTGCCTTTATTAAGTTATCTGTTCCCAGATATTTATTATCCTTGTTCAAATACCATTTTCTTATTTTAGGAAGTTTAATTCCGCTTACGGTTAACTCCTCTTCAAGCAAAATAAATTCGCCACTTTCTGGTGTACCGTGGTTAAATCGGTAAGCTTTCAACGCCGATGTTTCAGCATCACAATAAAAAAACCAATTGTCTTTTCCAACAGCGGGGTTGTAGCTAACCCTTATAGTTGGATACTTTTTACCATTCACTTCCTCATTGACAATGGTACTCGTCACGCTTGCTCCTTCATCTGTTAATTTCATTGGCAAACCATATAAATATCCATAAAAGCTGTGAACCCATTTTACACTTTCAGAAGTGAGCTCATATTTTTTACGGTCCTCTTCACTAAACTCTTTCTTTCCATCAATTAAAAAAAAATCTTTCCCTTTGGAAACACCTTTTACAATTTCCTTCCCATCATCATGGCTTATATGACAGAAATAGCCAATAGCATTATCTATTTCTAATTCAAAAGGGTTTTCACTTCCAGCCGTATCAACACTGCTTAAATAAAGATGTGTTTTTAATTTAGACCAATTATTTTCCGGATCATGATATGAAATCGCCTTCGCTAAAAGTTGTTGTCCGGCATTATTTTGTGGATTGCTACAGGATAGAATAACGAGGTAGGAAAGCAATAAAAGTCTTTGCATAAATCAGATATTTATAGAGGAATAGATAAAGTTAACGACGGTTTTTAAAAACAAAATTTGCTGCGGGATAACTTACTTATTTCTGTTCATTCAAACTCCAGTTATAATCAATTGAGCTGACTTTGGTATTTCCATTCATTTTAGATTGCGAATATTTATTAATGAAGTCAGCAAGAGATCCATTTTTAGTAAAATCACCTTTATACCAGGAAAAGTATTTCGACAATTCAGCTTTATCTGCACTTATTCTGTTCTTTGATTTGTCATTTAAAAAATCTTTTCCTGCATCATCCAACTGGGTATTTATTTGAGCCCCGGTATAAGCATCCCTTTGCAACTTTGGGCACGAAATGGCTGCACATACCAAAGCAAAGTGAATGCGCGGATCATCGTATTTTTTTCTTAAGATGCCGTGTTCAATATTGTTGAGATCGTATTTTTTTCCTCCGATAGTAATGAACTTAATATCCCACGGTGTATTAATTTTATAAATTTTACCAGCAATGTCTTTGATACTTTTTACGGGATAATGTTGAAGGACTAATGAAACTGTATATGCATTATAGGCGTTAATCCAAAACGCCTTTTGGTCGTTCTCGCTCCAACTGTTTTGTGGTGCATTATCACTCAAAGTTTTTAGATAAGCATCGAGGTCTGACTGGTCTTTTTTAAAGCCTTTATAATTCACCATGCCCGCGGTGTTTACATGTTTATTCAACAATTTATCCCACTGCTGGTGGGAAGGTGCCTTTTGGGCAAATATGCTTAACGCTACAAAAAAGGAGCATGAAAGAAGAAGTGTTTTTTTCATATTATTTTCTTTTCAAGATGCAACAGAGAATTTCAGCCTGTAACAATAGTATCCAATGTAATTGAAATTAGAATTTATAATCCGGTTTAATCAATTCAGGAAATTGCTTTTGAAAGCGCCTGATTCTTGGAATGCTTTCCCCCTTAACATAAGGCACATCCGGGTTGTGAACAATATAATCCTGGTGGTAATCTTCGGCAGGCCAAAATTTTTCGAAGGGAATGATTTTGGCAGCTATTGGTTTAGAATAATTCTTTTGTATTTCGGCAATATATTTTTCAGCCTCAGACTTTTCAGTTGGAGTACGATAAAAAATTAACGAACGATAGGGAGCACCCTGGTCCGGCCCCTGCCCGTTTACCTGTGTGGGTTCTTGTGAACCAAAATACACCTTAAGCAATGTTTCATAAGAAACGGCGGCAGGATCATAATAAACCTGAACACTTTCTGCGTGTCCCGTTAAGTGGCCACCTACCTGCTCATAGGTTGGAGAAGCTTCCTTACCACCTGAATAACCAGATATCGCTTCTTCTACTCCCTTCACACTTTCGAACGCAGCTTCTACACACCAAAAACAGCCCGATGCGAAAGTGGCCTGGCTATATTTTGATAAATCTTTTTTGACTTTGGTATGGCTAACTTTTTTACCAGGCTGTCCGCACGAAAGAAGGGACGAAATCATAAAAAAAGAGAAAATCAGTAAGGGTAATTTTTTCATATTAAAGTATTAAATAAGACTACTAATTATTTTTTGCGCTGAGGGGTGGATTTCCACCTTCAGGCACAAAGATGAGCGCCGCAGAATTTAAACAAAAACGTTTTCCTGTAGGTTTAGGTCCGTCATCAAATACATGACCAAGGTGCGAACCGCTTTTGCTATCAACCACCTCCCAACGTACTGATCCAAAATTAATATCTTTTACCAGGTTGATTGCATCCTGGTTAATTGGTGCGTAAAAACTTGGCCACCCGGTGCCTGAATCGAATTTGGTATCGGAACTGAATACAGGTTGAAGCGAGGCAGCAGAATAATAGATGCCTTTCTTATAAAAGTGGTCGTATTTTCCAGTGCCAGGGCGTTCAGTTCCCTGCTCTCTAAGTATATAGTATTGCTCCTGAGTTAATTTTTCTTTCCACTGCTCCTTTGTTAACTGCATTGGATAGTCTTGTATTTTTTTGTTTTGCTTGTTGTGCATTTTTATATGAGACTGGGCATTGCTGCAGGAAATGAAAAACGCTAAAACTATAAGAACAGGTAACCGTAACATAAAATATTTTATTAGATAAACGAATAAGACGACAATGAAGATTGTATTATATGATAAGGTCATGCCAAAATCATTTAATACAAAACCACTGTTGGGTTTATTTTATTAGTTCGGCGCTGCCAAACAGATGATTGTATTTTTCGCAATGAATAAGCACGTAACGATGCCTGGTAAAATCCGGCGAGCCGGGAATATCGTAAACCTGGTTGCCATTGGTGGATTTGAGATCACCTAATGAAATAAATTCCTGAGGAGACGCCGCTTTTGAAAGATAGACTTTTAGATCCGGTCCGTTGGTGGTACTAAAGTTTTCAAGCTTAAGAGTATATTTATTATTTGTGAGGAAGATCTTTGCCTGTCCACTCACTTTTTCAGATCCATATCCCATAAAACTTCCGTCCGTTTTAACCATACTTTGCGTGCTAACCATCTCATCTAATTTAACTGTAGAAGTTTTGTTGCAGCTAAATAACATGGGCATAACACCCATGATGGCTAAAATAAAAGATTTGACTTGCATATAAATTTGGTTTTGGTATTTAAAACTTAGTCGGACAGATTTATTGAGCCTTACAAAAAATCATGCTTAAAACGTTAAAGATCTGTTACAAGATTCAGTCTGCTATTTTAAGTTCCACATTCCTTAGTAACTCCTCTTTCTCTTTGAGGGTTAGATGTTTAATATCCATAGTAGAACTTGTTTGAAAAGCTTTACTAATAATTAAACTCTGTTTTTTAAACAAGCGACAGTAACTGCATACCGTCATATGCGACAACAATTGTATATGCTGTTTTGGAGAAAGTTTTCCATGTTCTTTCTGAATAATATATTCTGTGCTTTGCTTACAGCTAATCATAAAAAAAGTCTCACTTTTTATCTTTTAAAAACCAGTTTTTTTCAAGGCATTGCCGTAAATTCAATTTGCAACGGTGAATAATAACCCAGTAATTAGACGCGGTTATATTCAAAACCTTACAAACAAAATCTGTTTCCTCGTCATCAATATATTTCATTGTAAAAGCCAGTTGTTGCAACCTGTTCAATTTACTGTTACATAAATTAAATACATCAAAGAACTCTTTTTTATTCAAATAGGAATCTGCATTATGCCATTGGTTAGGAGCGGCTTTTTCTGTCCAGTGATCGGCCTTATCGAAAAAATTTCCAGTTGCAGTAACTTGAGTAATTGACCTTGATTGAAGGCGGTAATAATCTATCAGCTTGTTTTTTAAAATAGCAAAAAGCCATGTTTTTTCATCCGCTTCATTTTTAAAACTATCATAGTTTTTCCAGGCTGCTATAAATGTATCCTGCAAAATATCCTTTACGGATGTTTTATCGGGCACACGCTTATAAACATAACTATGCAAGGTATCGCTGTACTTTTCAATCCATTTATTAATGATATCATGTGCTTTATCAGCCCTCATACATCTAGATTCTAAAAAGGAAGTAACTCTAAAAAAACGTTTTTTTTTGAAGATAATTGATTACCATCAAATTTTTAGGTGATTGAATGCTGAACGAACATCTAAACATTCATTCGTGCAAGTCTTATTAAAGCTTTAACATTCATTTTTATAGTGCAAAATGTTGTCCACCCCGTAAGTCATATTCTATTTCTACTAACTTCGATCAAAAAAATATGTCAAAAATAGTCTTCATAGCGGCGTTAATACTTATAGCAATATCCTGTGGTACCAATAAGCGGGGAGATGAAAAAGCTATAGATATTGTTGAAAGATGCATCGAAGAACATGGTGGTAAAAACTATAACAATATGGATGTTTCTTTTGACTTTCGCCAGTTTAAAGTACATCTTAAACAAAACGAAGGTGTTTTTTTATATGAAAGAACATCGAAGGACTCACTAAATAACGAAGTGCATGATATACTTACAAACGCTTCTTTTAGCAGAGAAGTAAATGGTAAAAAGGTTGATTTATCTGCTAAAGACGCTGAGAAATATAAGGAAGGATTAAATGCAATAGCCTATTTTGCTTTGCTGCCTTATAAACTTTCTGAGCCGGCAGTAATCCTTACATATGCGGGTGAGACGATCATTGAAAATAAAAAGTATCATAAGATTGCTGTTTCATTTGATGCAGCAGGTGGCGGAAAAGATCACCAGGATGAATTCTGCTTCTGGATAGACCAGGGCACTCATACCTTAGATTATTTAGCATACTCAAGTGGAGGACCAAGGTTTAGAAAGGCAATAAAAAGAGAAAAGGTGGACGAAGTAATTTTCCAGAATTATGAAAATTATGAAATTTCTGATAGTTCACTTCCTGTTTTTAACTATGATAAAGCTTTTATTGCCGGGGAAGTTAAATTATTATCAAAGATTGAGCAACAGAATTATAGCTCTGGCGAAATAAAAAAGGAGTAGAATTAATGTCCACTTAAACAAATACAGCTGCATAAAAAAATTCCTACTAGTACAAATCAGCACAACTAAAGCATGTAGCAGACTTATACTAGCCTATTAATTTTTCTACACTCACTCTTTTACTTCCTCCAATTCTTAATAAAATGCTGGTATAGAATACATGTTTCCAATTTGTGGCACAGTTTTCA
>MWVX01000409.1_pt1 | contig 13274 bp, 11 predicted proteins | sample 1047311 | NCBI WGS metagenome assembly MWVX01 (sample SAMN06349984, study PRJNA376086) | soil metagenome | isolation source: MtG-4 sample Antarctic (ecotone) soil | place: Antarctica | collected 2015-01-13 | reverse complement strand
GTCACAAAAATTATAAACTCTAAACTTGTAATCATAAATTAATCTGCAAGATATCCAAGAGGTAAGAGTTTAGAATTTAGAACCGTGGTTCGATTTGAAGTCGATATGATTGCTGCTCAAAAACATTTTTCGATTTTGGCGTTTTATACAAAAAGTTTTTTTCATTAAAGTTAGAGAGGCAGCTTGATAAAATTTATAGCGGGAAACCAAGGGTGGAAAAATTTTCAGAAACGGCAGAGGTTGACAACAAAGACAAACCGCGCCTTGAAATGTCTTCAAGGCGTCGCTGGGCGGTAACCGTCGGCGTGATGACCGGAATGTTTATCGCCGCGCTGGAGGCGACCGTGGTCGGAACGGCGATGCCGACAGTGATTGCCGCACACGGCGGATTGAATCATTACAGCTGGGTTTTTTCCGCTTATCTGATTACCTCGACCGTAACCGTTCCGGTCTGGGGAAAACTCTCAGACCTTTACGGGCGCAGGCTTTTTTATCAAATCGGCATCGGCATCTTTCTTCTCGGCTCGATTTTGTCGGGAATGTCGGCTTCGATGGCTCAATTGATTGTTTTTCGAGCGATCCAAGGTTTGGGCGCGGGTGCGCTCGTGCCTTTAGGGATGACGATTATCGCCGATATTTTTACGCTTAAAGAACGCGCGAAAATGCAGGCGTATTTCAGCGGCGTTTGGGGTTTGTCCAGCGTTATCGGTCCGATTGTCGGCGGTTTTATCACCGACCAATTGTCGTGGCGCTGGGTTTTTTACATCAATTTGCCGATTGGTTTGGCGGCGGCTTTTATTATCGGGACGGCTTTGAAAGAGCCGAAACACCACGAGCGTCCGACAATTGATTACGCCGGTGCGGGGCTTTTGATGGCTTCGATTACCTTGTTGATGCTCGCGCTCGTTGAAGGCGGAACGACTTTGGAGACGCTTTTCGCCCCGCAAAATTTAATATTTATTGGCGGAGCGATTTTGCTTGCGGTCGCTTTCGTTTGGGTTGAACGCCGCGCCGCCGACCCGATTATTCCATTTCAATTATTCGGCAATCGGACGGTTTCCGTCGCCGTCGTCGCCGGATTTTTGGCGGGCGCTGCAATGTTCGGCGCGATTTCTTTCGTGCCGCTGTTCGCTCAAGGCGCGCTCGGCTCGACGGCGACCGAAGCCGGCTCCTTGCTGACGCCCTTGATGCTCAGTTGGGTCAGTATGTCGATTATCGGCGGATATCTTTTGCTGAAACTCGGCTACCGCACAATCAGCATCATCGGTTTCATTTTGTTGACAATAGGCTTCGTTTTTCTTTCGATGTTCGAGCGTGAAACTGCAAGGTTCTGGCTGCACGCCGATTTGGTTTTAATCGGATCGGGTTTGGGCTTGACGATGCTCACGCTTTTAATTGCGGTGCAGCAAGCCGTCAACAAATCGCAGCTCGGCGTTGCAACTTCGTTAAATCAATTTTCGCGTTCAATCGGCGGCGCGGTCGGTGTGGCAATAATGGGTGCAATTTTGTCTGCTGGACTCGCGGCAAATCTCGATACGGCTGCCAGAAACGGAAGCGGCGTGATTTCACCCGCACAAGCCGAAGCATTTGCCGCAAATCCGAACGCGCTGATTGACCCGCAAGCGCAAGCCGCATTACCGTACGGCGCGCTCGACACTCTGCGCGGCGCGATGGCAACGGCGATTCACAAAGTATTCTGGGTCGGCGCAGTTCTCTCGGCTCTGTCGCTTCTCGTTATTTTATTTCTGCCGCGTTCAAACAACGAAGAAAACGCCGAAATTATTTCGAGGCAAAAAGACGCACCGGCGCAAAACGCCGAACAAATGGCAACGGCGAAATAATAGTCCTTCAGTATAAAAAATGCGTGAATTTTCCTGAATAATATTGAGTCGTTTAAATTTAATCGAAAGAATAGATAGTTGCTATGAACTTATTTGATACACGAATTTGTCTCGATACGTTCCGCACGTAAGTTAGCAAACGAGCAAATTGCCTTATTTACAGCCTCATACGCTTTGGCACAAGACTTGTATCTAGTATCTAGACGACACCACAACCAAAAGCACAGCGGCTTTAATTTAATAAGGATAAGTTTTATTTCCAGGAGGAATCGTAAGTTATGGAAAACAAAGATGTTATTTCGACATTAAACAATTTAATCGAAACTTGTAAAGACGGACAAAACGGATTTCAAACGGCGGCGGAAGGCGTCGAACGCTCCGATTTGAAATCGCTTTTTTATGAATTAGGACAACAGCGTTCGCAATTTGCGGGCGAACTACAAACTCTCGTTCGTGAACTCGGCGGCGACCCGGAAAATACGGGAAGCACGTCGGCGGCGCTGCACCGCGGCTGGATAAATATTAAATCACTCGTTACAGGAAAAGATGAAACGGCTATTTTAAACGAAGCCGAACGCGGAGAAGATGTGGCGAAAGCCGCCTTTGAAAAAGCGACTAAAGAACAGTTGCCGTCAAACGTCGCAAGCGTCGTTCAGCAACAATCAACACAGGTCAAAGCGGCGCACGACCGTGTCAGAGATTTGCGTGATGCGATGAGTAATGCGGCAAGCAGCTAGTCGGGAAGTTGGTATTCTTTTCTATTTCTATTCTAATTTCGAGGGAGCGCGCGCTCCCTTATTCTTTGTCTTTTTTAAAGCAGACTTGATTTCTATTTGCATTTACAAATCAAAATTTGTCCGATTGTGTGATTTGTTCGTCGCTTATTTGAGTACCGACCGAATTCAAATAGTGAAGTCCGGGTGCGTCCTTCGGCGCAACCTGTTCGATGTGCGGCTGTTCGGGCGAGATGCGGATGCAGGCTGCAAAATGGTTTGGTTTTATTTCCATGAGCGGCGGCTCGATTGTTTTGCAGGCTTCAATCATATACGGACAGCGCGTGTGAAAATTACAGCCGACCGGCGGATTTATCGGGCTGGGAACGTCGCCTTTTAAAATTATGCGTTTGCGATTTGCTTCAATCTGCGGGTCGGGAACGGGAACGGCGGAAATCAGCGCTTTCGTGTAAGGCATCAATGGTTCTCGATAAACTTCCTTCGCGTCAGCGAGTTCGACGATTTTTCCCAGATACATTACGGCGACACGATCGGAAACATGGCGAATTGCGCGAAGGTCGTGCGAGATAAAAAGATACGTCAGATTTTTTTCCGCTTGCAGGCGTTCCATCAAATTCATAATCTGCGCCTGAATCGAAACATCCAAAGCCGATATCGGCTCGTCCGCAACGATAAATTCCGGGTCGACTGCCAGAGCGCGCGCAATCCCGATTCTCTGGCGTTGTCCGCCGGAAAATTCGTGCGGGTAACGTTTTATAAAGCGCGGACTCATCCCGACGGTTTCCATCAATTCCTGCACACGCTCTTCGGTAGATTTTCCGTTTCCTAAGCCGAACGTGCGAAGCGGCTCGCCGATAATCTGCCCGACCGTCATTCGCGGATTAAGCGATGCATACGGGTCCTGGAAAATCATCTGCAAATTTTTCCGCTCATCGCGCATTTGCGTTTGCGACAAATGCGCTAAATCCTTGCCGTTATAAAAAACCTGTCCGCCCGTCGGCTCTGTCAGACGCAAAATCGCTTTGCCCAGAGTTGATTTTCCGCAGCCCGATTCGCCGACAAGCCCCAAAGTCTCACCTTTTTTGATGTCGAGATTTACGCCGTCAACCGCTTTGACGTGCTTTGTTTCCTTAAAAAGTCCGCCGCCAATTTTGAAGTGAACTTGCAGATTTTGAATCGAGAGCAGGTTTTCCATCATAAAATTTATCGTCGAGAAATACTAAAAATGACGCTTCGGTGAACGTTTGCTTTACTGAAGATTCGGCGCTTCGATTTTCACCGCCTCGTCGTATCTGTAGTTGACCGCCATTTTCTGAGTCATCTGCTGCGGCTGCGACATTTTCATCGTCATCTCCATTCGGGCAGGCAGATTTTTTTCGCGGTCGATCCAGATTTTCGCACGGTTTTCCGATTTCACCTGCGCCATTTTCGCCAGCATTTCTTCGGTCATCTGTTTTTTTACTTCGTCGGGCATCGCCGCCTGCTGGTCGATTTCGTATGTGTAAACGGACAGCTCTTTGCCGTTAATCGTTTCGGTGCCGGCTGATTCGATGTTTTTAAAAGCCGCCATTTTTTCGTCCGAAAACATCTCGCGCCAACTGCCCATCATCTGTCCCATATTGACTGAGTCAGGCGCTTTCTGCCATTTTCCGCCCGTTTGCATAAACGTGTCTTTGCCGACAGAAATTATCTGCATTTTATTTCCAGCCGTTTCCGTTTCAATCTGGAAGTTGTCAGGCGCGGCGTATTTGACCTGCATTTTCGCGTTTCCCATCGACAAGCCTTCGCTTGAATTGTCAATGTCGGCGACCCATGAATCGACCGTTTGCAGGCTTTTCATCGAATTGATGAGAACCGTTTTCGGGTCTGCATCGGCGGCAACGCTTGATTTCGCAGTTGAGCCGCCGCCCGACTGCGCGGAGTTTCCGGCGTCGGTCGCGGACTTGCAAGCCGTTATCGTTAAAGCCCCCAAAAGTGCGACGCAAAATATTTTAGATTGTATTAGTTTCAATTTTAATCTCCTCAGTTTGTTTGTTGATAAATTTTTTCTCGTTGGATTCGCGCACCGATTCGGCGTAAACTTCTTCGGCGAAATGGCAGAGCGAACGGTGATTCGGATTTATCTCAACGAACGGCGGAAACTGCTCGCGGCAGATTTCCTCAGCGCGATAGCAGCGCGGCGCAAACGGGCAGCCGGGCGGCAAATGCGCAACGTCAGGCGGCAAACCGGGAATTTGGTAAAGCTCGGTTCCGGCTTCGTGCGCCGGGTCGGGAACGCTCTTCAATAAACCCTTCGTATAAGGATTTGCCGGAGTCGAAAACAATTCTTTTGTCGGCGACTGCTCGAAAACTTTTCCGGCATACATCACGATAATTTTTTCGGTCATTCCGGCAACAACGCCAAGGTCGTGCGTGATTAAAATTACGCTCGTTCCCAAACGCGCTTTCAAATCTTTGATGAGTTCGAGAATCTGCGCCTGAATCGTAACGTCCAAAGCCGTCGTCGGTTCATCGGCAATAAGTAGTTCCGGCTCGCAACTCAAAGCCATCGCAATCATCACGCGCTGGCGCATACCGCCGGAAAATTCGTGCGGATAGCTTTTGACGCGGTTTTCAGCGTCAGGAATGCCGACGAGTTCGAGCATTTTTATCGCGTGTTTGTAAGCTTGTTCTTTCGTGTGATTCAAATGCAGTTGTGTAACTTCCATCAACTGCGTCGAGATTTTCAAAAACGGATTAAGCGAAGTCATCGGGTCTTGAAAAATCATCGCAATCCGCTTGCCGCGAATCTTCCGCACGTCGTCAATCGAAAGCGCGCGCACGTCGATGCCGTCGAACACGACATCACCGTTCACGATTTTCCCCGGCGGTTCGGGTATCAGGCGCATAATCGACAAATTCGTAACCGATTTTCCGCTGCCCGACTCTCCCACGATTCCAAGTGTTTCGCCGCGCGCCAAATCGAACGTGATGCCGTCCACCGCTTTGACCACGCCGTCTTCGGTTTGAAAATAAGTTTTCAAATCGTTGACCGTTAAAATGTGTCCGTTTATTTCGCTCATTTATTATTTTGTAGCCAATCTTGAAAATCCGATAAAACCTTTGTAAACTGCTGCTCGTTTTTTCCTCTCCTAAGAAACACGCTCAAAATTTCGCTTGTCAAAATGGGCAACTCTTCGCTGCTTTCAATTTCTTTGTATTCTCCATTCGCCTGTAGTTTGAAGATTTTCAAACTTATGCCGTTATATTGCCAAAATTCCGCGACGCCGAGTTCCGCGTAAATTTCAAATTTGTCGTCCGACGGGTGATGAACGTCAATTTCTCCGACAATATCTGGAGCGACTTTTAACTCGTTTGGAACAAAACTTTTGATTATATGAGCGTCTGCCTTGCTGATAAAAAACGATAAGTCGGATTCGACACCGTATTGTTTCGTTTTAGAACGCAAAGTCGCTTTGCCGGTTGGAACCACATTTTTTTTAAGTGGGAGACCTGCAAAGGTTATAAAATTATGCAGCAGACTTGTTGGAAACTCGTGCAATTCAGTAACAGGCATAAATGTTAAATTTCCCTTGTTAAAAGTTAAGTGAAGCGACATTGATTCGCCGAGTTCTTCGGAAATTTCTTCGTAGGTTTCCCATTCGACACCGACCAGCGACATCGGATATTTGAGACCAACCAAATCTTTTTTGGAAATCGTAACTTCTGCCGTAACCATAAATTATTCTTTTTAGAATTTACGAGTCTGCGGGTCGAGCGCGTCGCGCAACCCATCGCCCAGAAAGTTGAGTGAAAAAAGCGTCAATGCCATCGTTACGCCGGGAAAAATCAATTGCCAGGGGAAAACCGAAATGTTTTTGATGCCGTCCGCCGCAAGACTTCCCCAAGACGCAAACGGTGCCTGCACGCCGATTCCCAGAAAAGAGAGGAACGCTTCTGATAACATAACCGAAGGAATTGTTAGAGTTGCATAAATAATAACCGGACCTAAAGCGTTTGGAACAAGATGCCGAAAGATAATCGAAGGCGTCGAAACGCCGGTTGCGCGCGCAGCCATTACGAAGTCCTGATTTTTTAAGGAAAGAATCTGCCCGCGCACAACGCGCGCCATTGTTAGCCACGAAACAAGTCCGAGTGCGAAGAAAAGTAAAAATATTTGGCTCAAACCCTGATTGCCCGCGCCTCCGATTTTGTCTGCGAGCCACTGTATCCAATCCGGCGTGTTTGAGCCGCCGAAAACCGACAGCAGCACAATGACGATTAAGATATACGGCACGGCGTAAATAATATCGACGACGCGCATCATAAAATTATCAATTCTGCCGCCGAGATATCCGGCGGTCGCGCCCCAACTGACACCGACAATTAATGACACAATGGTGGAAATAATTCCGACCATTAAGGAAATTCTACCGCCTTGCAGAACTCGCGCCAGTATGTCGCGTCCGGCATCGTCCGTTCCCATCGGATGCTGCAAAGAAGGCGGAAACGACTTAACCAAATTGCCGTCCGACGGAATGGAATCAAATGTATAGCCGGTCGTCCATTTGATAATCGCAGGACCGATGATAACCGCAATCGCCATTATGCAGATGACGATTAAACCAAAAACAGCGAGCTTGTTTTTCAAGAGACGTTTCCAGGCGTCTCTCCACAGCGACGCGCCTTTTAGTACTTCTTGTTGTTCCATAAAATTTTTACGAAGCTAAAATTTCTTCAACTTTCAGCCTTAGATTTTCAACCGTTTTCGATTGAAGCATTTCGCCCGTTTCGAGAATTTTAGCGAGACGGTAGTTTCCGTTTTTCGGCTGCGAGTAACATTCAATCGTATTTTCCTTCAAGTTCACCAGCCAAAATTCCGCAATCTCGGCTTCGGCGTAAATAGCTTTTTTTATATCGCGGTCGTATTCGACAGTCGAGTCGGAAACTTCGACAACCAGCAAAACGTCTCGCGGTGTCGGATGACTTTCGGCATAAAAATCCTCACGCGGTTTGAGCAGGGCAATGTCCGGTTCAGGTTCATTATATTCGTCAATATGAATTGGGTCTTGAACGGAAATTACTGCATTGTCTTCAAGCAATCTCGTCAATTTTCTGTTCAATCTTTTTACTGTGCTTGCATGTCTGCTTCCGATAGTCATTTTATCTATTAGAAAACCATCAATAATTTCCCAACCGCTTTCTTCCGGCAAAATACCGACTTCGGTCATCCGGCGAAAGTCCGCGACGCGAAATCTTTTCGGCACAACCGACAAGGAAACTTTTTCCAATTCAACATTTGTCGTCATAAATTTTTACTCGTAGCGAATACGCGGGTCTAAAAATGCGTAGGAAATGTCAACAATCAAGTTGAACACCATAATCAAAATCGAAAGAAATGCGACAATGCCGAGAATTAAAGGCTCGTCGCGGTTTAGAACCGACTGGATAAAAATATTGCCCAAGCCCGGAATGGCGAAAACTCTTTCGACGACGACCGTTCCGGCGAGAAGTGCAGCGAGCGCGGGACCCGTAAACGAGACAACCGGAATCAAACCGCCGCGAAGAGCATGCTTTAATAAAACTTTCCATTCGCTCAAGCCTTTTGCGCGCGCCGTGCGGATGTAATCCGCGCGCATTACTTCGAGCATTCCGGCACGGGTCAGGCGCGCGATATACGCCGCGTAAATCGCTCCCAAAGTAATCACAGGCAGTACGTAACTTATTGCCCCGCCGACGCGCGCGGGCGGAAAAATATACAGCCACAGCGAGAAAATCAAAACAAGAATCGGACCGATAACAAAATTCGGCACGGATAATCCGAGCATTGCCAAAGACATAGAGCCGTAATCGAATGACGAGTTTTGTTTGAGCGCAGCAACAATCCCCGCCGCAAGTCCGAGAATCAAAGCCAAAATATAAGCGAGAATTCCGATTGTCGCCGAATACGGAAAATGCCGCGCGATGATTTCATTAACCGATTGACCTTCATACTTGAGCGAATCGCCAAAGTCGCCGCGCACGATGTTGCTCATCAAAATTCCGTATTGCGACAGTATCGGTTTGTCTAAGCCGTATTTCTTTTTAATATTAGCTTCTATTGCAGGCGGCAATTTTTTCTCTGCGGTGTAAAAACTCCCGGGCGCCATTCGAATCAATATCCAGGTCAGTGTAATGACAAGCAGCGCCATCGGTATAATTATCAGCAGCCTGCGAATGATGAAATTTAGCATATTTTTCAGTTGTCGGTTGTCGGTTGTCGGTCGTCGGTTAAATCAGATTTTTTCTGACAGCCGACAGCCGACAACCGACAACTATTATTCGGCAACGGTGTTCAATGGCTTTTGCGTCGCTTTCAGGCGATTTATTTGCTCGTCAATCAACGGGTCGCCGTCTTTCATAATATTTTCGGCGTTTGCGTCCCATCTGTTCTGGTCCGGTTCGAGATAGACGAATTTCCAGGCGTGCAGCGTTCCCGGATTCGGATACATTCCTTTGACATATGGCTTTTTCATCCAGTTGGTCGCGTTTGTCAAAAGCGGTATGATAAGCTGCTGGTCTAATATTTCATACTCGGCAGCAGCAAGCATTTCGAGGCGTTTGTTTGGATCGAGTTCCTTATTTGCCGCATCGAGCAGCGCGTCGTATTTCGGGTCCCAAAAACCGGTCGCGCCGTCGTTTTGCGGCGAGTAAAAAAGATTCAAAAACGTGAACGGGTCCATATAATCGCCGACCCAGGCGTTGCGCGCGATGCCCTTATATTGCACGCTGGAACGAAACGGAAGAAACGTTTTCCACTCCATATTTTTCAGCTGAACCGTAATGCCCAAATTCTGTTTCCACTGCGCCTGATTAAACTCGGCGACGGCTTTGTTCGATTCCTGCGTATTGTAATTGAGCGTTACTTTATCGACGGGAAACGTCGGACAACTCCAGCCGTTTCCGGCTTTGATAACCGGAAAACCGGCTTCGGTCATCAGCTTTCTCGCCTTTTCCGCGTCAAACAATCGCTGCTTCGACCAATCTTCAACCGAGATATTTTGCGCCTTTAGCTTGTCGCCAAAAACCTTTTTACGCACTTCGTCATATTTGGGGAAAATACCGTCGGGCGTGAAATTCGATAACGGTTTCGGCGTTTTGCGAAACTGCGCGAGAGCTTCACGGTTTATCGCCAAACTCAATGCCTGTCGGACTTTTAGATTGTCCATCGGCGGCTTCTTAACGCTCAAGCTGTAATACTCGTTCGCCACTTCCGGGAAATCCATATATTCATCTTTGAACTGTTTGATTTCGTCTAACCACGCCGGCGGAACGGTGTGATTATAAACGGCGTCGGCGCGACCGCTTTTGTAAAGATTCATCATCGTCGTTGATTCTTCGAGCGGGTAAAACTCAATCGCGTCGAGTTTAACGTTTGCGGCGTCCCAATAATTCGGGTCTTTGACGACTGTCAAAACGTCGTAAGGCTTATGCACGGACAGCTTAAACGCGCCGCTGGTTACGATGTTTCCGGCGCGCATCCAATCTTTGCCGAATTTTTCAATCGTCGGTTGATGCACGACGCGGAATAATTGATGCGGAATCAGTTGAATAAAATACGGCGCGGGCTGGTAGAGTTTCAACCGCAGAGTGTAATCGTCAACCGCTTCGACGCCCAGGTTTTCCTTTGTTACCGGAACAAGCTGTTTGCCTTCGACGGCGGCTTTGAGTTTCGGGTCGGCTTCAAAATCTTTGGCGCGTTCTTTCTCGCTCGCTTTAATCGTTAATCGTTCCGGCGAATTTAAGAATTTTTGAAGCTCGGTCGGTGCGCCGAAATTTGCGGGAGCGCTTTCGGCTTTTCCGTCACTGTTTTCTTCCGGCGTATCGGACGCTTTTGTCTCGGTCTCTTTGGCAAAATCCTTTTTCAGCAGAAATTGACCGTTCTGGTCTTGTACGAACATATTTCCCGAATTATAGGCTTCCGAATATTTGATGTAATAGCCCAGATTGGCATTGCGCGAAGCCAGTTCGGGCGAGAGTGCGCGGCGAAATGTATAAACGAAATCTTTGGCGGTTATTGGGTCGCCGTTGGAAAATTTGGCGTTTTTCCGCAGGTGAAAAATGTACTCAGTGCCGTCGGAACTGATTTCGTAACTTTCGGCAATCGCCGGAATCGGCTCCATCGTCTTCGGATGGTATTCGAGCAAGCCTTCATAGAGCGCCATATAAACGCGCGCTTCAGGCTGACCTGTGCCAAACGCCGGGTCGAGCGATTCCGGTTCTGAGCCGGAAATATAACGCAGCACGTTGTCTGACGGCGCGACGGTTCGTCCCCAGTAACGATTGCTTGCCGAACTCGTACAGCCGGCTAGAAAAGAAGACAGAACAACCGAGACAATGACAAAACGAAATTGACTAAAACTTATTCGCGCCATAACTGAAAAATCCTTTTTGAAAATACTAATTGTTAAAGAGTCTAAAGTTTAGACAACTGCAGGAGAGAAAAACAAAATAAATTTTTATCTGCGATAAACTTACCACGTAACAAAGACAACAGGCAAGAAATTTTCCCTTTGTCTTCGTTCGTTATCCTTTGATAGAATCACAAAAACAAATGACTAATAACAAAGGACAGGGGAATAAAACAACCTAAATCTACGATTCGCCTTTTGCCTTTTTCGGTTGCCATTCATTGTCAATCCGCACTTCTTTTAGCGAAGGGGCGTCCAGGCTATTCGTTTCAAAACCTTGAACATACGGTTTGACCAGCGAGTACGAAGTCGAAAAATAAAGCGGTATGGCAGGAAGTTCCATCATCGCCTGGTTTTCGGTTAGAAATTCCCGATTCACACTCGTCGCGCTCTCGTTTGCCGTCGGCTCAACATCCGTATTTTGGGAAAGGGAAGCGTTTGTTTGGGGATTTGCTGCGTCGGATTTTTTACCATCATTAATGGTATTTGTATCACTTGACGGATTTTTTTCGTCGTTTGTCGTTTCTACAAGCTGAATTTTTCCGTTGAAAATCGCCAGCATATTCGCCGTTTCGTCCGTTGTCGGAAGCAAGACACCGCGCCGCAGAACATCGAAATCGCCCGCTGCCCGCGCCGCTTCCAATTCGTCTTGTTCTCTGACCAGGATTTCGGTTGCGACGTTTAAATTCTGCTTCCACATTTTCGCTACCGCGCGCGCAATCCGCTGCTGCACATTGTTGCGATTGACGACGAGCCGGATGACCGGAAAATTTTCACCGTCGCGGAAACCCGCGCTAATCAGCAGATTCTTCGCGCGCTCGGTGTTTTGCGACAATTTCAAGTTTGTCTCGTTTTCAAACGGTGAAAAGCTATAAGCCGGAAGGCTCGCGCCGTCCATTTCGTCTTCGGTAAGGCGCTGGCGCTCGATTGCAATCGTTAATGCTTCGCGCACGCGATGGTCATCGAAAGGCGGCTTCGAGCGGTTGAATTCGTAAAAATTAAGCGCGCTGTGTGTCGTGCGCTGAAAATCGTCAAAAGGCGTCAAAAGTTTTAAAGCCAGCGGCTCGAAATCAACGTTTGTTATAGCGTCGATTTCACCGGCGCGATACGCCTCCAGTGCTTTTTCGGCGTTCTCTGTCGGAACGAACCGAACTCGTTCGAGTTGAACTTGCGATTTGTTCCAGAAATTTTCGGCTCGGTCGAGCGTTACGCCGTCCGAAGCGATATTTGCAACGTGAAACGCACCACTTGTTATGATGTCGGCATTTATTTTACCCGTTTCAAAATATTTTCCGTCTGCATAAACCGGACGAAAAAGCGGATGCGCGACAAGCGCGGGAAAGTCCTTGTCCGGTTTGACGAGTGAAACTCTTAAAGTAAAATCGTCAACGGCTTCCACGCCAAGCGTTGTTTCGTTTTTTTTTTGTGGCTTCGTCTTCCGTTCAGGTTTTTCTTCCCTGCTTGTTTCTGCCGGCGAGTTTTTTACCGTTTCTAGTGCTTTCGGTTCGGTTTGCAATCGGATTTCCGGGTTTTGCGCGGTGTCTGCGTTCGGTTTCGAAATCGGCGCCGAACTCTGGTTTAAACTTTTCGTCTCAGATATTTCCGTTTCTTCTTGAGGTCTGAGTGAATTGTTTTGAGTTTCTGCCGTCGGCATTCCGGCAATATTGCTGAGAAGTTGAAAATTAGGAATTCGCTCTCCAAGCGCGGCAAGCCTCGTCCAGGAGCGTACAAAATCGGCGGCGTTTATTCGCTCGCCGTTTGACCATTTTGCGTCGCGGCGAAGTTTGAAAATCCAGGTTCGATAATCGTCCGAAGTTGACCAATCCACGGCAATTGCCGGAACGGTTTTCAAAGTTCTCGCATTCGTGTCGGTTAAACCTTCGTAAATGGCGCGGACAACGTCAGTTTCCGGCGGCGCGGCGGCAAACGCCGGGTCAAAAGATTTCGGCAGTTTGCCGTTGCTCCAGCGAAATTCCTTTTTCTGTGGCGGCGCGGTTTCGGCGTAAAAAGGCTGCGGCTTTGGTTTTTCAATATTGCTGCAAGCGCCTAAAAACAGAAGCAGCAAACAGAAGCAGCAAACAGTCAAACATCTCGCAGACAAACTTATTGTCAAGTGCCGAATGCTGCTGCCAACTATTTTTGTCCGCAATCAACATAAATGGTTTCGCCCGTGATTGCCGACGCTAAATCGCTGACGAGGAAAAGCGCCGTGTTGCCGACCTCACGCGCTTCGACATTGCGGCGAAGCGGCGAATTTGCGGCAATATGTT
>MWVX01000408.1_pt1 | contig 13280 bp, 15 predicted proteins | sample 1047311 | NCBI WGS metagenome assembly MWVX01 (sample SAMN06349984, study PRJNA376086) | soil metagenome | isolation source: MtG-4 sample Antarctic (ecotone) soil | place: Antarctica | collected 2015-01-13 | reverse complement strand
CCGCCGCACCGTCCGACATCTGCGAAGAGTTACCCGCCGTCACTGTTCCTTTGACGTGAAAAACGGGTTTGAGTTTCGCAAATCCTTCCATCGAAGCGTCGTAACGCACGCCTTCGTCCGTTTCAAAAACAACTTCTTTGCGGCGAGCGCGACCATTTTCGTCAATTTCGTCAACCGTCACCGTGAACGGCACGATTTCATCTTTGAATTTTCCCGACTTGATTGCTTCCGCCGCCTTCTGATGCGATTGCAAAGAAAATTCGTCCGCCTGCTCGCGCGTGATTTCGTATTTCCGTGCCAGATTTTCGGCGGTCAAACCCATATTCAAATAATAATCCGGGTAATTATCAACAACCTTCGGATTCGGGCGCACGACGTTGCCGCCCATCGGAATCATTGACATCGTTTCCAAGCCGCCCGCAACGATAATCTCCGCGCCGCCCGTTTTAATTCTGTCCGCCGCAATCGCAATCGTCTGAAGCCCCGATGAGCAGTAACGATTAACCGTCATCGCCGAAACTTCAACCGGCAAACCGGCTTCAATCGCCGCCGTCCGCGCCACGTTCATCCCCTGCTCGGCTTCGGGAAACGCGCAGCCCATAATCACATCGTCAATCTCAGACGCGTCCAAACCTTCGGCGCGTTTAACCGCTTCCCGGATCGCTGCCGCGCCTAAATCGTCGGGACGAGTATTTTTCAAAGTTCCTTTCGGTGCTTTTCCGACAGCCGTCCGCACGGCTGATACAATAACTGCTTCTTTCATAATTTTTTCCTTTTACGCTTTCTTAAATTCTTCCCAATCCAATTCCAAATCTTTCACAATGCCTCGAATCGTTCCGCCTTTCAAATCTTTGCTGCCCCAATTCGGCACGGGAACGGGCGCAATTATCTTCGCTTTAGAGTTATACCAATTTCGATGCGAGCCTTTTCGCTTATTTGAAAGTTCGACGCAACCGAGTGTTTTCAATTTCTTTGTTACTTCCCGATATTTCATGCCGCTTTCAACTGAATTATCGTATCGGTCAAAAACGGCGCGTTTCGATTAACGGGCTGTAACACTTCAGGCAAAGGTAGATTCATTTCTTCGTAACCTTCAATTAAACATTCGAGCGCGTCCGTTACATTCGGAATGATTTCTTCAACCGTGTCGGCTTCCGTTATCAACCCGCGCAAAATCGGACAAGTAATCGTCCAACCGCCTTCCGGCTGCGGCTCTAAAACCAGCGGCAAGCGGTAGATGTTTTCCGTAACTGCTTCTTTCATAATTTTCCCTCAATCTTTATGCGATAATTTAAATTTCAACTCAATCACTCAGTGTCCAAAATAAGTTTACGAGAACTTGTGTCAAACTCTCCAAGATTGTCTTTTTCATAGATACATACAGTAATCTCTGTTTGATAACTATCATCTGAAATATGTTCGTGATGGGAGTTACTCTTCAGAAGATTGTCTAATGAATCTTTTAATTCTTTAGCTTCGGAATTTGTTAGATAGATGGTCGCCTGGTTAATTTTTTCATTTGTATCTAGGTTTAGAATTCTCATTTTTTGCTTCTATCCATTGTTTGTTAAATTTCGTGTTTGTTCGTGGCTAAACTATTTTTAGTTGCCTCTCAAACTCAATTCTCTCAATCACATCCGCCACGCGCGGATTTTTCACCTGCAAAATTCGATTCTGAATATAAATCTGGCTGGCTTTCGTGTTGAACTTGTAACCGTAATCCGCTAAAACTTTCATCACTGCCCAACGCTTTACATTCAACTTGCGCGGCGGCTCGAAATACGCGCCCATATCAATCATCGGTTCGGCACATTCAGGACATTTTCGCGGCGTTTCGCTCCCGTCTTTGGCAAAACTTTTCCGGCAATCAAAACAAGCCCAATGCGTATATAAACTCATTTACAAAAAAATCTAAGAAACGGCTTCGGCTTTTTGTTTCGCCAGCCTTAGCGCTTCCTGGCGAATCCATCCGCTAAAAGGTTTGATGAATGTCCAGTAAAAACTAAAACTTCGGCGGCTTGCTTCGTCCGTGCATCTCACTCGCGTTTCCGTGGTCAAACAAATTTCCCGCGACGCAAGTTTCATTAATGTAAAATTCCAAGTGGTTTTAGCGTAGCCGCTTTTATCAAAGCCGAGAAAATCTTCCGCTTTTACCCGCTGCAAATCGCCCGTCGGCTTCCAAAACTTTCCGACCAGACCAAACAAAATTTCTTCGTTCGGTTTTTCGCCTAAAATAACAAAACCAAATTGCGTCATATCGCGCAAAGTCAAGATTTGCGTGGTTGCATCGCACGAATTTTTTGCCGCCAAGCCGCGAAGATGAAACAGCCAGCGAATAACCGCCGATTCGTTAAAGTCAAACGAACACAATGCCGCATAAACCGTTCCGGCAGAAGCGCGAACAATTGTTTCGTGCTTTTCGCTGAAATCGTAAGTCGGCATAAAATCGTCAATTAACATTCTTTTACGCTCAAATGCAGAAAACCTTTTCAGTGCCACATTTTAGAAATATCTTTTACGTCTCACGCGTCAACTTCATACCTTGCGGTTCGGCGACGACAATCGGCTCTTTTTCGATTTCGACGTTGCTCGCGTCCAGCCCGTAAGCGTAATCTTCGCGGATGCTGAACCAGCGGCGCAGGAAATAATATGACCGCATTATGAAATTCTGCTTGAAGGGCAAATCGTTTTCGTGGCTTAGAAACGAGCTGTGCAGCACGAAGCGAATGTCACCTTTAACATTATATTTATCGAGTGACGGATGGCGGCTCGTGATGTCAACTTCCTTGTTCGCCTGCATATCTTTGAGAGCGAGTTCAAAAAAGTAGTTCAGGCGCGTCTCGATACGAAAGCCGAGCGTGAACGTCAGATGATAAATGTCTTCTTTGGCAATCGTCTTGACGCAGTATTTCATCGTGAATGGCTCGCTATCGGTTTTGACGTGGACGAACCAGTAAACGTCGGCGCGTTTCGGCGTTTTCTCCAAAATCGAGCGCATCGTTTCTTCTTCTAATTTATCGGTCGTCGGCGAGCCGGTCAGATAAACCAGATGCGTCGCGTATTGCGGCAGAGTTTTATCGTTGCTCAATTCCTGCAAAGTCTCGAAAAACGGCGCGGTGTCTTCCATCACCGTCAATGAACGTCGCAGCATTCTGCCCTGATACCACAGCCACATAATCGAAATCAGCACGAGTCCGCCGAGAATCGTAATCCAGCCGCCTTCGGGAAATTTGATGAGATTGGCGACGAGAAACGCCGACTCGATCACAAAAAAGAAAGCCGGAACGAGAAACGAGACGACTTTTGAAAAACCTTTCACGCGCAGAAAAACCGACAGCAGAATCGTCGTCATCATCATCGTCAACGTGACGGACAAACCGTAAGCGGCTTCCATATACTTGGATTCCTGAAAGAAAAGCACGACGACAATGCAACCCGCAAACAGCAGCCAGTTGACCTGCGGAATATAAAGCTGACCTTTAAAATCGGTCGGATAAACTATTTTTTGCCGATACCAAAAGTGCAGCCGAATCGCTTCGCCGATAAGGGTGAACGCGCCGGAAATTAAGGCTTGGCTGGCGATAATCGCGGCGGCGGTGGCGATGCCGATGGCGAGCGGCAAAATCGCCCGCGGCACAATCGAATAAAACGGAGTCGCGCCTTCCATTTTCGAGCCGAGATGGTGCATCAAAAAAGCGGTCTGTCCGGCGTATGATAAAACCAGACAAATTTTGACGTAAATCCAACTGTAGCGAATGTTTGTGCGCCCGACGTGTCCCATATCCGAATAAAGTGCTTCCGCGCCGGTCGTGCAAAGAAACACCGCGCCCAAAAGCCAGAAACCGCCCGGATATTCGACGAGAAAGCGATAAACCCAAACGGGATTTAACGCCTGCAAAACCGAAAAATCCGCCGCCAGCGACAACAAGCCAATCGCGCCGATAAACGTGAACCAGACGAACATTACGGGACCGAAAAATTTCCCGATAATCTGCGTGCCGAATTGTTGCGCGAAAAAGATCAGAAGCAAAATAAAAATAACTATCGGCACGGTCGGTAAATTCGGCGCGTAAATCCGCAAACCTTCAACCGCCGACGAAACGGAAATCGGCGGAGTGATAATGCCTTCGGCAAGGATAAACGAGCCACCGACAATCGTCGGATACAAAATCCACTTACCCGCTTTCTCGTAAATCAGCGTGTAAAGCGAGAAAACGCCGCCTTCGCCGTTGTTATCCGCGCTGAGAACAATGGTGATATATTTAATCGTCGTTTGCAGCGTCAGAGTCCAGAAAACAGCGGATAACGCGCCGAGCGCGAGCGTTTCGGTAATCTCGCGCTCGCCGACGATTGCCGCAAAAGTGTAAAGCGGCGACGTGCCGATGTCGCCAAAAACAATACCGAGCGCGACGAGCAAGCCGGCGAATGAAAGTTTATTCAAATTTTGATGATTATTTCCGTGTTCCATGCGTCATAACTTAACCGTTTTTTATTGCAACTTCAACTTATTCTTTCACAGCGACTTGAACTTTCTCCGGCTGCAACAAATCGTCCAAAACGTGCGGGGCAATTGAAATTAAAAATCCACGCTTGCCGCCGTTAATAAAAATTTTCTTCAAATCAAAAATTGTTTCTTCCGTATAAATCGGCATTTTTGTTTTTGTGCCGAAAGGTGAAGTTCCGCCGACTAAATAACCCGTCAATTTCGACGCCCTTTCTGGCGCGACGGGCGCAATCGTTTTAACATTCAAAACACGCGCCAATTCTTTTGTCGAAACCTGAAAATCACCGTGCATCAAAACAATCAAAGGCTTTTGCTCGTTTGTTTCAAAGACCAAAGTTTTTATAACCGCGTGTTCGCGGGCGTTTAAAACTTCCGCTGAATGTTTTGTTCCGCCTTTTTCGACGTATTCAAAAACGTGCGGCTCAAATTCAATTTTCTTCTCGCGCAAAAAGCGAATTGCAGGTGTTACCGGATAATCCATCTAGAAATTCATTTATTCTCCACAAGCCCATTGTGACCACATTCAAGCAACTTATTATTTTGATAAACGCCAATATCAATAACTTGTCCTTCTGCCCAAATCTTCATATCTTCACCAAAATCAACTTGAAATAAAAGTTTTCATCTACATCTTTTGCAACTATTTCAAATTCATCGCTTGGCAACATTCCATAATCTTCGCCCCAAGGCTCAAGCCACACAGTTACAAATTTTGAAAATTCATTTCTGATTTTGATTCTTACAATTTGTTTCATATTCTAACTAACATTCTTCATACCGAAAACACGAAACCAAATGATCATTCGCAAGACCGCAAGCCTGCATAAACGCATACATAATTGTCGAACCAACAAAATTGAAACCGCGCTTTTTTAAATCTTTGCTCATAGCGTCTGAAACTGAAGTTTTCGCCGGAACTTCAGACAAATTTTTCCAATCGTTTTTAATCGGCTCACCGTTTACAAAACGCCAAATGTAATCGTCAAAACTTCCAAATTCTTCCCGCACTTTCAAAAAACTTTTCGCGTTTTGAATGGTCGAAGCGATTTTCAGACGGTTTCGTACAATTCCTTCGTTTTGCAAAAGACTTACCATCTTTTTCTCGTCATATCGCGCAATCTTTTCCGCGTCGAAATCGTCAAAAGACGTGCGGTAATTTTCCCGTTTCCGCAAAATCGTATCCCAACTCAAACCAGCTTGCGCGCCTTCCAAAATCAAAAATTCAAAGAGCTTTTTATCTTCGTGAACCGGAACGCCCCATTCTGCATCGTGATAATGAATTGCCAAATCGTTTTTCGCCCAACCGCATCGCATAAAATAAATGTCAAAGGTAAGATGTCAGATGTCAGTTTTTCTAGCATTTAACATCTGACATCTAATATTTACTTGGGAAAACCTTCCGTTTGCAAAACCCTTTCAGCTTGACGCAAATGCCGCCGTTCGTGTTCGACGACAACACGATAACCGTCGGCTAATTTATACGTCATCAGTTTCATAAACGGTGAAGTGATAACCGTCTTTTGCCAATCGGCTTCGGCGGTTTGTTCTATTTTCTCGGCGACTTCCCGTTGATGCGCGGCAAATTGGTTGATAATATCCGCTGAAACTTCGCTCGGCGGAACGATTTTTTGTGACGGCGCTTTGAATTTTCTTGCGTCTTTCTGTAGCGATTTCACCAGCAGATTGCCAAAAAACGAGCTAAGCGGCGAATAATTTTCCACGAGAGAGTTTTTACGTTTCCCTTTCGCAATTTTTTTGAGTTCGGGAAAAAACAGCCCGTTAGTTTTAATTAAATGCTCGAAACATTGCCCGACGCTCCAACCATCTGCGCTCGGTCGCCAGTTAATTTGTTCAGCCGAAAGATTGCCGAAGGTTTTTTGCGCGTTTTGAGAAATTTCTTCAAGTTCGCCGGTTAAACTGTTTAATTGGTCATTCATTTTTCTCTCCTAATTTCTTAAAGGTTTTCCGGTTTTGAGCATTGCCGCAATGCGTTCCTGTGTTTTGCGCTCCCCGCATAAACTCAAAAATGCTTCACGTTCCAAATCCAAAAAGTATTGCTCGCTGACAAAAGTTTGATGATTCAAATCGCCGCCGCTCATCACGCGCGCCAATTTTTTACCGATATGTTCGTCGTGTTGGGAAATAAAACCACCGCGTTTCATCATATGCAGAGCGAGTTTCATTGCCGATTGCGCCGATTCGCCGAGAGCTAAAATGTCTGTCCGCTCGACAGGCTGTACATAACCGGAAGCAGACAAATTTAAAACTTCCTGTTTCGCGTCGGCAATCAATCGGTCGCCGTTCATCGAAATCGCATCGCTCGGACGCAAAATTCCCCAAGCCTTTGCTTCTTGTGCAGAAGTTGCAACTTTGCCCATTCCGATTAGCTCAAAAGTCTTTTTCAGAAAAGCAAGCGGGTCGGCGTCCGGCGTGCGTTTTGCCAAATCCATCGCGCGTATCGTCATTTCTTTTGTTCCGCCGCCAGCCGGAATTAAGCCAACACCGACTTCGACCAAACCGATATAAGTTTCGCCCGCCGCGCGAACTTTATCGCCGTGCATTGCAATTTCACAGCCGCCGCCCAAAGTTAAACCGTAAGGCGCGGTGACGACTGGTTTTGCCGAATAGCGCAGGCGCATCACCGCGCTTTGCAAAGCGCGAATCATCATATTGATGTCGTCCCATTCTTCTTCCTGCGCCGCCAGCAGCAGCAGCATAATGTTCGCGCCCGCCGAGAAATTCCCGCCTTGATTGCCGACCACCAAACCTTTAAAGTTTTTGTCGACTTCATCAACAGCAAAATTCAACATTTGCACGGTGTCGCCGCCGATTGAGTTCATTTTTGAATGAAATTCCAGACAAGCAACGCCGTCGCCCAAATCAATCAGACTCGCGCCCGCGTTTTTCTTGATCACGCCCGTGCGGTCTTTGATGGATTTGAGAACGATAAAACCTTCCTGCTCAACTATTGTTTTGTATTCGCCCGCAACCAGATCAAAATAAAATCTTTGTCCGTTTTCGTTTTTATAAAAACTCTCCGCGCCGCCTTCGAGCATTTTTTCGACATTCGCGGGAATCGCTTGATTTTCGGCTTTCATACGCCCAACCGATTCACGAACGCCGATTGCGTCCCACGTTTCAAAAACGCCGATTGTCCAGCCGAAACCCCATTTTATCGCGTTGTCAATCTCGACAATCGTGTCGGCGATTTCGGGAATTCGGTTTGCCGAATAGCGCAAAGTTCTCGAAACGGTTTTCCATAAAAACTCCGCCACGTCGTCTTTTCCCCAAACCAGAGTCTTTACGCGCGTCGGTAAATCTTCAATGTTTTTCGCCGCGTCCAAAGACGGAAACTTCCGTTTCGCCTGCGGTTTGTATTCAAACGTCTGCAAATCCAATTCAAGAATTTCGGTTTTGTCTTCCGCATTTTTTGTCTTTTTATAAAATCCGGCTTTTGTTTTGTCGCCCAAAAATTTCTTTTCGAGCATTTTTTCAATCACTTCGGGAACCTGGAAAACTTCGCGGTCTTCGTCCTCTGGAACTGCCGGATACAGATTTTTGTTGACGTGGGCGAGAACGTCCAAACCAACTAAATCTGACGTTCTAAACGTCGCGCTTGATGCATGTCCGATTGCCTTTCCCGTCATCTGGTCAACTTCGGTAGGCGTAAAATTCATATTCAGCATTTCGTGAACCGTTGCCATCATTCCGAATGTGCCGATGCGGTTGGCGATAAAATTCGGACGGTCTTTTGCCGAAACGACGCCTTTACCGAGACGCTGGTCGAGAAACCCAAAAATCGAGCAAGCAATTTCCGGCTTTGTCCACTCGGTCGGAATCACCTCGACGAGTTTCATATAACGCGGCGGATTAAAAAAATGGATGCCGAGAAAGCTCGCTTTGAAATCGTCAGAAAAAGGTTCGGCGATTGACTTAATCGGAATGCCGCTGGTGTTTGAAGCAATCACTGAATTTGGTTTGCGATGTTTTTCGACTTCCGAGAAAATCTTATGTTTGATTTCCAGATTTTCGACCACCGCTTCAATTACCAAGTCGCAATCTTTGAGCCGCGCCATATCGTCTTCAAAATTGCCGACCGTGATCAAAGATGCGTTATCCGCAACCATATAAGCCGCCGGGCGCGATTTTGTTAAGCCGTTGTAACCCGAATTTGCAATACGGTTTCGCACAACTGGCGAGTCGAGCGGCAAACTTTTCTTTTCTTCTTCCGGCATTAATTCCTTGGGCGCAATATCAAGGAGAATCGTTTGAATTCCGGCGTTAGCTAGGTGAGCGGCGATGCCCGCGCCCATTGTTCCCGCGCCTAAAACGGCGGCTTTTCGGATTTGTAGCATTTTTATATTTAACCTTTCCTGATGAGTTTTTGATTCCGCTATCATAACTGAATGAATGTTCATTCAGCAAGTTTTCCCTTTGATATTAAATTAATTTCAAAAAATGTGTAATATTTCGATTCAAAAAGACATAAGTTAATAGAAGGATAGTTAGCGATTCGATTTTTTAGAAAACTTATGGGCAGTATGCCTTGATACAAAGGTAATCAGCGGCAAAGAATAAAAATTGATGCGAAACATAGGTACAAGCCGCGATAATTTATATAAGTTTGAGAAATACGTCAACACCTTCAGAAATAATGCAGAGTTGCGGTTCGTTTTACTCACAGGGCATGGTTTCTAAATTATTGCGGAACTAAAAGTTATATGGAGAAAAAAGGAGAAAAAAATGAAAAAGATTTTATTTATTTTAGTCACAGCGTTTTTATTAGGCGTTTCAATCAACGCTCAGACAGAAAACACAACCACCGGCAAAACTTCAGATACTCAAACGAAAAGCCAGGAAAAACCGAAAAAGCAGACTTTTCGTTCGAACAAAGAGCAGGTAATGCAAGCCCAAAAAATGCTGAAAATTACGGAATCAGGCAAAATGGACAAAGACACGAAAACCGCCGTTAAGATTTTCCAGGACGAAAATGGTCTGCGCAAAAGCGGTTCATTAAATCGTGCGACGCTGGAGAAAATGAACATCGCGCTGACCGACCGGCAAAAGGAAATTCCCGTCTCGCCAACTTCCTTCTCCGCTGGCCCTACTGCTGAAGCGGACAAACCAAGCGGAGAGAAAAAACGCGGACCGGTATTTCGCGCTACGAAAGAGCAAATTATGACGGCGCAGAAAATGATGAAGGAAAAAACGATGTACAGCGGCGAGGAAACCGGAAAACTTGACGACGCAACGCGCGACGGCTTGAAAAAATACCAGGAAGCAAACGGCGTGAAAGTGACAGGTACGCTCAATCAAATGACACTGGAGAAAATGGGCATAGAATTAACTGATAAACAAAAAGAAAATGCCGCTAAATCTCCTCAGAAGTAAAATTCCTGAAATGTAAAAAGAGATTTGGCTTTTCCATTGTGAGAAAGCCAAATCTCTTTTTATTTTTGTTTATGCGCATAATTCGGAGTAAAAACAAGTCAAAAATCAAGCTCGAATATAAATTTTCACCCGTAAATCCTCAGTGAGCTCTTTCGCGTCCGACGCTTTAAAACCGTCTAAAAAATCTTTCGGCATAAAAGTGTCGGCATCCTGAACCGCGAGCGGAATCTCCGTTACAATCCACTTTTCAATTGCGTCTGCAAAGTTTTTATAAGTTTGCGCGCCGCCGATGATAAATAAATCACAGTTCAGATAATTTGCCAAATTTAGAACTTCTGCTCTGCTTCGCAGTAGCAAAATATCCGGTTGGTTTTCGATGTTTGCAGAGCGGCTAAGAACGATATTCAAACGCTTCGGCAGAGGTTTCTCGATTGATTTCCAAGTGTTAAAACCCATTACCACCGCGTTTCCGACGGTTGTTTGTTTAAAGAATTTTAAATCCGCCGAATAATGCCAGGGCAATTTTTTGTCTTTGCCGATAGCATAATTTTTGGCGATTGCGATAATGCCGGTAATCATAAACTTCCTTAAATCTAAGAAATTTGAAGGCGAGAGAATTTAAGTAAAAAGATTCATAACTTTTTACTTAAATTCTCTCGCCTTTGTAAACAACAATTTCCGAACCTTTTGCCAGTAAAATTGACAATGGTTTGGTGGCGGTCAAAAAGTCAAATCTTTCTCCATAAGTGAACCCGAAGTCAACATCAATTTCGGCATAAGTTACGTCAAAAAGTTCCCACTTCGGATGCTCAACTTTATATTCGTCGGTGCGGTTTGCGCCGCGTTTTGTATAGCCCCAATAATGCTCGGTGATAAATTCGGCGTGAGAATTTTCCGCGGGGATGCCTAAACTGCTGCCGCTTTCAACTGTTAAACTATTTTGACAGTCACCTTTTGACCAAAAATAAGAAAGCTCATTTTCGGCGTGCGCGTGACTCATTTTCCAGGTTTCATAAGGCTCGCCATAGAATGCGCGGGCAATCAACGCAATCGCCGGACGCGGAACTATTTCTTTGACAAAAACTACGCCGCGCCTCGTTTCTTCTTCAATTTCACTTTTCACATAAAAACGCAGATTGACTTCTTCAAAATCAATGTGAAACGGAATAGAAACGCCCAAAACTTTTGTATCTACAAAATTAAAAGCGACAAGACTGACAAAACATTTTTCCTCGTAAAAATCAAGAGCAGCTCCCCGCGGCACGAACTCTGCCAACAAATTTGGCTCGACTTCGTAGTTCACCATTATCAAATTCTGCCAGTTTGCGGTTAAGAATTTTTTCATTTTATTACAGAATCAATCTTTTATCGCCCGCGCGCCGCGAAAGCTTTTCGCGATCAAAATATTCCAGAATAGGAATCGCATATTTGCGCGAAACTCCGGCTATTTCTTTGAATTTTGACATATCCATCAAACGGTCAGAAGTTTTTGCCGCAAAATTTTTAATATTTTCAATTAATTCAGCGATAGCTTTTTGTGTGAAATAAAACTCTTCCGAGATTTTTATAACATCCCCGGAATTTATCAAAAGCTCAAAAATTTTACGAACTTTTACTTTATCAAACTTTACGCTGCTTCCCGCTTCAGCCAAAGCCATTTCGAGAGTCGGAACTTCAAGTTTGGCATCTGCGTAAATTTTTAATAACTTGATCCGAATTTGTTCTTCTTCCTTCGTTAATTCCTGTAGATGCGAGCGTGATTTTACAAAATCCTTCTCTGCGAGTATTTTTCCTTCTCTTTCAAGGTATGCAAGCGTTGTTTTAAAAATTTCCGCAGGCAGATGAGCGGCGGCTTTTTCCCGCAAAGTCTCGCGCAAAATTCCTCTGACAAGCGGTTCGCGTCGGTGAAAATTTTCAACTTCCGTCAGAATTTTAGCTTTCAAATTTTCAAACGGAGTTCGCGCGACATAAAAATCTTCAACTTCAATTATTGATTTTTTATCGATATTTTCACCGATTGCTTTTTTCAAAATTTCCCTGTACCAGCCGGTTCGCGCCTGTAAATCTTTGAAAGTCAAACCCTTTTCTTCAGCAGTTTCGAGAAAAAGTTTTATTTGTTTTGGCTTATCATCTTCCGTGCTCGTTTTGATTAAATTTTCAAGATATTTTCTGACACTTGCAACGTCTTTTCGCCGATGTCTGACAGCGAGAGCGTCTAAAACTTTGCCGCCTGCAACCGTCATCTGCGGCGAATAAAGACGCAGAATAAATCTTTCACTTGGTATTGTAACAACAGGATTTTCAAGTCGAATCTGCACAAAATCTTTTTCGCCCGGCACAATTTCGCCCGGCTCGTTTAAGACTTGCAGCCGCGCCAAAGCCTCGACAGTTCCGATGTGAACGCGAATTCTCTGCCTTGATTTCAAACTCTTTTTTGCATTTGCTAAAACTTCGACTTCGGCGTCAAAAATCTGCGTCGGGCGTAAAACGTTTGCTGCTGCTAAAACCATCCCGCGCATCATTTCCGCGTGTTCAATTCCGCCGAGATTAACGGCAGTGCGTTGTCCGGCGTGCGCGGTTTTAACGATTTTGCCGTAAGTTTGGAGCCCGCGCACACGCACCTTTCGTCCGAGCGGCAAAACTTCCATTTCGTTTGATTCGCTTATCTCACCCGAAACGAGCGTCCCCGTGACGACCAAGCCGAAACCTTTAACGGAAAACGTCCGGTCAATCGGCAGACGCGCCACGCTTTCGTTTTTTCGCGATGGAATGGACGTGGAAACTTCGCGCAAAATTTCCTTTAGCTCCGTAATTCCCTCGCCTGTTTTTGCACTGACGGCAATTATGGCAGTGTTTTCGAGAAAAGAATTTTGAACTAGTTCCGCCGCGTCAAGTTTAGCGATTTCGAGCAGCTCATCGTCAACTAAATCCGTTTTAGTCAAAACAATCAAACCAGTTTTTATCTCCAAAAGTCGGCAGATTTCAAAATGCTCGCGCGTTTGCGGCATCACGCCTTCATCGGCGGCAATTACCAGTGCTACCAAATCTATTCCGCTCGCACCCGCCAGCATATTTTTAACAAACTTTTCGTGCCCGGGCACATCAATAAAACCAATTCGGACATCACCCAAATCAAGCTCGGCAAAGCCCAAGTCAATCGTAATGCCGCGTTTTTTTTCCTCGGGCAGCCGGTCGGCATTAACTCCGGTTAAAGCTTTGACGAGCGCGGTTTTTCCGTGGTCAATATGTCCTGCCGTGCCGACGATGATGTCCATAAAAAAGAAAATCCCAAGTTTAACATTTTTCGCTGTCAAACTTGGAAATGAATTGAAAATTCAAGATTGATTACTCGACAACTTCAAATTCGACAAATTGCGTAGCAAAC
>MWVX01000407.1_pt1 | contig 13281 bp, 13 predicted proteins | sample 1047311 | NCBI WGS metagenome assembly MWVX01 (sample SAMN06349984, study PRJNA376086) | soil metagenome | isolation source: MtG-4 sample Antarctic (ecotone) soil | place: Antarctica | collected 2015-01-13 | reverse complement strand
ACCCGAATGGCTTCAGGCATTAGCAACTCTACGGGATGCCCTATTAACTCGTTTTTTAAATAACCAAACAACTTTTCTGTTTGCCAATTTACCATCAGCACGTACCCTTTCCTATCTACTATTACCATAGCATCGGGAGCGGCATCGAACAATGCTTTAAAAATATCCTGCTCTTTGGAGGATAGGATAGATTTAATATCCATACAATATAGATTATGACAGGTTAGTCTTGGATCTAAGAAGTCATTGTTAATCAGACCACGCTTAGTCGTAGTATAAAAATATTACCTTTCTCCTAGATTTGAGCACTAATATACGATTAGTCCATTTACTTTTTCAACCATAAATTCAGAATATACTAGGGTAACCAAAAACAGTTAAACCAAGGGCTCATGTCGGCTTAATAAGATTAATTTTAGCTTAAGAGCTTATGGAAATAGATTTTATTAAAGAAGGGGCATAATGGAATTCTTTCCCTTCCCAAAAGACTCCTAAATTCCTTTAATTCCTAATCAACTTGTTGACTATCCTCTCACCATCCGCAATTACCTCTAAAAAATATACTCCTGGACTTGTCCAGCCTAGTTCAAGCCTGCCAGTATAAAAATTACTAATGCCTTTTTCCTCTTTGGTGTAAATGGTTTCACCCAGAATGTTTCTGAGAATGATGGTGGCATTTTTAAGATTTGATTTTTGAACCGTAATTGAAAGATCAGAAACATATGGATTTGGAAATATATGTACAAGGCTTTTCTCCAGTGAACTATTATCCATAACAGTTACAGCTCCATCTTCGAATTTGTAGATTGCGGCGCCTGCGGCATACCCCAACGTATCAGAAAAAAAACGAAACCTGTTAACAGTGGAACCCCAGCTATCTTCGCTCCATGTTAGACCGCCATCAGTAGTTTTATAGTTGAAACTCCCGCCACCTACCCATCCTGTGCTGTCATTGATGAAACCAATGCCTTCTGCGTCGTAAGTTCCTGAATTGGTAAAACTCATGTCCTGCCAGGTCATTCCTCCATCAGTTGTTTTGAGAAAATATTGCGGTCCTGTGCCGCGAAATGATTCCAGAGAAACATAACCAACGTTTGCAGAAGGAAAAGAAATCTTCCAGCATATTTCTGAATTATGTGTTGACGTATGCTTTACCTGCCAGGTATTTCCGCCATCAGAGGTAAACAGTACTATTCCGCTATCTGAAAACCAGTCACCGGATGTGCCCACAACAAAGCCCGAATCAGGTGAAGTGAAATAGATATCTACCAATCCTCCTGCATAAACACTCAGATCAGTATAAGACCAGCTTTGCCCATTATTTGTAGTTTTATAAAAGCCTGCCGGTCCATAATATCTGCCGCAGGCATAAACCGTTGAATCATTTATAACACACATGCCACATATTCCGGCTTGAGATGGTCCGGGAAAATTCTGAACCGGTACCCAACTCATCCCTCCGTCCGTGGTTTGATACATGATAACTGTATCCTCCGGGTTTTGTCCGCTTTCCAATGTACCGATCCATCCATGAAGTGAATCTGTAAACCCTACATCACGAAAGGCGGCACCTGATGATCCGTATACAGTTTGCCATGACAGACCTCCATCAACTGTCTTTATCACCATTCCGTTAGAGGGGAGAGTAGCATAATTTACGGCCCACCCGATTAAGGGGTTTAAAAAATAAACATCATCATACCTGTATACAACTGGAGGTGAGGGTGTAGGATTCCACTGTGAGTATGCACTCATGCTTAATAATAAAAACATTAAAATTGAGGTGTAGTAAATTCTTGTAATCATCTTATTTGATTTATATATAATCTATGAGCTTATTTAGTGGGATGCATTTATGAAAATAACCTGGCTTGAATGTGTAAGATACGAAGGATTACTTGCACTAAGACTCTTATATAAGATACAATGATGCATGTAGTTTTAAATATTCCGTTAATTTTTGGCACATCTGGTTTTTTTTAAGTTCTAATCAAACCTCTAGATGTGATAATTGTCTCAGGAAATGCACGGCTTCAAAATGACGGGATGTTTCGCACTAAGCGTGTAAACACAACTCAACATTTACTGTTCGTCATTTAGACGACAGGAGAAATCTCACAGCCATTACTATTATAATGTTTAAGGTTAGCGATTTCTCACATTGTTCGAAATGACGGGATGCTTCACACTCCGCTTTTTCAAACTTTGCACACAATGACAGGATGTTTACATCAGCGTCTGCACACAAACTCCACAAGAGGTTCGTCATTTCGACGATAGGAGAAATCTCATGGCTATTGCTATTAGAATGTTCATTGTTGGAGATTCTCACTTTATTCGAAATGACGGGATGCTTCACAGTCACTCACGTTTAGAGCGCATAGCTTTCACGTTTCTCAGATTTCTATCTTTAGAACATTTTTTATATTCATCTGATTCTACGGCATAAATGGCAATTTTGCCTTCCTGATCGCAATGAACACCCCATCCATAACGTTTTGTTAGCGGCGAAGCACGAAAACAAGGTTGCCCTTTTGAAAAGAATTTTTTCCTCTCTATCTCAATCTCTTTGTCCCTTATTTTATTTCTTATTGCATATACCTCAAATAATACTTCATCAGAAGTATATTTATATGGATTGTCTTTTATTATATTAAATTGAATGTTTGCCACAGTCTTATCATTGCCTTTTTGCGGCGGGATTTCGCCAGCTTTTATAGGGCAATCATCGGCAACTTCTATGAATGTATTGTAGTAATTGGTCGTATGCATTCATTATTAATTTAGTAACGCCATCTACTTTTTGAGAGTCCGGTGCGGTAATATGTTTTCTTGTTTGAGGTTACAACATTTTTTTATTTTAAATATAAAGAGATGAAAAGCTTTTTACTATTAATTATTTCGCTGACATGTGAATTATACATCAAAAGTTGAGATGGCTAAAATTCTGCTGCTGATATAAACTGGCTGCTCCCTTGTGATTCCGGCGCGATTCGAACGCGCGACCCACAGCTTAGAAGGCTGTTGCTCTATCCAACTGAGCTACGGAACCATGAATAAAAATTCGTCTATTAAAATTCTGTTATCTCTTCTATTCATCTCAAAATTTACATGCTAAACTGGCCAATGCAGCTAAGGGTCGCAAAGATAAATAAAAAGGAGGGCGACCATTACCTTTGTCGGTAAAGCAAGTATGTGAAAGAGCCACAAATTCAGATAGAGGATAGCTGGAAAAAAGTGCTTATGGATGAATTCCAGCAACCCTATTTTTCAGAAATCAAGAAGTATCTGCAGAATGAAAAAGCAGCCGGCCATGTGATCTACCCACCAGGCCCATTCATTTTTAATGCATTTAATCTAACCCCTTTTGATAAGGTTAAAGTAGTTATTTTGGGGCAGGATCCATATCATGGCCCCGGTCAGGCACACGGGCTCTCTTTCTCCGTTCCCGATGGAATAACTCCACCCCCTTCGCTTGCTAATATTTTCAAAGAGATCCACAACGATCTCCACTTACCCATACCGAAGTCGGGGAATCTTACGGCCTGGTCACATCAAGGTGTTATGCTTCTGAATGCTTTGCTTACCGTTCGTGCTAAAAATGCGGCTTCACATCATAATATCGGTTGGGAGAAATTTACCAACGCGGTGATTAACAGCATATCCACTCAAAGATCAGGGATAGTTTTTTTGCTCTGGGGCAGATTTGCACAGGAAAAAGAAGCGCTGATAGATACGGGCAGACATCATGTATTAAAGGCGGCGCATCCATCTCCCTTTTCCGCAGATAAGTTCTTTGGCTGTAAGCACTTTTCAAAAACAAATGAAATTCTGAAGCGACAGAAGCAAAATCCCATTGACTGGGGTATAGATTAGCTCCAATACATTATAATTTAGAATCCTCTTGGATATTACTTACTGCGCAGATTGAATGCATCCAAAAAAAAATGCCTTCCACAAGATGCATGAAGGCATTTATAAAAAGGCTTTACTACTATGATATCAATTTCACATTTACGGCATTTAAACCTTTTTTCCCTTCCGAGACGTCGAATGAAACTTTGTCGTTTTCACGGATCTCGTTTATCAAACCCGTTGCATGAACAAAAATTTCCTCGTTTGTTTCATCCTGAATGATGAAACCAAATCCTTTCGATTTGTTGTAAAACTTTACTTTTCCTGTGTTCATTGTAAAACAAATTAAAAAATTAAAAATTAATTAATTACAAAGATAATGAAATTAAAAAAGGGAGTTTTTAGGCCATTTCACATGAATCCAGGCATACCACCCCGCTGTGGCTGAACATATGCCGAAGGGCCTCAAAGCATGTCGAAGGGGATTCAAAACAATTTCACAAAGATGCCTAACATACCAACAGCGCGGTCTCTGAGCATTCCCACCCTTAAGCCAGCGTCGCCCTATTTTCATTGATAACATCTGAGGCTACTTCACCGTCCTTGAGCCGCACGATGCGGTGAGCGAAGTGGGAGATGTCTTCTTCATGAGTTACAATAATCACGGTATTGCCTTCACGATGAATTTTATCGAAGATGCCCATGATTTCAATGGAGGTCTTACTATCCAGATTACCTGTTGGCTCGTCTGCTAATATTATGGAAGGGTGATTCACCAAGGCGCGGGCAATTGCTACACGTTGTTTCTGCCCTCCTGAGAGCTCATTTGGCTTGTGATCCATCCGTTCCTCCAACCCCACCGCCTTTAGTACCTCCTTTGCCCGTTGATTTCGGCCTGCCTTATTGTGTCCCGCATATATCAGGGGCAAAGCAACGTTCTCTAATGCATTCATACGGGGCATCAGGTTAAATGTTTGAAAAACAAAACCAATCTCCTTATTTCTAATTACTGCAAGCTCATTATCTGTCATGCTGCTTACATCAGTGCCATTAAGAAAATATTTGCCACTGCTCGGAGTGTCTAAAGCACCCAGTATGTTCATCAATGTTGACTTACCCGAACCGGATGGCCCCATCAAGGCCACATATTCATTTTTCTTTATGGTCAGACTAATATTCTTTAATGCAGGAATAATCACTTTTTCCAGAATATAAGTTTTAGTTATGTTATCCAGGGAAATAATTCCGGCCATGTTGGCCTCAGATCTGTCCGCATGAGCACCTGATGAGGCAATCATCTGCTTCGACAAGGTCATAATAGAAAGTTATTTGTTAGCCGCAATTGATGATCAATCACCTGAAATACCTGTTCTTTCAATTCATCCACATTATCGAGAGTCATCCCCGTGGTCTCGATGGGCGAATGTACAAACACTCGCACTAAACCCGGGCGGCCATAAATTCTCCAGCCATCCACAAATAATATCTTCCAGTTATCGGCCATTGTAACGGGCACTATGGGTACCTGTTGCTCTATGGCCATCTTAAAAGGGCCATTTTTAAACCGTAACATTTCAGGAGGATTTGGCCCTATCCTTCCTTCGGGATATACAACTATGTTCATCCCTTTCTTGAGGCTCTCACTCGCCTCCTGAACCGATTTAAATGATTCTCTTGCGTTCTCTCTGTTCACAGGTATGTCAATCGTTCGAAAGAAAATGTTCAGTATTGGTATTGAGTCCAGTTCTTCCTTCGCCATGTAGCGCCAATTCCGTTTTGCCGCCATCGCAGACATGGGTATATCGAAATATGAAAAATGATTTGAGCAGAAAATGTACGCACCGTGACGGCTTAATTTGCTCTGATAAGTTATGCGTGGAATGATTCCGGTAAAAAAGAAGAGCATGTAACCCCACATGATACGCAGCCTGTTGGCGTATTTCCACCATCTTTCTTTTGATAATAAAATTGCAAAAGCCGGATAGAGGATTAGAAATATAAGTGTAAAAACTAAAAAATACCACCAAGCCCACAGTACCTTCAGCGTATGCGTGATTTTTTTCACAGCGCCAAAATTAATTTTTTTTACTTTGCCGCATATGGACACTGTGGTCAGTGGCATTCGCCCGACAGGAAACCTGCACCTGGGAAACTATTTCGGCGCGGTTCGAAATTTCATAAAAATGCACCAGGATTATAACTCATTTTTTTTTGTCGCAGATTATCATTCTCTCACCACTCATCCCCATCCTGCCGACCTCCACGCCTCTGTGCGACAGGTGCTTGCTGAATACCTTGCCTGTGGCATAGACCCGGAAAAATGCACCTTATACATACAAAGTGATGTTCCGGAAACGGCGGAATTATATCTCTTCTTAAACATGCTCGCGTATGTTGGTGAGCTGGAACGAAGCACCTCGTTCAAGGATAAAATACGCATGCACCCTGATAATGTGAATGCAGGGCTCCTCACTTACCCTGTTCTTATGGCGGCGGATATCATCATTCATAGGGCACATAAAGTTCCCGTAGGCAAAGACCAGCAGCAACACCTCGAGATGACACGCAACTTCGTGAATCGCTTCAATCATTTATATGGAGTGAATTATTTTCCGGAACCCGAGGCATTTAATTTTTCAGAAGAACTTATTAAAGTTCCGGGATTAGATGGCTCTGGAAAAATGGGAAAATCGGCGGCTGAAGGAAACACAATTTTTTTAGTGGATGAACCCGAAGCAATAAGGAAAAAGGTGATGCGGGCCGTAACAGACACCGGCCCCGTTGAGCCAAACCAGCCAAAATCAGAATCGATTGCAAACATTTTTACTCTTATGAAGCTTGTCTCTGACTCCGATACAGTTGAACATTTTGAAAGTTCCTATAACAATTGCACCATCAGATATGGAGACATGAAAAAACAGCTTGCAGAAGATATGATTAGGTTTATAGCACCTATTCAGCAACAGATAAAAAAATTTTTTGCAGACACCGAGCTGCTCCATACCATAGTCTCTCACGGAGCAGAAAAGGCCAAAGAAAGTGCGGCGATAACAGTGAATGAAGTGCGAAAAATTATCGGGATCAAAAAATTTTAATGATACATCACCGCACTCAATTCAAGATGAGCAACAAGTTAATGCTGAAATCCTCCCATCTTAATTAGCAAGAATTAGAACCGCATATAATATTCGAAAATTTCGGACATCGCTTGCAGTATCAGCAATTACAGTATATTTCGAAATGAATTTTAAATAACCCTGATGGCGAAGAAAGATTTGAAAGTTGCAAATGTGAAGCACATCGCGGTAGCCGGTAATATTGGCGCAGGAAAAACTACGCTTACCACTTTGCTTGCAAAGCACTTTAACTGGGAACCTCACTATGAGGACGTAGACAACAATCCATATCTCTACGATTTTTATGAAAACATGCCGCGCTGGTCTTTCAACCTTCAGATATATTTTCTAAACACCCGCTTCAGCCAGATCATCCGCATTCAGCAGGGTGAAAAAACGGTGATCCAGGACCGCACCATTTATGAAGATGCACAGATTTTCGCGCCAAATCTTCATGCAATGGGATTGATGACGAAAAGAGATTTTGAAAACTACAGCGCGCTTTTCAAGACCATCAGTGCGCTTATAAAGCCTCCTGACCTCCTGATATATATTAGGGGCTCCATCTCTGCCCTGGTAGGACAAATACAAAAGCGTGGTCGCGAATATGAAGACAATCTTAGGCTCGATTACCTCCGCAGATTGAATGAATATTATGAAAACTGGGTGAATAATTATAATGAAGGCAAGTTGCTGATCATTGATATTGACAAGTGCAACTTCGAAGAGAATCCGGAAAACTTAGGGGATGTAGTAAATAAAGTTAGAGCTCAGCTACATGGTTTATTTTGAAGATATCAGCTTCCAATTTTGAGCTTGAAAATTAATCTTTTACCCGGTCTATCTATGAATATCCTTCTAATGTTTCTGCTTTCATAGCAAATCATTATATTTGATATTGACCTTATCAATGAAGAAACATATACCGATATTATTTTGCCTGTCCCATTTTTTGTCCTTCGCTTGTTTTGCGGGAAATGAACCGCATTCTATAGGTGCCCGCTCGAATGCTCTGGGGAACGCGAGCATCACTCTTTCAGATCCGTTCTCAGTATTTAACAACCAGGCGGCGCTGGCATATATAAATGAAATTTCTATTGGTTTATATTCGGAAAGAAGATTCCTGCTTAAGGAACTCAGCTACAATGCAGCAGGAATTATTTTCCCTACCAAATCCGGGGTCTTTGGTTTTAGCGCCAATTATTATGGCTTCGATCTTTATAATGAAAAAAAGATTGGCCTTGCCTACTCAAGGTTGTTCACTGAAAAGATAGCTGCAGGAATTCAATTAGATTACCTCGGAACTTCTATATCTGAATATGGAAATGCCTCAGCATTTACTTTCGAGGCTGGGCTGATGATGAAAATAAATGATAAAATTTCTACCGGTGTTCATGTGTTTAACCCTGTCCGTGTAAACACTGGTTTTGCCGATGAAAAAATACCCACGACCATCAGACTTGGGTTGTCATTTATGCCCGGCAATAAAGTTTTACTTGCAGTAGAAACCAAAAAAAATATCCAGGATCCGGCACAGTTATGTTTGGGTTTGGAATATAGAGTCGTTGATGCCTTACACCTACGTGCCGGCATTGAAACGAATCCATCAGTTTATTCTTTTGGAATAGGAATCAACATAAAACAACTGAAGATTGATGCCAGTACCCGTTATCATGCTTTGCTCGGGGCTTCGCCACAAATCTCTGTAAGCTACCTCTTCGCCAGAAAAAAATGATATGCACGAAGTGAAGCCTATACTTAGAAACAGTCTGACAGTTTCAAAAGATCGTTCACATCAGTCTAATAGCAACATTGTTACATACATTAATTTCAAACTTCGTTGGGCTGCTGTTTCCAAAATTTTTATTTATCTATATCTATTAGGCTCATCATTTCCATCGTTGCTTTCTGCCCAAACATTACCACCTGATGAAGAGGAGAAGAAAGAAGATTACATAGAGCAATTGGTAGAAGAGAATGAAAACAGCAGCGGCGATTATGAAAACCTAATAGATCTTGATAAATCCCTACTCACTCATCCAGTCAACATAAACAATGCCGAGGCAGAGGATTTTAAGCCGTTGCAGGAATTGGATCTGCTTACAGATGTTCAGATCAATGCAATATTATCCTATCGCGAAACACTGGGAAAATTTTCTTCAATATATGAATTGCAGGCTGTTCCATATTTAGATGTTGCTGCAATCAAAGCCGTTTTGCCTTACATAAAAGTAAACTCTGATATTTCAGATGTCAGGGTAACATCACGTGACCTGTTTCTCGATGGAGACTATACTATTTTATTACGCGGCCAAAGGCTTCTTGAAGAACAGAAAGGTTTCAGCCCCACAGATTCCGCCTCATCTTCAACAACACGATACCTGGGAAGCCCCTTATCTCTGTACTCAAGATTCCGCTATCAGTATTCCACAAAATTCAGTTATGGAATTACCGCACAAAAAGATGCGGGAGAAGAATTTTTTTCAGGTTCGCAAAAACAGGGGTTTGATTTCTATTCTTTCCATATCTATTATCGTGGTTCTAAATTCCTGAAGGCACTGGCGCTGGGTGATTACGAATTGAAATTCGGACAGGGATTGCTTGTTGCCTCTGGGTTTGGAGTGAGCAAGAGCTCAATGGTGATGAATGTGAAGTATGGTGGCAGAACGGTGCGTCCTTATACTTCAACCGATGAATATAACTACTTCCGTGGTGGTGCTGTGGTGATTGGCAGTAAAAATGTTTCGTTCACGGCATTTTCATCCCTGAAGAAAATTGATGGAAACATCACCGCTACAGACACTGTTGGAGAAAACATTTTTGTAAGCTCTATAGGTGGAGATGGATTCCATCGTACAGAATCAGAAATAGCAGATAAAAATGTCATCAACCAAATTGTAGCCGGAGTCAATGCGGACTTTAGGATACAGTCCTTAATATTAGGTGTTACAGCGATTCATACGAAATTTGGAGCCGCGGTTGAATCCTCTCTTCAACCTTACAACGCATTTAAATTTTCTGGTAACCAATTAACCACCATTGGTGCACATTATGACTGGCAGTACCGCAATTTCAATTTATTTGGTGAAGCAGCAATGGATGAAAGGGGCGGCAAAGCTATAATCTCCGGCATGCTGATAAGTCTTGATCCACGTGTTGATCTTGCAATGATTTACAGGAATTATGAAAGAGATTATCATTCTCTTTATTCCAATGCTTTTGGGGAGTCGAGTACCAACGACAATGAAAGTGGTATCTATAGCGGCCTTGTGATAAGACCACTGAAAGGGTGGGAGATGTCAGCTTACGCAGACTTTTTTCACAAACCATGGATAGATTTCCAGGTAGATGCTCCTTCCAACGGAACTGATCTTCTGATTCAACTCACTTATAAACCGAATAAGATATTGGAGATTTATGGAAGATGGAAAGACGAGAAAAAACAACAGAATTCTTCTTTAAATGATACACCAATAGATTACTTGTCAGCCATTCATAAACAAAATCTCAGGTTAAACCTGACCATTAAAGCCACTTCATCAGTTACGTTACGAAGCCGCGTAGAATGGGTTTTCTATAATGAAGAAGGATTTCCTATTGAAAATGGCTTTCTCACCTACCAGGATGTGATCTATAATAAAATGGGATCTCCATTAGATATTACAGGTAGAATTTGTCTTTTTGATGCGGACTCATATGCCGCGCGCATTTATGCCTTTGAAACAGATGTTCTCTATGCCTATTCCGTTCCTGCGTTCTCCAATAGGGGAATGCGCTTTTATATAATTGGACGATACAGCATAAGTCGTGCAATTGATGTTTGGCTTCGTTATGCGCAAACATATTATACGAACATAGATACCATCAGCAGCGGTCTTGATGAAATTGCAGGAGATAAAAAATCTGAGGTTAAGGCAGAGGTGCGCTTCAGATTCTAATCCTATCGGGAAGCAGATCCTTAGGAATCTATTTTTTTATAACCGCACTTTTTTTACCAAGCTCAATCACTTCAACATCAAAGATCCTCTTTCCATCAATCTTCAACCGGACTACTGTTTGCATTATGTGAAATCCTACCTTGCCGGCAGCGCCAGGATTGATGTGAAGGAGATCATTCAACTTAGGGTCACGCATGATCTTAATAATATGCGAATGGCCGGTTATAAAAATCTGTGGTTTCAACGATTGAAGCAATGATTTCACGCGTGCATCATAATGGCCAGGATATCCTCCGATATGGGTCATGAAGATATTTACGCCCTCGCAACTAAAGAACATATCTTTTTTAAAAACGCTGCGCACATCTGATCCATCAATATTTCCAAAAACTCCCATTAAGGGTTTGAATGCTGCAAGTGCCTCTGCAATGCCCTTTCCAAAATCACCTGCGTGCCACAGTTCATCACAATCTCTGAAATAATTGAACAGTGAGGGGTCAAGGAAACCATGAGTATCTGCGAGAATTCCAATGGATCTCATTGATAGGTATATAGATTAATAGAAAGTACAATACAGATTTGAGACCATTAACAAATGGGTCATAGCTTAATGAGTCATTGAACCCTCGATTATTTTACCTTTCAATCTTGATTCTTCAACGAAAACAATCATCTCCTGTATTTGATCAGGGTGAAACCAGGTGATGTCCTTCTCTTTCCTTAGCCATGTCAACTGCCTTTTTGCATAATTGCGGCTGTGCTGCTTTATAAGATTAACCGCTTCAGGTAAGGTTAGCTTTCCATCAAGATGATCAAACAACTCCTGGTATCCTACTGTCTGCAACGCGTTCAGATGTGCAAAAGGCTTTAAATTCTGAGCTTCCTGAAGAAAGCCATCCTGCATCATCTGGTCTACCCGGTTGTTTATCCTGTGGTAAAGGATGTTGCGATCCAAATACAATCCAATTTTAATTACCTGAAAATTTCTAGGCTGAACATCATTGGTTTTGAAGCTGGAATACGGCTTTCCGGATGAAATGCTCACAGACAATGCACGTAGTAATCTTCGGGGATTATTCAGGTCTGCACTTTCATAATATTTGGGATCATAATCGCGCAATAGGTTCTGCAGTGCAATGATCCCTTGGGATTTAAGAATGTCATCTAAACAATGTTGTACCTGCTTATTCACCGAGGGAAATTCATTCAGGCCCTGCAATACAGCCCTCATAAAAAGCCCTGAACCCCCGGTAATAACAAGTACATCATGCGACTCAAAGAGATGATTGATTTTTAGCAATGCTTCTTTCTCAAAATCACCCGCACTATATGCCTGGTGGATAGAACAATGATTTATAAAATGGTGAGTAATGGAATTCAATTCATTATGTAAAGGTTTTGCAGTTCCTATATTCATTTCGCGGTATAGTTGCCGCGCATCTGCAGAAATAATTTCGCTGTTATAATAGCGGGCAAGTGCAATGCTAACCTTCGTCTTCCCAATAGCGGTGGGTCCGGCTACAGCAATCAGGAATTTCACATAAGCATATTTTCAATTAGGACATTTATTCAACGGAAATCTTCCTCTGTATCCCGGGCAAAATCTTCATCAAATTCTTCTGCTGTAAGATCTTCGAGATTTGCATCGTCTTCCCCTGGCTCCACTTCGGCTTCATCGGCTTCATCTGCTTCATCAGCTATGGACAAAACATCCGCCTCCGATTCAGAATCATCAGTTTGCACTTCAGTCTCCTCCTCGCCCTCCATTGTCATGCTTTCTACATCTACCTCTTCTGAATCGATAACATGTACTTCTTCTTCCTCATCATCGCTGGCTTTGCTGAAGTGTGCTACAAGCTCTTCTTTCTTAAATGGTGAAGGGCCATGCTGCTTCACACTGGCAGGATACATCATATTGCTTTTTTCAGCTCCCGTTAACGAATTAAGCTCAATTAGAAATGTAAATTCCTGGGTTCCCTTATATTCATACACAAGCTTCTGATGAGGATCATCAATAAACGCAACTAGTAGAGGAATTTTTACAGCACTGGCTTTAGCTTTTGATTTCCCCTTTTTTTGCTGCACGACGGGATTGGTTTCCAATTGTTTCACGCGCTGCCAGTTGTCATTGCTTTTATAGAAATTGCCATTCGCATTTGGCGGCAGATTATAAGAAGAAATGATTATGGATTCTAAATCATTTATTGTCTGTGACGGCTTAATCTCAATATCCCTAAAGATGCTGTCGTCATCTTCGTAGCTCACCCGGAATTTGTAAATGTTCATGTTAGCACTGTTCTTGAATTGTAATCAATATAAATTGCAAGTAAGCCATTCTGCCAGTGTGAAGCAGCATGGCCCTTCACCATTTA
>MWVX01000406.1_pt1 | contig 13289 bp, 10 predicted proteins | sample 1047311 | NCBI WGS metagenome assembly MWVX01 (sample SAMN06349984, study PRJNA376086) | soil metagenome | isolation source: MtG-4 sample Antarctic (ecotone) soil | place: Antarctica | collected 2015-01-13 | reverse complement strand
AAACGTAAGCGGTTCCGGCAGTTGCATACATGTGTTCGTTTTTCGCAGTCCTTCTTCCTCCAAATGAATGAGATGCTTTATCAATATACCGAGAAAAGATAAAAAACATCGCGGCAGTGCAGACACATTATACAACCGCATCATTATTGAATTTGAGAATGATTTAAAAGTTTCTTTGAAACATGCTAAGGAACAATTAGCTGGTTATATGTTAGGGCAGTTTAATAGTGGTGAAGGATATAACTATACGTTGATTGCATCTGATTTTATTAACTGGAAGGTTGTAGTGCCCGATGTAAGCCAGTTGGAAAATCTGCAGGACCTTCAGGAACATGAATTGATTTTGAATGAAGTTCCTACATCTTCGTTTACACTCACTGAAAGCAATGCAGAAGATTTTTATTACTGGCTCGACCGTTTTCTTTTTAAAGAAGAAAAGCAAAGAGCAACATTAAAAAGAATTGAAGAAGCCTTCGGCTACCGCAGCTCAACCTTTATAGAAAGCTTTCGCCAGATAGCAACTGTGTTTCAGGATGCAAAGAAATATGGTGAAGTGCAGGTAAGCTATGAGCAGTGGAGAAAGTTTTTAAGCATCGCTTATGGCTCTTTCGCAGATACAAACAGCGCTTTTGTTATTCATACCTATTTAAGCGTATTGGCAAAAGTATTGGCATATGAAGTGCTGAGCAATGATGACTATTTAGATGATGCAGAAATGAAGTCCATTTTAAACGGAACCATTTTTCATAAATATAATATCCGCAATTTTGTTGACAATGACTTTTTTCATTGGGTTCATAAAGACATCTACTTTCAAAAATTAAAAAAAGTCTTTCGCCTGGTAGCACAGGAAATTTCCACTTTTGATTTTAATAAAGTTGATGAAGACGTTTTAAAAGGTGTTTACCAGGACCTGATTGATTTAGATACACGCCATGCGTTGGGCGAATACTATACACCCGATTGGCTTTGCGAAAGAGTAGTGCAGGAATTTGATTTTAAAGCAACAGATAAAATATTAGATCCCAGTTGCGGCAGCGGTTCTTTTTTACGTGCTGCTATTCATCGTTTAAAAGAACTCAATCCCGCAATAACTACCGAGCAGATAAACAACAGCATCTACGGCATAGATATTCACCCTTTAAGTGTGCAGATTGCTAAAACAACTATGCTGGTAAGTTTGGGCAAAGATGTTATCAACGCAAAGAAACCCATTCACATCAACATCACGTTAGCCAATACCTTATTGGCTCCCGAAGGTGTAAAGAATTTATTTGGTGGTGAATTTTTAATGCACATTGATAAGGACAAATATTACCTGAATACACAGGTGTTTGAAGATGTACGATTGTTTGATGAGGCATTGGAAGTGTGCGAAGATTTAGCAGAGCAAACGCAGGGAAAGAAAATAGAAACATTAGAGGTATTCGGAAATGTTCTGAAAAGACAATACAAAAATGGTGGCATTAACGAACAAACTACTGCAAGCTTTTACCAAATTTATAAAGGTTTAAAAAAAGTAAAGGAAGCCGGAAGAGACAGTATCTGGAAATTTATTGTACAAAACCTATACAAACCTTATTTCCTTAGCGCAAAGTTTGATTATGTTATAGGGAATCCGCCGTGGTTTACGTTCAACTCAATTAGAAACGAGGAATACCAAAATATTTTACAAAAGTTAGCAGAAAAATATGATGTGAAGCCAGCGAAAGTTGCCAATATGCCTCAAATGGAAATTGCTGCAATCTTCTTAGTTTATTGCACTAACTATTTTTTGAAAAAAGAGGGCAAATTAGCCTTTGTCTTACCAAGAAGTTTTTTCAGCGCAGATAGTCATGATAATACAAGAGGAGGTAAAGCAAAAGGATTGCGGCTAATTGATATTTGGGATTTGGATAAAGTTCAACCGCTTTTTAGAGTTCCTTCTGCTGTATTATTTACAGAAAAAGCTACAGTTCAAAGAGCTTTACTTAAAGCAGGTTTGCACGGAAAAATATTTACCGGGAACATTCCTTCCCACAATTGTAATTGGAATACCGCTAAAGAAAAATTAACCGAAGAAGATGCCGTTTGGTTTTATGCAAAGCAAGGAAAGTCTTCAGCGTTTTCCGTAAAAAAATCAAAGGGTAATAGTAAAGTAAATCCATATAAAGAAAAGTTTAAAAATGGGGCTACTCTTTATCCGAGAGCATTTTTCTTTCTAAAATTAAATCAGGAAACACCGCCTGATTTTGCTGATAGAACCATCAATATAAAAACATCCGAACTAATACAAACTGATGCTAAAGTGCCATGGAAAGGCTTAGATTTTTCAGGAAAAATTGAAAGTCAGTTTTTATTCAGAACTGCATTGGCAAAAAATATACTTCCCTTTAATTTATTCAAACCTAATCTCATTTTTTTACCCCTTATAATTAATACAAAGAATCAACTTAAAGTTATTAGCCTTCTTTCCGGTAAAGAGTTGATGCAGGAAGGTTTTTTAAATGCCTCAAGGTGGTTTCAAAATGGAGAAAACATTTGGAATATAAATAAGACAGAGAAAAATAAAAATGTAAGTCTTCTCGATTGTATTAATTGGCAAAAAAAACTAAATCAGCAGAATTTAAATGCACAATATCTTGTGCTCTACAACTCTTCCGCAAAAGATGCGAATGCTACAATTGTTAATCGAAAAGATTTAGATTTTGAATTTATAGTTGAGAATACAACTTACGTATTCTACACGAATGAAATTGAAGAAGCATACTATTTAACTGCCATTTTAAACTCTACTGCTCCTAATGAAATGATGAAAGATTTTCAAGCCAGAGGGTTATTTGGTGCAAGACATGTACACAAAAAAATCCTTGACATCTATTATCCAAAGTTTGATGCAGCCAACGAAATTCATACGCAATTAGCAACCCTTAGCCAAACAGCTCACGCTAAAGCATCACAATACTTAAAAGACAACATACCAAAGCAAGAGCTTTCTGCCATTCACCTGGGCAGGATAAGAACAGATATAAAAAAACATCTTTCAGAAGAAATGAAAGCAATTGATAAGCTGGTAAAAAAAGTGTTGGCATCATGAGTAAGAAACCAAAGAAAGCAACAGAAGGTTTTAACGAAATACTGCTTTATACCACTCCAAATGGCAATGTAAAAGTTGAAATCTATTTGCAAAATGAAACCATTTGGCTAACACAACAAAAAATTGCCGACTTGTTTGGGGTAGACAGAACCGTAGTTACAAAACATTTAAAAAATATTTTTGAAACTAACGAACTCAACCAAAATTCAGTTAGTGCAAAAATTGCACATACTGCCGCTGATGGTAAAACATACCCAACACAGTTTTACAATCTCGATGCTATAATTTCTGTAGGCTACCGGGTAAACAGCACGCAGGCAACTCATTTTCGTATCTGGGCTACAGAACGGTTAAAGGAATACATCATCAAAGGTTTTACTATGGATGATGAGCGCTTGAAAAATCCTAACAACATTTTTGGCAAAGATTATTTTGAAGAGCAGCTTGCCCGTATTCGTGATATACGCAGCAGCGAAAGAAGATTTTATCAAAAGATAACCGACATCTACTCACAGTGCAGCGCCGATTACAGTAAGGATTCAGAAATTACAAAAACATTTTTTGCCGTTGTTCAAAATAAATTGCATTGGGCTATATCGGGTAAAACGGCAGCAGAAATAATTTATACAAGGGCAGGCAGTGCCAAAGAAAACATGGGGCTTACCAGCTGGAAGAATGCACCCAAAGGAAAGATCAGGAAAGCGGATGTGGGAGTAGCTAAAAATTATTTAAATGAAAATGAGCTTACCCGCTTAAACCGCATTGTAACCATGTATTTGGATTATGCCGAAAATCAGGCAAGCAAGGGCATTGTAATGTACATGAAAGACTGGATAAAAAAGTTAGATGCGTTTCTTCAATTCAATGAAGAAGCCATTTTAAAAGATGCAGGCAAAGTAACACATGAAGTAGCACTTGCATTAGCTGAAAGTGAATTTGAGAAGTACCGTATTGTTCAGGATAAACTTATTGAAAGCGATTTTGATAATGAGGTTAAGAAGATAACAGGTAAAGGAAATAAAAAGAAATAACTGCAAATAAGTAAATCTATTATTTTAGCACGTCATCAATCCTTTTAAAGCTATATCCCTTTTTCTTCAACGCAGGTAATAGTTCATCCAAACGATTGTAAAATTTATCCGTTCTCCTGGGAGCAGTTCCAAAATGTATCAATAAAATAAATCCATTCAATCCATTTACGTCCTTTTTTTCTTTGTCAAGAATAGATTGATAAATTTCTTCTGAACTTCTGTAATTCTTCATATCCGGAAAGGTATAATCGGCTGTGCTTTTTGTGCCGGGAGAATAATTAATTAGTTGCATTCCCATTTGTTTTGTCCAGTTTGCAATGCTATCATTATATCATTCATACGGAGGTATAAAATATTTTATTGCTGAACGTTTCACTCCATATTTTTCTATGGCTTTTAAATTTGCAGTAAGGTCTTTATTAAATTGGTCTTTTGTTACAAGAAGGCTGTCTCTTTTTGTCCAGGCATTGTACAGTAGATGTTGGTCACTATGCGGACCTAAGTAATGCCCTTGTTGTTTTAACTGTGCAATAATATTTTTATAAACCGGATTGCGGTAAAACCTGCCGGTAAAAAAGAAAGACGCTTTCGCTTTGTGTTTTTGTAATGCATTTGCTATAACGCTTGCTCCATCTCCAAATTCATCAGAAGTAAATACCAGTGCAATTTGTTTTTTACTTTGATTGCCTCTTATGATTGCTCCATGATTGAACATTGGAAAAGCAGCTGCGGAAGTCTCCCCCGTTGGGGGAGATTTAGAGGGGGCTTCCTTTGCCGCCAGTAAATAAATCAGTGAAGCAGTTCCATCCATTGTAGGTTCGTTGGTACTATAATCACCATAATCATCATGATATACCGCAACATTACTTTGAAATTCAGCATATTCATCCGCATCTTTTAGTGTAATCCCAATAAGACCTTTATAAATACTTCCATAAACCGGACCGTCCACCAACCCTCCATTGATAGGATAATTTTTTAAATGGGTAAATGCAGAATGCGGGTCAACCGGAGTATCGCCCCAGGATGGCAAACCATATACCATGCTTGTTCCCCAAGGGTTGCAACCAAACAGCCAGTCGATATTTGCCTGTTCAAATTCTTCGAAAGTTTTATCATTGGTTAACTCACGATACCAATAACATTGAATGGCAAATGATGTTGTAAGATTATTGCTGCACCAGATAAATGGTACCCCTCTGTAAAATGCATTATTTTTTGCTTTGTTCCATACTTTTTCAATTCCTGTTTTGTAAAAGCCAATTATCGTATCTCTTCTTTTATCTTTTAATTGTTTAGCCAGTTCATAATGACCAAGATTTATAAATGGATACCATTGATAATGTTTTGCAGTATCTGATCCAAGCCATGGAGTGATTGGTTCCCGTAATGCATATTTGTAAGCAGAATCAAGAAATTTATTATCGGGTTTATTTTTTATTGTTGTAGCAGGAAAATCAATAACGTTAAGCCCATCATCTTTAATTCTTGGAATATCTGTATTCGCAGCTTTATGTATTGCCGCAAATGATAGTTCAACATCATCCTCCCAGTTATCTTCTGCATAAATATAGGGGGATCGGACAGATACAGTTTGAGTAACCCCATGTTTTTTCCATTGAAACTGTAAAGCAGAGAATATTTTCCAACCTAATTTTTCACTATAGATACTGTCAATACTTTCAAATATTTCTCCGCCCAAAGCAAACGCACTTCCAAATTTTGCAGCTGTTGAACTGGTGCCTGTTGTGTTGTTCAAAAATTTTCCTCTTTGCTGTGGCTTTCCATCAATAAAATAAACAGGGCGCTCAAAACCTCTCCCATAAAAAGAATCTTCTTTAGGTATTCTCATCCCCATGTGATCCCTGTCATCGGCAAGCTGGTTAAACATCCAATCTTCTTTCGGATGCATCTTTAAAAGCCAGTCCAGTCCCCATTTTGCTTCGTCCAATACATCAGCCATTCCATTTTTTCCATCTAAACCATTTGATAATTTTTTATCTGTAAATACATTTTTAAAATCTCGGTATGCCATCAACAAATGATATGTAGCATTGGCAGAAGTGGAAGAATATTGTAAATAATCTGAGGCATCGTGCCATCCACCACTTACATCAATATGTGTACTATCCTTCATAGGCCCGTACAATGTATATCCATCATAAGTATGGCAACTATCTTTTAAATACGGGTTAAAGCCGCTACGTTGCTGCCGCATATATTGCAAACAGAAATCTGCACTTCCTTTATATACATCATTATCAACTTTGAAAACAGGAGATTTAGCATTTCCCGCTTTTAAATAATACACACCTGGTTTAATAAAAGAAGAAAAATTTAAGCGATATGTATTTTTGAAAGGGCCGTACGCACCAAAATTTTTCCCTCCTTTTCCTGTGAAAACAGTTTTGCCGGTTGCTGAATCAATTAATGAAAAAGTTGAAACTGATGCATCATTTTTGGTACACCATACCGCTACTTTAATTCCCTGAGGAGTATAACCAAGCTGATTTATTCTTATCCATGCTTTGCTATTTTCATTTTTTTTAGCAAAAGCTAAAATGAAAATCACAACCAAAATGAAAGCCGATACAGAAATTATCTTATTCATATAATATTCTATTTAAAATGATCAATAATAAAAGTAGCTAAATACTACATCTTCTTTTATCAACTATGTAAAAGATTTTTAATTTTGAATTATGGCAGAAAAAGAAAAACTACGACTAGATAAATACTTGTGGGCAATACGGCTTTTTAAAACACGCAGCCTGGCTGCGGATGCCTGCGCCGGTAATAAAGTGAAAAGCAATGGTGTAAATGTAAAAGCAGCAAAAACAGTTAATACAGGTGATAAGTATGAAGTAAAAACCGAAGCGAAAAAATGGCTTATCGAAGTAACGGGGCTTTTACATACCCGCCTTCAATATTCTGAAGCTATTAAATACTATATGGATCATACACCGGGTGAGGAAAAGGAAAAAGTAAAGGAAACAGCTTTTGTTTTTCAAACCGGTAAAAGACAAAGTAAACAAGGGAGGCCAACAAAAAAGCAAAAAAGAGAGTTGGACGATTTTATGGAATAATGGAATTTAGGCATCTCAAAGTACAATGAATCATGTCTTCCTATTTTTTTTACTTCTTTTAAATAGCTTCTTACTGAATGCTCAAACTAAATCTGTTGATTTAGAAATTATCAATTGTCGAAGGGTTGAAATTGATGCAACTTTCCCTGGAGGAGAAAAAGAATGGCAAAATTATTTAATACAGAATTTTAGAGATTTAACTGAGATGTGAAATACCTTTTCGAGATACATCATATACTCATAAAATTGTTGTTATGTATAAAATTCTAAAAGATGGGAGTATTGGAGAAGTTCGTTGCAAAAATTCAAGTTCGATTAATATCTTTTTGGTGAATGAAGCAATTCGTTTAATTAAAGAATCCCCCAAATGGATACCTGCAATGCAAAATGGAAGACTTGTTAATGCTTATAAAACTGAGGAATTTTCCTTTACAGTTTCTCCACTATATTTATAATAATGAAAATTGACATAATTTCTGTTGTTCCTGATTTAATGGAAAGTTTTTTTTCTCACTCTATTTTAAAAAGAGCAAAAGAAAAGGGCCTGCTCAAGATCAATCTGATTAACTTAAGAGAACATACAACATATAAACATGGCCAGGTAGATGATTATCAGTTTGGAGGCGGAGCAGGCTTAGTGATGATGGCCGAGCCATTGGTAAATGCAATTGAGAGCCTGCAAAAAAATACCGACTATGATGAGGTGATCTTTTTATCACCTGATGGAGAAAATTTTGATCAAAAAATGGCCAATAAACTCTCTCTTAATAATAATTTGATGTTGATCTGCGGACATTATAAGGGTATTGACCAAAGAGTGCGGGACCATTTTATTACAAAAGAAATTTCGATCGGGGATTATGTTTTAAGTGGAGGAGAATTAGGGGCCGCTATATTAGTTGATGCAATAGGAAGATTAATTCCCGGTGTATTAAATGATGAAACATCCGCATTGATGGATAGTTACCAGGATAATTTATTAGCTCCCCCGGTTTATACCAGGCCAGTAGAATTTCGTGGATGGAAAGTGCCTGATGTTTTATTAAGCGGTAATCATGCTAACATTGAAGCATGGCGCCATGAAGAATCTGTGAAAAGAACACAGCAGCGAAGACCCGATATCTTGGAATAAGGCCTCACCCTCCTTCTCCCTCTCCAATAGAGAGGGAGCTGTGCTTCATCAAGATAATAAACATTCCCACATCCACATCAGCAAAAGAATCTCTAATCAACAACTGCTTGATTGTTATAGCAGCTAAGTTTGGAAAAAATAATGTTGATAGATTTACCGAAGTGCTGCCTCCTGTCTTTTAGAGAGGAGGTCAGGCCTTATTTAATTCCAATTACCGGCAAAGCTTTTTGCCTTATGGCATCATTAAAAGCCGGTACGTCTTTTTCTTTTACTGATTTTAATTTATTCAACTCCCTGTCTATTTGTGAGGCAAGGTCTTCATATACTTCTCTTGATTGTTTGCTGGGGGCAAAATTGCCGCTGTTGGCAGCATCAAATACCCCGGATAATTTATCATTAAGTTTTATTGGATAATTTAAAACATCCTGGCCGCTTTTAGCTTTTGTCTGATAGAGCGTTTCTTCAATGGAAGTAAGTTTTTTATTTATACTATCAGCCATTTGCTTTATCTCTTTAGGAACATCTTTGCCTTGTAATGTGATAAAAGAATTGATCTGGGTGCGGAATGTCCTGATATCTTTTATTGCTTTTTGTGTTTCATTAAATTTATTTATTACCGTTTGTAAGAATATATTTTGTTGCTCATACTCCTGCTGGGTTATTTTATAATTAGGATCGGCCTTAACAGTAAAGGGAACGTCAGCAGAATCTTTTCCTATTTTAAAACGTGCAAAATAATTTCCGGGAGGGGCTATTATCCCGGCAGGTACGCCATTCCATAATATCATACCTTCTATTTTTTCAGCTTCAGGATAACGCAGATCCCACACAAACACATTCATTCCTTTATTCACATCTATTTTAGCATTGTTCTCTTTAGCATCCGTTGCGAATGTTTTTATTAATTTATGATCTCTGTCAAAAATGGAAACGTAAGCTTTAGCAGAATCAGGAACTTCGTTTAAATAATAATTAAATACAATGCCTGAAGGTGGATTGGCACCAGCATTTTTGGGAGCGCCAAAAGATGCTGCAAATGGATTTCCCTGCATGCGGTAGGATGGGTAAACATTAAATACATGAATTTTTTTATTAGAAACAGAAGCATCCATTTGTTGCACTACACTTAAATCATCAATAACCCAAAACGCACGGCCCTGTGTTGCAACTATCAAATCATTTTCTTTAAGAGTTAGATCAGTTATGGGTACAACGGGAAGATTTTGTTGGAATGGCTTCCAAGTATCGCCATCATTAAAAGAAATATACATGCCGTATTCAGTTCCTGCATACAACAATCCGGCACGTTTTTTATCTGCCCTCATCACTCTTGTAAAATGCATCTTGTTTATTCCATCTGTAATTTTTTTCCAGCTTTTTCCATAATCCTCTGTTTTAAAAATGTACGGCGCATAATCATCACTTTTATATCTTGTACCTGTAATGTAGGCAGCACCTTTTTTGAACGGATCAGTATCAATAGCATTCCACATCATCCATTTCGGTATGTCTGCCGGAGTTACATTATTCCAGTTTTTACCACCATCGCGGCTTACATGTACCAAACCATCATCGCTGCCTGTCCATAATAAATCTTTTTCATAGGGTGATTCGGTTGCGGTAAAAATGGTGGAGTAATATTCAACTGATGTATTGTCTTGTGTGATAGGACCGCCGCTTGATTTTTGTTTGCTTTTATCATTGGTGGTAAGATCAGGAGATATTTGTTCCCAACTGCTACCTTCATTTTCTGATGCAAATAATGCATTACCGGCCGTATATAATTTTTTGGGATTGTGCGGTGAAAAAAAAATTGGAAAATTCCATTGAAAACGGAATTTTAAAACATCGGCCCCTGCACCCATCGGGTTATCAGGCCAAACAGAAATAGCCCTGTTTTCACCTGTTCTATGATCTAACCTGGAAAGATAACCACCGTAATTACCGCCATAAACAATATCAGGATTGGTGGGATCAGCAACTACATAACCACTTTCACTTCCGGCTGTAGATTCCCAATCCCTATCTGTAATGGCTGCGCCTGTTGTTCTGCTTTTTATTCTTATTGTAGAATTATCCTGTTGTGCGCCAAGGATACGATATGGAAAAGAATTATCAGTTGACACTCTGTAAATCTGAGCTGTGGGCTGGTTCAGATAGGTACTCCAGTTTTCACCGCCATCAAAACTTACCTGTCCTCCACCATCATCTGCAACAATCATCCTGTTAGCATCTTCCGGATCAATCCAAAGATCATGATGATCACTATGGGGGGTACGTATAGCCGTGAATGTTTTGCCTCCATCGCGACTTCGCATAAATCCTACATTGGGTGCATAAACTGTATTTTCATTTTTAGGGTCAACAAAAACTTTTGTATAATACCATGCCCGTTGCCTGATATTATTATCGTTGCTTGTTAGCACCCAGCTTTCCCCGCCATCATTGGAAACATACATTCCACCATTTGCATTTTCTAAAATGGTATAAATTTTATCAGGATTTGATGGGGCAATGGCTACGCCAACTATTCCCCATACGCCTTTGGGTAAACCCTTTTTTGAAGAAATATTTTTCCATGTTTCTCCACCATCAGTGCTCTTCCAAAGACCGCTGCCTTCGCCGCCACTTTCCAGGGAATAAGGTGTGCGGATCAGCCGCCAGGTGCCGGCATAAAATACTTCAGGATTTCCTGCTTCCATCACAAGATCAGAAGCTCCCGTTTGATTATTTACATATAAAACACGTTTCCAGTTTTTACCGCCATCAACCGTTTTATACACTCCACGTGTTTCATTGGGTCCAAATAAATGCCCCATTACCGCCGCCCATACAATATCAGGATTGCGGGGATGAATTACTAAACGAATTATATGGCGGCCGTCTTTTAATCCAATATTTTTCCATGTTCTGCCTGCATCATCACTACGCCAAACACCTCCCAAACCTTCGCTTACATTGCCCCGCATAGTATTTTCACCTTCGCCCACATAAATTATATTTTCATCGCTTGGTGCAACGGCAATTGCACCAATTGTACTTCCAAAATATTTGTCAGAAATATTTTTCCAATTGCTTCCTGCATCTGTTGTTTTCCAAACACCACCGCCAGTTGCACCGAAATAAAAAGTGTTTTTACTTTTGTAACTGCCTGCAACCGCAGCGCTTCTGCCACCTCGAAAAGGGCCTATAAGCCTGTATTTTACTTTTGAAAAAAGAAGACTGTCCTTAGTTGTATTTGAACTAGGGCTGGTTTTTTTATTCTGACCCGTTACATTAATGCCAAGAGAAATTATGAATAGTATTAAAGAAATTTTTTTCATACGAGAAAATTAAGTTTTTTGAAGTTACTGAATACTACGAACAAAAAATAGCGTTGAAATTATTGACCGCCATTTTATTTAAAACATTAAATTATTTGGATGGCTTATATTGACTTTCATCAATTATTTTATTTATAACTATTGTATCGAAGGTTGTTGAACCACCTGTAACTCCACTTCCCGGATTAGCAATTGTTTGCGGAAACATAATGCCATCAATTAATTTATAATCACTGTAATTAGTGATCATTTCCTGTGGGTTATTATTACCCATAGCAGCACTCATTTGTTTAGATTGTATAAGAAGATTCGTTTCTTTATCTATGAAGAAAAATATCTCCTTACCGCTGCTTAAAGTTATTTTTATTTTATGTGCTTCTTTACCATTAATGATTTCTTTATCCTGCAACTCAGCTTTATTTCCTTTAGCAATATAATCAACCAGTGGTCCGGCAATGTCTAATTGCCCCTGCATATTTTTAAGCCTGTCGGCAGAAATTGATTCTATATTTTGTGAACGCATGGGTATAAAGCTCCAGCCTTCAGTTGGTGTAACAATTGTATAACCCGTAGTGCCTCCAAATTCAAAATCATTACGAAATAGTTTGCCTTGAACAATAGTTACTTTTACTGCCACCTCGCTGCCCATCATTTCCCGTGAGCCCTCCATGTAAACTGATTTGATGGAATTTAGTTTATCCTTGCCTCCTTTTGCCTCAATATATTTATCGATAATATCATCCACATTTTGGCCCTGTGCATATTGCAAGACCACAAGGCCCAGCATAAAGAGTACCAACAGAACAATATCTTTCATTTTATAAATTTTATGTAATGTAATCAATATTGAAATGATTAGTTTTTCTCTTTGCCAATTAACTATTACTTTGAAACTGTTTCCAACCCTCAATTTTGTATTATGAATGATGTACATAAAATAAACCCTCACCAATACATCCCTGGCGTAGTAGCTAACAGTTTTTCAGTTAAAGGAAATGTTGTAGATATTCTTTCAAAAAAAATCTATCCTGGAAAAATATTTATTGAAGATGGGAAAATAAAATTTATTGAAAAATTATCAATGGATCAAAAGTTGCCAAATTTTATTCTTCCCGGTTTTATTGATGCACATGTTCATATAGAAAGTTCTATGTTGGTACCATCAGAGTTTGCCAGATTGGCTGTTGTGCATGGCACAGTGGCCACCATCAGCGATCCGCATGAAATAGCTAATGTATGCGGATTGCAAGGAGTTGAATTCATGATCGAAAACGGGAAAACTGTTCCGTTTAAATTTCATTTTGGCGCCCCCAGTTGTGTGCCTGCAACAATATTTGAAACTGCCGGAGCCTCATTAAATTCAGAAGAGGTTGATCTTCTTTTGCAAAAGGATGAAATACATTACCTGAGTGAAATGATGAATTTCCCCGGAGTTTTAAATGCAGATGATGAAGTGATGAAAAAAATAGCTTCTGCAAAAAAATATAATAAACCGGTTGATGGCCATGCACCGGGATTAAGAGGCGAGCAGGCTAGAAATTATATTGATGCAGGTATAACCACAGATCACGAATGTTTTACTAAAGAAGAAGCGCTGGATAAATTACAATATGGAATGAAAATTCTCATACGTGAAGGAAG
>MWVX01000405.1_pt1 | contig 13293 bp, 14 predicted proteins | sample 1047311 | NCBI WGS metagenome assembly MWVX01 (sample SAMN06349984, study PRJNA376086) | soil metagenome | isolation source: MtG-4 sample Antarctic (ecotone) soil | place: Antarctica | collected 2015-01-13 | reverse complement strand
GAGGTAATTGAAATAATCATTGTATAGGAATGTGAAAATGATTCAACCACTCTCAAATTCAAAAGCAAGCTTAACCGAGATCGCGAAAGCCGGTCTTTTTTCACTGTCCACTGTTTTAACAGCAGCAGGAATACGCGTTTTAATGAAGCCTGTTTTAAACGACAATGGCTCTTTGTTACTCTTTATTTTTCCTGTCATTGCGGCCTCACTTTTTTACGGTTTCAAAACCGGAGTCTTCACAACATTTCTTTCGATCGGAACCGGTGCTTATTTTTTTCTTCCGCCATTCAATAATTTCCATATCGAACGCACCGGAGATTTTGTGGCAGTGGCAATTTATATATCAGAGGGATTAGTCATAAGTTATCTTGCGAAATTCTATCGTTCTAAGAATGAAGAACTTCTGGTTCTTATGGAGAAAGAGTCAACATTGAACGAGAAGCAGAAAATAGCTGACACCAAAGTTCGGGAGCTCGAGGCGAACCTGGCAAAGGTCTGGAGAATAAACACTCTCGGGGAAATGGCCACTGGTCTGGCGCATGAACTGTCTCAGCCAATTACGGCAATAAGAAACTATGCTTCCGCGATTGAAACGATTAATAAAAGAAATTCAGACCCGGACATTGAAAAAGCAATTAAAGGCGTAACTTTTGAAGCTGTCCGAGCTTCCGAATTCATCCATAGCTTGAGATTATTTATCGGCAGCAGGAAACCTGACAAGAAATTAGAGCAAATAAATGAGGTCATTTCTGATGTTTTGATCCTTATCAAAAGCGAGCTTCGTGCCAGCAAGACTAGTATCCGCCTTCAACTTACTGAGCCAAGCCTCACTGTCCCGATCGATAAAATCCAGATGGTGCAGGTAATGTTGAATCTCTTCAGGAACTCAATCGATAGCATGCATTCAAATATTGATTCGCATAAGGAAATTTTTGTGGGTACGAGTTTTCAAAACAACGGCGTTCTACTTTGCGTTTCAGACATGGGGTCTGGCATTCCTGTCTCTGAATCCAAACATGTCTACGAACCTTTTTATACAACAAAGAAAAATGGCATGGGCATGGGTCTGGCAATCAGTAGATCGGTAATTGAAATCCATGATGGAAAAATCTGGAATATACCAAATGAACCTCACGGCACTACCTTTATGCTATGGCTGCCATCAACGGAAGTGTTCTAATGAATAATAAGGTTGTTTACATCATCGATGACGATCCGGGAATGAGAGCATCTTTAGCGATGCTGCTTAAAACAGAAAAATTGAAGGTTGAGTTGTTTGAGTCAGCGGAAGCCTTTTTCAGTTCCTGCGAAATGGGAATATCAGGTTGCCTTATTCTGGATTTGCGGATGCCCGGAATGACTGGATTAGAAGTTCAGGAACAACTTGCAGCGAAGAACATTGAGATTCCAATTATCTTCATCACCGCACATGGAGATGTATCTTCGGCGGTAAAAGCAATGAAAGCTGGCTCGTTCGATTTCATCGAGAAGCCCTTTTCCGCGCAAGTCCTGCTTGAAAGAGTTTACAAGGCACTACACTTAAATGCTGAGCAACGTGCGGCGAAGGCTAAGTTGAGTGCAGTTCGGGAAAAGCTTGCTCTGCTTACTGAGAGAGAGCTGGAAGTTCTCATTCTTGTCGTTCAAGGTCGACCAAGTAAGCAGATCGCCGAATTCCTGGATTTGAGTGTCAGCACTGTGGATAATCACAGAGCCAATATCATGAAGAAGCTTCATGCCGAAACTACCGCTGACCTCACACGAATCGCTTTGCAGGCAGATCCACAATTATTGCAAAATCGTTTAAATCATAAGTAAAAAATCATCTTGAATTTGGACTAACCTAAAAGGTCCTCAGGCCGATTTTTCTGGGTGAACATCTCCATGTTCCGATACCATCTGCAGAGAGCAGGATAAGTACTCTCTATCCACGCAGATTCTTCAAGATCCCGCGACATGAAGCCCTGGACCACCATAAAAACATTGAGATCAGTGAAAGTCGGATGTTTGGCGAATGCCTCAAAGTAAGACTGGTCATCAATAACAGTTGCAAGCGATGAGAACTGTTGTGTAATCAGATTCTGGTAGCTATCTGCTGATAGATCTCCGACTGAAGTCCGGTTGAGATATTTCAAAATAAATTTCCTGAGCTCATCAATACTTTTTTCGTCGGCATGAGAACCGAACTCGACACCACTAATAAATCTCTTAAAGTTGTCTTCTTTCTTCCAGCGGGCATAGACGAGTGAGTTGATGAAAGTGTCGTTGGCCCATTGTTGGGTGATAAAGCTGTAGGCTGAATCAGTACGGATAAGACGCTGACGGATGTTCTTATCTTTTATGGTCGAGAGAAGATGATCCCAGATCTGGCGACTGCTTCTATATTTTTCCCCATCAATCTCGAGGTAGGGAAGGCCCATCAACCGGGTCTCAAGCTGTGTTTTGAAATCATCGCCTGGTTTAGGAAGGTGAACATTGATGACTTTGAGTTCCACGCCGGCCAGGTTGCACATTCGCTGAATGAGTACTGCTCTGGGGAAAACTGATTCGCAGTTTCGGCACGGGGGCCATTGATAGAAGTTTTTCATTGGTAAATTCTAACATAGAAATAAAAAAGCCACCTTATAAACGGAGTTCCAAAAGTCAGGTTTAGATCGATCATTGATAAGTAAGGTCTTGAGTTTTGGGAGATGGATGAAGGAACTGCTTTGGTAGTGATTCATAGTGCATCGATCTCATTTCATCCTTAATTTAAAATATTATTTCCAATGGGGGACTTTATCAAAGCTTCACAAGAAACCAATTCCGAAATCTATCGACTGGCAATGCACTCGATTAAGGACTATGCGGTCTTTTTGATAAGTCCTGAAGGTAATATTACATCCTGGAACATCGGTGCAGAACTGATGAAGCAGTGGAAAGCTGAGGAGATTATCGGACAAAACTATGCTGTGCTTTTTACTCCTGAAGACCAGGCGAATGGTAAACCTCAGGAAGAATTAAAACATTCCAAAATGAGAGGCTTGTTTGAAGAAGAGCACGAAAGAATGCGCAAGGACGGAAGTTTCTTCAAGGCAAATGTCACTTTGACGGCTTTGTATGATGATAAGGGTAATCACTATGGATTTGTGAAAATCACACGCGATATCACTGATCGGGTAGAAGCTGAAAGAAAGCTCCTGACCAGTGAAGCAGAATTGAGTGAGGCCCTCAAGGCGAGAGATGAATTTCTCTCTATCGCTTCTCATGAGCTGAAAACACCTTTGACTTCGCTCAAGCTTCAATGCGAATTTATGGTTCGTAAGATAAGCAAAGGTGTAAAACAATCAGCGGAAAATTTTGAGAAGTTTTCCAAAAACACTAGTGAAATGGTAGATAAGCTTAACCGTTTAGTAGACGAGATGCTCGATATCTCCCGTATTGAATCCTCACGTTTAACTCTTAAGAAGGAAAGTATCTTAATTTGTGATTGTATCAAAGGAGTCTTAGAGCAATTAGAGCCTGTATTTCATATGGCCGACTATGAAATACCTGTGATTGAAAACTGTCAGGACATCGAGGGAGAATTCGACAAGTTTAGGCTGGAGCAGGTTTTCAACAACATTTTGACCAATGCCATTCGTTACGGAGACGGCAAGCCAGTAACGGTAAGAGCTGACATGATTAATGGCATGGCACTGATAACCATTCAGGATCAAGGGATAGGGATTGCCAAAGAAAAGATAGAGAAAATGTTTGGTCGCTTTGAACGTGGCGATGAAAAAAGAGCATCTCAAGGTCTGGGATTGGGGCTTTATATCGCTCGCCAGATCATTGAGGCGCATGCTGGGAAAATCTGGGTGGAAAGCGAACTTGGGAAGGGATCAACCTTTTTTATCCAGCTGCCTCTGTTTCACGAACTTGAAAATATTTCGGCTAAAAATCAGGCCGGTTTCGTCAAAGATTTGCTGTAGAAACTTCACACCCTTCTTTACTCAAAAAAAAAGCCCATCATGCGACGGGCTTTTTTATTTTCATTTAAAAATGGCGGGAGAGAGGGGACTCGAACCCCCGGCCTTCTGCGTGACAGGCAGACGTTATAACCAACTTAACTACTCCCCCGGAGCTATAAATGTTCACCAAATATAAAGACCAACCCCGTTATCGTCAAGCCAAATCCATGGAAAAATACTGATTTCGGGGCGCAGCATATGTTAGTATTTATCCACTCAAAGGATTGAAATGAAATCTGTTTTCATCACAGGTGGAACCACTGGTATCGGTGCAGAACTCGCGAAATATTACGTAGAGAAAGGCTGGAAAGTCGGTGTCTGCGGTCGCGATAAGCTGAAATACGATGAGAGTTTTGCTCTCATCAAGGACAGCGTTTCCTTTTACCAAGTCGACGTTGCCAATCGGGACGAGGTTAAAGAAGCGATCAGAGAATTCTCAACCGTCATTGGCCTGGATCTTCTTATTGCTAATGCCGGAATTGGCTACAAATTCAAAACTAAAGTTCCTGATTTCGAATTCAGTTACAAGATGGTGCACGTAAATCTTCTGGGTGTGATGTACGCCTTTGAAGCTGCTCTCGATGTCATGGTTCCACGTTCAAAAGGGCAGCTCGTTGCTGTTGCCAGTATCGCTGGATACAACGGACTTCCTGGTGTGTCGGCCTACAGTGCGACTAAGGCAGCTGTTCAGAAATATTGCGAGTCTCTTCACCTCGATCTTCGTCAGTTCAATATCAACGTAACGACAATTAATCCGGGATTTGTGGATACTCCACTCACAAAAAGTAATCACCACCCGATGCCATTTCTCATGACCTCACCAAAGGCGGCTCGCCTCATTGGTCGCGCGATTGAGAAAAAGAAAATGACTTATCACTTTCCATTTATGTTTGCGGGAGTCGTGCGGCTCGCAGGAATGCTTCCCCGCACCTGGTACCGGTTCTTATTCAGTCTCAAAATGTTCAACTACAGCAAGGACAAATGATGAAAGCTTTTATTCTCATGATGATTGTTTCCCTTTCCTGTAATGCTATTTCCCCGGCAAAAAAAGAAACAACAACTACAAAAACAGTGACGACCAAAACCACTGAAACGAAGTCTGTTCATCCTGCTCTGAAGAAAGAAGAAGATTGTGATGATAAGGCTAAGAAGCCTGTCGAGATTAAGCCGGAAACGATTTCACTCGGTGGCGGCAACGCAGGCTGCACTCTTCCCGAGTAATCTACGATTATTAAAACCACCACCAGGTGTTGATATTCTCAACAATGATTCCATAAGAAGCCACTATCATCCACACGATGGTAGCGGCGATCGTATGCCCGAAAATTACCAGCATAAGATCACATTCCAGAAGTCCTGCGCAGATAAAGAAAATACAAATGGCAGGGATGAAATTGGAAAATGGAATCGGTAAGGGTAGAGAAAGAAATGCGGCCGCAAACATGATCGTGATGCCGCTGACGATGCGAAACCCGCGTGAACGAATCGACGGATGCTTGAAGACTGACATTATGGATGAGAACTTATCAAACTTCACCGCCGCCTTATGAATCATCAGCAGCTTGTGATTGGTGAGCTTAAGGTTTCTCATTCTTTTAGTAAGAAGTGGTTTGCCATCGAGAGTAAGTCCCAAACCCTGGAGAAAGACCACGAAACCCAGGAGTGTTGAAAATCCCGGGATCGGTATAGGCTGCATGAAGGGAAGAATACAAATCAGTGAAACAATCAGCAGGGAATCATTGCCGAGGCGGTCAACGAGGGAGCCCAGAGTGATCTCAGGGAGATGTTTGACCTCATCAATAGCATTGATGAGTCTTTCACTCATGCGTGCGAGTGCTTTCTGTTGTAGCTAATTGACGACCACAAAGAAAGCCCGATGAAGGCCGCACCAAGAAGGCCGGTGATAACTTCCGGAATGTGGATAATCGTATTAGCAAACATGATCACAGCAAGAATCCCGATAGCGTAAAATGCTCCGTGCTCAAGATAGCGGTATTCACCGAGAGTACCTTTATCTACCAGCATAATTGTAAGGCTTCGTACGAACATCGCACCGATACCAAGACCGATCATAATAATGAAAAGATTATTTGTGATAGCGAATGCCCCAACTACACCGTCGAATGAGAAAGATGCATCGAGAACTTCCAGGTAAAGGAACATTCCCATACTTGCTTTGTTCAAATCGAGTTGTTCAGTTTCATCCGGAGAATGAAGGAATGCTCCGATACCATCAACAATAATATAAGTGATTAGTCCCCATAGTCCGCTCACCAGGAAAGTCATTACTTCTTCAGGTTTTTGCATTTGTGAGCAAAAATAAAGAGTCACGATCGTGAGACCAATTGAGACAGCACCAACTCTTCCGAGTTTAGCGATTGGCTTTTCTATCACGGCGATCCAATGAACTTCTTTTGCTTCGTCGAAGAAATATTTGAGGGCCACCATCATTAGGAAGGCACCACCATATGCAGCGATCGGAACATGAGCAGAGATCATGATCTTGGCGTACTCTTCAGGCTTAGTAGCAGCGAGGACGAGTGCATCGATTGGATTAATCCATGCCATAACACCAACGAGTGCGAGCGGGAAAACGAGACGCATACCGAAGACCGCTATCGCGATACCCCAGGTAAGGAATCTGTGTTGCCAGAGGGGAGTCATCTTTTTGAGGACGATCGCGTTTACAACGGCGTTATCGAATGAAAGCGATACTTCGAGCACACTCAAAACTGTGGCAAGAAAGAGAGCAGACAAAGCGCCGGCCACATTGCCGGTATAGTAAAATCCGACACCGAATGCGGCAAACGCACCGATAACAGACAAAAGAATCGAACCCGAAAAATACTTCATCATCCACAATCTCCTTGATCAATCCATATCATGATCGAAAGTGGACAAAATGGCATTTGAAATCGGAATTGCTGCGAGTGTACAAATAAAAAAAGGCCCCTTTCGGAGCCTTTTTAAAAAGATAATTTTATCAATTATTGCCAGGTGAGATTCAATTCGCGATTTCCTTTCCACGCTGACTCTTTCGGAGTGAGGACAATCGTTTTCACATCGTTGAATTGGGCCTTTGGAGCACAGGTTGTGAATTGATTTTTCCATTCCTGGAAAGCACCGTATGGGGCAACTACCTGACCACCATTTGGCGTCGAGGCAGGATCACGTTGATTCATATTCAGAAGGTGATATTGGTTCTGCTGATCAACCCAGGCAATCGTCCAGTTACCAGGAAGAATGTCCGCTTGCCGGGCACCTTTCATCTCGAGATTGATATCGAAACAAACATCCTGCTTATCCACTCTCTTCGTGGCGTAAGCGAGAACATTTCCCAGAGCAGCAGTATCATAGGCGACTGGAGAGCCATTTGCGGCAGAGGCCGGATGTCTGTTGTGGGAACAGCCTACGAAAGCGAATAAACAAATAATACTTAGGGTTTTCATGACATCCTCCTTGGTCGTCTCTCAAAATTTTACCATAGGCATACTCAGGGGAGCACCCGGACACTTTTTCCACAAAAGATGCTCCCCTTTATTTGATTAAATTGGTACGAAATTAGAAATCCTTAAGGAGCCGTCCATGATTTCAAAGTTCTTTGTCGCGTTACTCGTTATGGTTCTGACTACCTCAGCAATGGCGACCAGCGTTTCCCTTCTTCATGGGAGTAACTTCCGTGACGATTTAGGCTGTGCTCCAGGTCAGACCTGCGAAACGGAACGGACAACCTACACCATCGAACACTTCGGGCTTTGGGAACTTGGAACAGTCTTCTTCTTCTACGACATTAACGACCCATTCTCTGAACAACAAAAAGGTAATAACCAGTTCTTCGGCGGCACATCGGCCACTCTCAGCTGGTCAAAAATGTTTGGGATTAATTTCGGAAATGGTTTCCTTCGTGACGTCTCTTTCCGTGGTGAGTTTGAGAACGGTTCTGGAAATGGTGTCTTCTCTTTCAGAAATTACTTCTATGGTCTGCAGGCAGACCTTGCGGTTCCGGGATTCGACTTCTTCTCATTCAACACTGTGATTCGCGATAACCCTGCAGATCCTGGAGTCGGTGTTCAGTTCGGTATGTTCTGGCAGATGACTCATGAGTGGGGCAAGTGGAGAAGATTCAAATTTACCGGTTTTGCTGCTGCTTCTCCCTGGGAAGGCGATGCTGACCAGAATGGAGTTCCTTTCGGAACTGACAAGAAGGGCCGCTTCCTTACTACTCAGCCTCAGCTTCTCTGGGATCTGGGGAATGGTATCTGGGGTAAGCCGAACAGAATGGAAATCGGAGCTGAGTATGGCTACTTCCTGAATCGCTTCTTACAAAAAGATAAAGACGAGAAGGTACTCCAAGCGATGATCAAACTCAGCTGGTAGTAATTCATCCGAAAACCAGCCATCCCCGTCGTTAACTTCAAAATCCTTTTCCTGCAGCGTACTTAACGTACGCCTCGGAACGGATTTCTCGTCGCCTAGGATCTGACTAGTTTTGGGATGAATTAAATTATTCGACGGTCACGCCGAGTAAGAATGAAATCACAAGTAGTGTAAAAACAAAGAACGCGATGACAGCTAGTGCGCGTTCTTTTTGTTTAATGAAGAGTACTCCTGTGAGAAAAACCCGCCACACAGGAAGCGAAACTAATCCCGCCAGTCCTACAAAAGAAATGAGCGCTCCGTAATTCTGCGAACGAATGTAGTGATGTACCAGTTCCCAGAAGGGAATAGGATCATAATCTTTATAGATGAAGAATGGATTTGAATCCCATTTGAGATTAAGAAGCCAACCAACCAGAATGAGTGATCCGCAAAACCCCACTCCGTAGCGGAGAAATTTTGCGATCAGGAGTTCCATCTCATAGGCTTTGTTATCTGGTTTCATTCAAGGCCCTTCTTGAGCATCTGGAATGCAACAATTCCCATGGCAACAACAAAGATTTTTCTGATCGTCGAGGCCTTCATTTTCGGCATGGTTTTCCCGCCGACAAATGCACCGACAATTATTCCCAGGGCAACCGGGCACGCTATGTCCGGACGAATATCTCCCTGAAGAAGAAATGCGCCGGCACTTCCGGCAGCAGTGACACCGATCATGAAATTTGAAGTTGCAGACGAAACTTTAAGCGGCATCTTCATGGCATTATCCATGGCAAGGACCTTGAAAATTCCGGAGCCAATACCCAGTAGTGCAGACATGATTCCCGCAAAGAACATGGTGATGAGTCCAAAAGGAACATTGTCCACTTTGTACTCGATCATCTGGCCGTTTTCGTGTTTGTAATTTCCCGCGAGATTTAATTTCTTAGACCACGGATGATCAACATCAGTGATGCTGTCTTTTTTCTTCAAAAGCATCATGACCGCAGAGAAAAAAAGAAAAATTCCGAACACGAGATATAGCCACTTGCTCGAAATGGAAGATGTAATGAGAAATCCGGTCATCGCTCCGACAACTGTTCCGACTTCCAGCAGAACTGCCACGCGAAGATTGGTGAGATGATCACGAAGAAAACTTGCGGCTGCACCCGAAGAGGTAGCAACAATGGAGATGAGGCTGGCCGCAATCGCATAACGGATATCAACACCCAGAACCAGGGTCAGAAATGGGACGACAATTGTTCCACCACCCAGACCGAGAATTGATCCAAGGAAACCTGCGAGGACAGAAATGAGAAGCAACATGAGTGAGAGCATGATTTCAAATAGTTCTATCATAGAATGTGGGAGAGTCAAAGAGTCAGGAAAGAAATGCAGCCTAGGGTGGAAAAGGTGCTCACGTTACGATGTTAAGGATTGAAAATAATCCCGGGAGGGGAGAATGAACCTGAAGAAATTAAACGTGCTCGTAATGACTACGCTCGTAGCATGTTCAAGTCAAACATATGTTGCGTACAAGGATCCGGAAGTTGCAAAAGAACAGGTGAATCGTTCGGTCGCCAACTCGAAGGTCACAAAAGATTTCACTAAGCGTGTATCGACACTCACGAAGAGCATTTATCATTCATATCTCTACGGACAGGTTCTACTTGAAAAGTATGACCAGGAACTGGATCGTGATCCGGCGAAAGCTATTGAAAGCAAGACTTACAGCGAGCTTCTTTCCGTCCGCACTTTTGTTGATGGCTTTGAAGAAGAGATTAATGATCTCTATATCAATCTCGTAATGACGAGTGCCCTTCCGGAACATTCTCCGGAACAAAAAGAGAATGCCCGCGAAGCTCTGGCCCAGATCGGTTCATTCCTCGACGGTATCCGCACTGATGGAAAAGAACTTCCGGAAAATCTGCGTCCGATGGTTCTTTCTAACCTTACAGAAAAACAAACTCAGCTTTATGACCTTCTGAAAGCAACCCACGATGAGATGAAATCTAATAAGTCGATGAACGAAGCTTCGAAGATTATCCGCGACAACATGATTCTTCTTCGCGCTACCCGTCGCGCGTACAATAAGGATCTCTCATCTTATGAAGTTGATTCAGAAGCTCTGAGAGTTGCGGTTGATGAAGCTTCTCAGGACAAGGATTTTCAGAAATTTAAAAAAGAAGTGAAATCTGTCTCTCATGATATTCATAAGCTCATTAAAGAACTCAAGAATGGCAGAAGCACATCCGGTGATGTAATTTATCCAGCTGTTGGTGCTGCCGGAAATATCACTGGTCGTGGATTCCCGGCCAATACATGGTCAGTTACTTATGACGATGGTCCGGGTGGAAAAACAACTCCGCAAGTTCTCGCCAACCTCAAGAGTCTCGGTTACAAGGCAACTTTCTTTGTACTCGCTCAGCAGGTTCTCGCTCTTCCGGGAGTAACGAAGTCAATCGTGGCGGATGGCCATGATATCGCCAGTCACTCTTACACTCATGCTCAGATTCCAAAGCTCGGTCCACAGGGACGCAATAAAGAAATTGTTCAGGCTAAAAACGTGATTGAACAACAGACAGGAAAATCAGTGAAGCTCTTCCGTCTCCCTTATGGTGCCGGTGTTGGTGTGACAGCTGTCCGTCAGGATATCGCTAATGCCAATATGATTCATGTTTTCTGGAATGTTGATACTCTCGACTGGCAGGATAAGAATCCTCAGTCAATTTTCGCCCGCTCACTAAAGCAGATGAGTGCCTATAAAGGTGGAGTTGTACTTTTTCATGATATCCACGCGCAGTCAGTGATTGCTTCGAAGCTTCTCATGGATCATATGAAGAAAGCGGGAATCATTGTTTGTACGGTTCAGGGTGTTGTTGATCAACAGAATAAAGGTCTTCCGGGCTGTAACTAAGCTCCGATACGGGTGCCCTCGTCAAGAGTGGCACCCTTTAGCGCTACTCTTTTATCAATGTCGAATCGATCTTCCCGTGAAAGAATATGTAAGCGTGTATTGAACATCGAAAGGGTTGTATCTTTGGGTGCCTCGGAAATATTGAGCCCACTCGATTCATGCGCATCGATAATATAAACAGCGCCACTTCCGATTACCCTGATACACATATTCTCATCCATAACGATCGCCGTATCCTCATCAATTCCCACTCCCAGGTAGCGAGGGTTATGCGCCACCGCCGCAAGTAATCTTCCGATACGTCCGCGTTCGGCAAAGTGCTGATCGATAAGAAGTTTTTTTGCAAAGCCCATTCCCGCCGCCATGTTGAGACTTGAACCGATCCGGAATGAGATCGTTGCTTCGCCTGAACAAAGCATCATCTCGCCCATGATTGCAGCACCTGCGGAAGTACCGGCAACGACACCACCATTTTCGAAAATTTCCATAATCCGGTCGGCGACGAGAGTACCACCGAGCTCACTCGTGATTTTAAGCTGATCACCACCGGTGAAGAAAACCGCATCAGCGTCTTTCACGGCCTTCAGTGCTTTCTGATCCACACTTTCTGTTCTGTTTACGACGTCGAGATGGGAAAGTTTTTTTACACCAAGATGCTTAAAGATGCGGGAATACTCAATCCAGAGTTCATCGCCCACTGTACTGGCTACGGAGACTATACAAAGCCTTCCATCACCCACATGTGTGGCAACCACTTTCAGGATCTCCATTTCTTTTTCGCGATCTTCGCGCCCACCAATGATGATGAGCTTACCGCTTTTCTTTTTCGCCATTGAGTTCTATCTTCCTGTTTGAATCCGCCATGCTCTTGAGCTTCGGAATGAATTTATAATCCTGTATGAAGATCTTTCCTCTCGCCAGGACATGCTTAACCTTTAATGACTTTTTATCCACAACGATGATGTCAGCATCCTTATCTACTGCGAGCTCTCCCTTCTGATGAAACTTGAGAATCCGCGCAGGATTGGTTGTTACCAGGGGAAGAATTTTTTCCCAAGGCCATTGGAGCTCTTTATGAACCCTGACGAGTTCTCTCCACAGCGTTTCAGGTGCAGAGTGAGAAGCATCACTTGAAATAGTTATCTGATTCAGGTCTCCACCCCAGGCAATAAAGTTTCTGAGACCCTCCGTGAGATTTTCGTCAGTCGTATCCAGATCACAGACAAAACCCTGCTTCGTGAAATCGGCTGCCTGTTTTAAAAGTCTGTCATTTCGGTTCACATGAGTTGGATAGAGAGATTCTTTCTTTATATCGTTTTCTTTCCACAACTCGAGCAGTGGATCAAGTCCTCTTTCACCGTCACCCATATGGAAATGAGTGATTCCGCATTTTCCTGTGAGAGTTCCACCGACATAGCAATCTGCTACGATGCGGGCTATTTCCTGAATGGTAGGTTGAGAGCAGCGATAATCACTGATTGCTGTTTCACCAGCACCGATGACTTCGTTTACCAGGAGCATATCTGTCCTGAGATTCCCTGTGAGAGTAGAAGGTGGAACTGCGTATCCACCGGAATAGATAAAACAGGTAATACCTTCTTCATTAAATTCTCTCGCCTGGGCGAGGAGAGCAGGCATATTCCGGAAATAAACATCGGTGCCAATGCAGCCAACAACAGTAGTGATTCCTCCCAGGACAATTTCTGGCAGCATGATCTGAAAGGAGCGTGAGGCAAACCCTTTTTCACCCGAGCCGCCAATGATGTGCTGATGGGGATCAATCAGCCCTGGAAAAACGTAACAGTCAGTTGCATCAACGACACCGGCATCCAGATTATAGTCACCGAGATTCTTTTCGTTCACTTCACCGATCTTGATTATCTTTCCTTCGATAGAAAGAATGTCACCTTTACCACAGGGTTTGGGTGAGAAAATTTCTCCATTCCGGACGATCGTGGCTATTGCCATGCCTGGACCTCTCGCAAGCCTTCTTCCCTGAGTGGGATAAAGGTGGAGTTGTACTTTTTCATG
>MWVX01000404.1_pt1 | contig 13297 bp, 8 predicted proteins | sample 1047311 | NCBI WGS metagenome assembly MWVX01 (sample SAMN06349984, study PRJNA376086) | soil metagenome | isolation source: MtG-4 sample Antarctic (ecotone) soil | place: Antarctica | collected 2015-01-13 | reverse complement strand
GGTAAGCACGGTCAACTGGCATGGGCCGCACAGGGCTTCGGCGGTCAGCGGCTGATTGTCGTGCCGGAGCGAGACATGGTGCTAGTCTTCACCGGCTGGAATATACCTACATCTGCATTTAAGACCGGTGAGGTGCTTGACCGCGTTCTTCGTGCGGTGCGATAAAATATTCCCTCTTCCTTTCTAAGCGGGGCCTAACAAGGGGATGAACCGGACGCGCATCTGGCGTTCTTTTCATCCTCAACGTTGATCGCGCGCCGGTTACCCCCGGCGTTATGCGCTTTCGCCGGGTGGCCTGTTAGGAGAACTCGACAATGCGAAGTGAGCGGTGCCTCCTATTCACCTTAATCACCTGTATCCTAGGTGCCGCATTCCCTTTCTCGGATGTTTCGGCTCAGGCCGGTAAGCGACGGGTGCCAGGCTTAGGTGATGGCGCAGGTATAGAATTCGTGGTTATCGTCGTCCGTGACATCGAGGCGGCTAAGGATACTTACCGCGACGTCCTCGGTTTCAATTTCCCTCCCAAGGGGGACCTTGAAGTAAACCCCGCGGTGGGCATCAAGGGGAGCGCCGCGCCGCTTGAGAAGGGTGGCTACCTGGAACTCACCGCTATCGATGATTTAGTGAAAGCCAAACAGAATCGCCCTGCTCGCGTGGAATTTCTCGCCCGCCGGGGCGAGGGTGTAGAGGCTATCATCTTCGACATCTCCTCAGCGGAAGAAACCGCGGGATTCCTCCGGGCGCGTGGATTTGAGGTAGCCGACCCACGACCGCACCCCGTCCGCCGTGTCGTCACTTTCGGAGGCACTTATCCCAAGCATTTGGCCGCCAGACTCGTTTTCTTTGAGTTCGCCGACCGCGCCGCCAGGCAGGAACGCATCCGGCAGGCCGTCGCGGAAGGTAAGCGCCGTCAAGTCAACACCGCCGTCGGGATAGAAGCTGTCTGGGTGGTGGTAGATGACCTTAACGCTGCGGTCAGGGCTTACGGCTCGATTGGACTGAGCACGGGTAAAAAGCGGGAATTCCGGCACCTCGGTGCGAACGGTCAGGAGATTCAAACGGGCCGAGGAAAGATCGTGCTGCTGAAGCCAAAAAGTAAGGGCGGGAGCGCCGCGTCATTCCTTGCTGAACAGGGCGAAGGCATCATGGGGTTGAGCGTTGAGGTGAGCAGCCTTCGGACGGCGCGCGCTCTGCTGGAGAAAAATACAAGCCGGAAGTTCTCGACGTACGCGGGTGCCTACGGGGACAGCATCCTCATCCCGGCCGAGATTGCTCATGGTGTCTGGATAGAGATGTTCCAGAAGTCGAAGGCGCGGTAAGCCAAGGCGCGCATACAACGGCATGCACCCGAAACCCCATCACGGGGCCTTTCATGTATCTTGAACCGGGGCGCGGGTGATGCCGCGCGCTAGACCTGCCTTTTGTGAATTGAACGTTATAACTCTTCTGTTCAATTATACCATACTCGGATGACCTGTTGAGTCGATGTGCTTGTGGATAACATAAGCGACAGGAAAGATAAAAGCGCTGCCCCAGAGCAACGCTTTTGTATCTCATCAATCGAACGGGACAGTTGAGTTCTAGTGTCCCGTTCATTGTACCATGCCCGAAATGTGTTATTCAGGCTTAGCTGTGGATAGATGAAATAAAGTGTTTTGCCTTCACGTCGTCAAAATTATTGAGATCAGTATCAGATAAGTCATAAGATACCGGTTCGATGAACAGATGCCCCGCCTGCTCAACTGCTGTTACTGAAAATAATCTTAACTGCCCTTCCTGTGGCGCAGCGTTGTCGGGCACACAGCCGACTGTGCGCCAGCCTCCGCCGAAAGAAAACAGTAAAATCCCGAAAAGCCGTCATTCGAGTTCTACAAGCTCGCGCGGCGAAGGTAACTTCATCGCGGGAACCATACTGAATGAGCGGTATCGCATCACCGGCTTATTAGGCAGAGGCGGGATGGGCGAGGTCTATAAAGCCGAAGACCTCAAGCTGAATCAGACCGTCGCGCTGAAGTTCCTGCCGGAGGATTTCGCCCGAGACAAAGCGGCGGTGGAAAGGTTCTTCGGCGAAGTCCGCACGGCCCGCGGTGTCTCGCACCCGAACGTCTGCCGCGTCTTCGACATCGGGGAGGTCGGAGGCTCGCACTTCCTCTCGATGGAGTTCATCGACGGCGACGATCTGTCGTCGCTCCTGCGCCGCATCGGCAGGCTGCCCCACGACAAGGCGGTCGAAATATCCAGACAGCTCTGCGCCGGACTCCACGCCATCCATCAGGTCGGCGTATTACACCGCGACCTCAAACCCGCCAACGCCATTATCGACGGGCGCGGGAAGGCGAGGATCACGGACTTCGGCATCGCGGGGCTGGAGAGCGAGTTGAGGGACGGCGCGGGCGTTGCAGGCACGCCCGCCTACATGTCGCCCGAACAGATCACGGGCAAGGAGCTGACGGCGAAGAGCGACATCTACTCGCTCGGTCTGGTGCTCTATGAAATCTTCACGGGCCGGCAAGCCTTTGCAGGCGAGACGATCAACGAGCTGATTCGCAAACACAAAACCGCCGCGCCGACCACCCCTTCGGAATTCGTTAAAGACATTGACCCGCTGGTTGAGAAAGTAATTCTTCGCTGTCTGGAAAAGGACCCGCGAGAGCGTCCCGCTTCGGCGATGCAAGTGGCGTTGATGCTGCCGGGCGGGAATCCTCTGGAAGCGGCAATCGCGGCGGGCGAAACTCCCAGCCCGGAGATGGTCGCCGCCGCGCCGAAGAAAGGCGCGCTCAGGCCCTTCGTCGCCGTTGCTTGTCTGGCGGCGGTCGTCGCTCTTTTCGCTTTCATCGTTTTCTTTTCGGGCAAGGTCAAATATCACGAATGGATGCCGCTCGATAAAACGCCCGAAGTTTTGGCGGAACGCGCCTCTCAGATTATTAATAAACTCGGCTACACCGACGCGCCGACGCACACGGTTTACCAATACGATGACGACTCAAGCTATTTCAGCTCCGCAGCGAGGAAAGATGCGCCCGACACTTTTGAAAAAATTCGCACGGGACAACCCGTGGCGATTTATTTTGAGTATCGAACCAGCCCGCGTTATCTGGTTCCGAGTTCATTTTTTAACGTAAGTCCTTCTGACCCGCCCATGGATGTTTCGGGAATGACGAGCGTCAAGTTGGACGTGCGCGGTCGCTTGATTGAGTTTCAAGCCGTTCCGCCGCAGGTTGATGAAAAAACGACGGCGAACATGAACGCCGATTGGTCAACGCTTTTCGCGGAAGCAGGTTTGGATATTCGTAATTACAAAGAAATCGAATCGCAATGGACGCCGCCTTTTTACGCCGACGAGAGAAAGGCTTGGGAAGGCAGGCACGTTGACCATGCGGAAATTCCCGTTCGCATCGAAGCCGCCGCTTTCCACGGCAGAGCGGTTTATTTCAACGTCATCTTTCCCTGGGACAAGCCTTCGAGACAAACCGAATCGAGCGCGTCGACAGCGGGCAGCGTCCGGGAAATTTTTCTGCCGTTCTATTTTTTAGTCTTTTGTTACTCGCTCTGATAGTTGCCCGTCACAATTTGAAAGTCGGGCGCGGCGATATAAAAGGCGCGTTAAAGCTCGGCGTGTTTCTCTTTTTGGCGAATATGCTCGCCCGGCTGATTGATGCCGACCACGTTCCTAAGCTTGGCGGTGAAGTTTGGATTTTTTTCCAAAGCGCCGGCCATGGACTTTTCTACGCTTTGTTTACGGGGCTTTTTTACCTCGCGCTCGAACCGTTTTTCCGTCGGCGTTGGTCGGAGTTGATGATTTCGTGGAGCCGCCTGATGGCGGGCGATTTCCGCGACCCGCTGGTCGGGCGCGATATTCTGATCGGTGTGCTTTTGGGGCTTACCTTAACCTCTTTGGAGTATTTAGAGTTTCTGCTGCATCAACGGTCAGGCAATATCAAACCGCCGAATATGGGACTATTCATCACCGAACCGCTTTCGGGAGTTGACGGAATGGCGGCTCATTTTTTACACGGAGTTGCTAACCCTATTCTTTTGACGGTTCTTTTTTCATTTCTGCTTTTGATTCTGCTAACCGTTTTACGAAAAAAACCTCTGGCGATAGCGGCTCTGTGGTTATTTTTTTTAGCTCCCGAATTTGTTTCTGCTGTGGGTTATGGCGCGTGGCTTCCGTTTATTATTGCAGACGTTCTGGCGGCGACCGTGATAACAATAGCCGTCGCGCGTTTCGGACTGCTTGCGCTTTACGCCTGTTTGCTTTTTGAAGGCTTGAGTTTCAATCATCCGATTACCTCTGATTTTTCAAGCTGGTATGCCGGAAGCACTTTATTTGTCTTCGTCGTGATTATGGGCCTGGCAATTTACGGTTTTTACACTTCGCTCGCCGGACAAAAGATTTTTGAGGCGAAATTTCTAAAAGATGTCGAGAGTTGAAAACGAATGGGGTTATGAATATGTCAGGCGGCTATTCTGAACGGGACGTTATAACTGAAGCGTCTCGTTCTACGGAGAATAAAAGAAGGGGCCGTTATAATGGCCCCTTCTTTTATTGAACAATATAACTCTTCTGTTCAATTATACCACGCGGCGGGCGGCGGTTTTAGAGGGGCCGTTGTGGATAAGCAGAGGTCCGTTACTGGTCGGGTAGGGGACTGCCGCGAGGGGATTAGGAGGGGAGTTCTAACCTCCTGATAATTCGAGTTGAAGGGAAAGCCCTTGACATGACCTCTTAGTTGGAATAAAAACCGCCCGGCTTTATCAATCTCGACCTTTAGGAGTCCCCATGAAACATCTCTTCTCCCTAGCGTGCTTTTTGTGCGTAACGGCTGTCGGCGCCATGGCGCAGGACGCCGCCAAAGCAGACCCGAAGCACTACACGGTTGAGTTCGAAAATGACCACGTGCGGGTGCTGCGGATTAAGTACGGGCCCGGTGAGAAGTCGGTGATGCACTCGCACCCCGCGGGCGTAGTTATCTACCTGGCCGACACCAACACGAAGTTCACATTCCCCGACGGGAAAACGCAGGTGCGTCCGGCGAAGGCGGGGCAAGTCCAGGATGCGCCCGGGGAGACGCACTTACCTGAGAACTTGGGTGACCAGACTTTCGAGGCGATTCTGGTCGAGCTGAAAGCCGCACCGACAAAGAGCAGCCAACGTAAGAAACCGTAAGTAGTTAATATTAACGAGTGACAGTAAGTATCTTGCTGCGGGTAGTTGTAACGGCATGCACCCGACGCCCCTTCAGCGTCATTGTTATGAATCTTGCAGGGGGCGCGGGTGGTGCCGGGCGTTAGACCTACTTTTTTAATTGAACAATATGACTCATTCGTTCAAACGGGTTCAGCTCTCCGACATTAAAGCTCATAACCTTCATCATCCTCCTCGGACAGCGTACAACAAAAAAATGACTGTAATGTTCAATTGAGTATAAAACGCCGCCAGGTAAGGAACGCGGTTGGAAGTTACTTAATAGGGGCAGGGGAACACGACGTGGAGCCTGAACCAGTCGTAATCCGTGATGTCGGCGAAGAGTTTCATCCGGGTAGCTTCTTCAACAAGAGGTTAAGCCAGTACTCGCCCCTCCTCGACTCTCTGACGTCCTCGCTCACCCAGCTCTCAATCAGGGACAGGGACTCATGTTTCCGAAGCAAAGGGCTGAATGAAAGCTCATCGTAATAATTGAAGTATCCACCGTCCTTTACCTCTCCCTTGTCCCAGCATTTGTAAGGAGGCGAAAAGGGTGCCTGCCGGCCTGAGCGCACGTCTGAGTCTATTTATCACGTCCTCCATCTCCCCGCGAGGGACGTGGAGAGGGGAAGCACAGGTTCCCTATAGCGCCAACCTAAAGTTCGCATACAATTCGCATACAAAATGGAAAGGGCAGCCGTGTAGCTGCCTTTAAATTGTTGATTTTAAAGAAGGCGGCGGTCGGAATCGAACCGACGAATAAAGGTTTTGCAGACTTGCGCGGCGAGTTCGGGTGGGTGCGGCTCAGTTAGTCTGAGTATGTTTCTGTTAGGGTTTTTGAAGTCCGGTCTTAGTCCCTGTGCGGCTGAGTGTGGTCTGGTTCTGCTGAGTTGGCACACATTTGGTGCACCAGATTCTGCCGCAAGCTCATTGCGGCAGCCCGATTCATTCCGGCAAGCCCATCCGTTTCATTAAATCCTTGTATCTCGGGTCATCGCGGAGAGATTCATGAGGAATTCCCCAGGTGATACTTGATACCTCGCCCTTTGCCTGAAAGTCTTTTTCCAACCATTCAAATGCGCCGTCTTTCTCACCCAGTCCCGCGTAAACGCCGGCGACGTATCGTCCATTTGCTTCTTTTCTTGCAAACTTTTCTTCCAACTCTTTGACAATAGCGATCGCTTGCGTGCGTTTTCCCGTCACGGCGTATCCATGACCCAAATACATGAGAGTTTCACCAGCTCTGTTGCTCAGTTCGACCGCCTTTTCCAAATTTGCGATTGCTTCGGCGTTTCGTCCTTGTTTTAGATACGCTTGACCTAAGTGGACATAGGCGCTCGGAAAATTCGGATCTAGTTCAATTACTTTGAGAGAGTTTTCAATGCTCGCATTAGGGTCGTTTTGCAACAGATACATTCTCGATAGATTGATGCTGATCGCGCTTGATAGCGGGTCAATTTCGTGTGCCCGCTTGATCATCACAGCGGCTTCATCTAACCGTCCAAGATTTTTTAAGAAATTAGAATACCACTGATACCCAGTTGCGTAATTCGGGTTGAGTTCGATAGCCCGTTTGTATTCTCGCTCGGCTTCTGCCCATTGCCACAACATCTCATTGACAGATGCTAACGAAGCATGTGGTTCAGCCAATTGGTCGTCAATGGCTATCGCACGCTCGGCATATGCCTTCGCTTGCGGTATCGTTACGCTCACCGGCGTTCCGGCATGTTGATTCAAGAGAATGTAGCAATCGGCGAGACCAGCATAGGCGAGTGCGTAATTCGGGTCACGGTCAGTCGCCGCTTTGAATTGTTCAATCGCCTTCTTGAGGTTTTCCGCCGTGCGCCTGTTCCAGTAATAACGTCCTTTCAGATATGCTTGGTAGGCTTCAGGGTCGGACGTTGCCAACTTCGTTACTTTAATTTCTTCCGCGCCTGATAGTTTGGCTTTGAGATTGGTTGAAACATCACGGGCAATCTCGCTTTGCAGCGCAATAAGGTCGGATTGTTTGCGGTCGTAGCTTTCGCTCCAAATCACGTCCTGCGTGTTGGTGTTGACCAGTTCGAGACTCAACTTCAAATCATCGCCGCGCTGGACGATTCTGCCCAACAAAACCGCCTGCACATTCAATTCCTCGCCAATTCTCTTTGGCGAAGTTTCCTTGCCCTTGTAATAAAAGACCGTGCTTCTCGATTTCACCGCCAGATTCGGCAGTTGCGACAGACTTTTGATAAGCGTCTCCGTCATTCCATCCGAAAGATATTCAACATCGGCATTGCCGCTTTCGTTTATGAAGGGCATGACGGCAATTGTTTCGATCTGTTTAGTTGGCGAGAGATATTTGTAGCCGAAGAACCCGCAGACGGCGAGAACTAAACTCAACAGACCAATCACTAAATACTTTGTCCTTGGATTACTCGAAACAGTTTGGTTTGTAGTTGTTTGGCTAATTCCATCAGCCGTTGTCGCTGGCAGAATTTGCGTTTTCGGTTCTGCTTTGTCGGGTGAAATGGTTCGTCCCAGCAGATGTTGAAGCTCCAAACTCTGCCTGGCATCTTTCAAGTCTATCAACAAATCCTTCGCCGTTTGATAACGCTCGTCGCGGTCTTTCCGCAAGGTTTTATTGACGATGCGCTCGATCTCCGGCGGAACACCGGGCAAAATCTGACTGATCGCTTTCGGCTCGTCTTTCAGAATCGAGCTGATGCTTTCTAAAGCCGTTTCGCCTTCGAACGCCCGCCTGCCGGTCAGCATCTCGTAGAACACAATCCCGAAACTGAAAATGTCGCTGCGGGCGTCAATTTTTTTGCCTTTGGCTTGTTCGGGCGACATGTAGTTTGCCGTCCCGATGACCATCCCCGGACTCGTGCCGTGCGGTTTGATGGCGGTCGCATCCTCGCTCGACCCGCTCGCCACCACAGGCGGCGCTGACAACTTGGCGATCCCGAAGTCGAGAATCTTGATCAGACCGTCCGCGCGTATCATCACGTTTTCGGGTTTGACGTCGCGGTGAATGATGTTAGCCGAATGTGCGGTCTGTAGTGCCGAAACGATTTGGGCGGCGACGTCCAGAGCCGATTTGAGTGAAAAATTCTCACCCTTCAAATGCTTATGGAGCGTTTCGCCTTCGATGTATTCCGTGGCGATGAAATGAGTGCCGTCAAATTCGCCTATCTCGTGAATGGTGATGATGTTCGGATGATTGAGAGCCGAGGCGGATTTCGCCTCGCGGACAAAACGGCTCATTCGGTCGGTGTCTTCGGCAAATTGAGGCGGTAGGATTTTTAACGCGACCTTGCGGTCGAGCTTCGTATCGTCAGCCAGATAGACTTCGCCCATCCCGCCCGCGCCGATTTTTCTGACGATGCGGTAATGCGAAATTGTTGTGTTGGCTTCGAATACTTTATTCATTTTCTCTCAAATTCATTCCGGCAGATTCATCCGTTTCAGCAAATCCTTGAATCGCGGGTCGTCGCGCAAATTGTCCCATACAGGGTCAACGTTTATTTCCGGCAGCCAACTTGAACGCTCTTTGTAAGCTCTGTCTAGCCACACGAGCGCAAGTTCTTTATCGCCAACCATCGCATAGTCCATCGCTATAAAGATTGGCGAGATATATTTCTCTTTAGCCTATGCCTGCAACAATTCGGCGTGTTTCCGCGAGTGAGCTTTAAATCCAGACTCTTTATACGCTTCCCTCAAAACGTCTAACTCTTCTTTGCTAAAGCCTGCGCCTTCGAGTGTCGAGACACTGTTCCACGCTGCAACAGATTCATCGTACATACCCTTTCCACGATAGATTGCTCCTCTTAACCCGTATCCTAATGTGAAGTTCGGGTCTAGCTTTTGAATAGCGTCAAGTTGCTCAAGAGCTTTGTCATACTGCCGCTCGAAGTAGAGGATTGCAGCCATATTGAAGTTTGTAGACAGAGAAAGCGGGTCAATTTCTTGGGCAGTCTTCAACTCTCGTATCGCTTCATCAAAACTGCGTGGATTCACTAAATACATCTGAAACCCATATAATTCACGGGCGGCAGCATAATTAGGGTTGAGGCTGATTGCCCGTTGGCATTCCCTCTCCGCCCCCGCGAAATCCCACTCATAACGATATTTGGTGAAAGCTAAAGCTGTATGCGCCTCTGCAAGAGAATCATCTAACTGTAAAGCTCTTTCCGCCGCAACCTTTGCCTTTGGAAAAGATTCGCTTGGCGGAAGCGTAGTCCACATTCCCATCTGGTTGTATGCGTCTGCCAGACCTGCGTAAGCCAACGCGTAATTCGGGTCTCGCTCGATTGCCTGTCGGAAAAATTCAATTCCGCTTCTAAAACTTTCTTCAGTTCGCTTGTTTAATTGGTAGCGTCCCTTCAAATAAAGCTGATAGGCTTCCGTATTCCCTGTGTAATTCTTCGCCAGTTTTTGCTCACCCTCACCAGAAAGTTTGAGTTGCAGTTTGTTCGTAATCTCGGCGGCAATCTCTTTTTGCGTTGCCAGCAGTTCCGACATCTTGCGTTCGTATTGCTCGCCCCACAAAGATTTTCCGTTTCGCGTATCAACCAGATTGACGCTGATGTTGAGAGTATCTCCGCGCTGCGTGATTCTGCCCGTCATCACCGAATCAACTCCCAATTCTTTGGCGATAACTTGCGGGTCGGTTGCCTTGCCTTTGTAGCGAAACACCGAACTCGTCGGACTGACTTTCAAATCGGGAATTTGCGACAGCCGATAAATCAAAGATTCCGCCAAACCGTCCGACAGATAATCCGTATCGGCATCGGAACTCTTATTTTCAAACGGCAGGACGGCGATGGAATTGATTTGTTTAGTGGTTGGTGAAAGATATTTGTAGCCGAATAATCCGACGACGAGAGCGAGCAGACCGAGCAAGCCGAACAGCCACCATTTCGATTTTCGTTTGGCGGACAAGTCAGAACCGCCTGCGGTAGCGGATGGTTGAAGATTGGCATTTGCAGTCGTTATTTTTTTATCAGGCTCTTGAGATGACGGAGTTAAACCGCCCGCTACCGCAGGCGGTTCTGACAGCATTACGGTTTGCGCTTCGAGCGATTCGTCGGTTTGATTTGTTTTGTCTGTCGGCAAACCCAGACGATGCAGTAAATCCGTCATCCGAGAATCGTTATGGAATTTGGGATACAGGCTGGAAAATTGTTTGAGGAAGACCAAAGTGCCTTCGCGCCGTTCGGCTGCCTGCTCCAGCAAGACGAAAGCACGATCCATTTCGCCCAATCCTGCATAAATGAATGCCTGTTGATTTGCGGTAAAGATTCCTTGCTCATCCAATTGTTGAAATTCGGTTAGTAACTGTTTGGCTTTCTCCCGCTCGCCGACGATTCCATGCAGCAAGCCCAAAAGCATTCTAATATCATTTCCGCCGCCCAGTTTGACGGCGGTTTCAAGTGCGATGTGCGATTTTTGGTATGCTCCCTTATTCCACAGGCTTATTCCGAGATGAATATGTCCGCCGGAGAAATTCGGCTCCATCTCAAGCAGTTTTTCTCCCTGCTCCTTCGCCAAATCGGTCTGACCGGCAAGCCAAAACGCCCAACCTGCAATATAAATTGTTTTGAGTGACAGCGGCGCAATCTCGACAGCCCGTTTCCCGATGGCAACGGCTTCGTCAGAACGCTCCATAACTGCCAGAAACATGCCGTAATGTTCGTAGCTTTCCGAATAGTTCGGATTCAGCTCTATCGCCCGTCGAAAAGCCTTTTCCGCTTCCGTCCAATCCCGCTCATAATTAAACTTGACCAACGCCAGCGCAAAATAGGCTTCTGCCAGCGATTGATCGAGAATCAAAGCCTTTTCTACTGCCGTCTGAGCTTCGGAAATATACTTGGCAGTTTCGCCGAAACCTAAATACCAGAAAAAAATATAACTAACTGACAATGCGGCAAACGCGGGTGCGTAGTCCGGCTCTTTTGCCAGTGCCTGCTCGTAATACTCGATGGATTTTTTAACTCCTTCGGCTGTAAATTTGCCGAAATAAAATCGCCCTTTCAAGTAAAGTTGATAGGCTTCCGCGTTATTCGTATAGCGTTTCAAAACCGCCGATTTTTCTTCACCGAATAATTTTAATTTCAGCGCGTCAACCACCGCCAGCGCGATTTCATCCTGCACGTCAAAGATGTCTTTCAATTCGCGGTCGTAACGCTCCGACCAAAGTTGATAACCACCCGCCGCGTTGACCAATTGAACAGAAATTCTTAATTTATTGCCGGACTTTCTGACACTGCCTTCCAACACATTTTTGACGCTCAATTTCTCGCCGATTTCGCTGACGTTTGCGTTTTTGCCTTTGAACGAAAACGCCGAAGTTCTCGCCGCGACTTTCAAATCTTCAATCTTTGAAAGCGCATTCAAAAGTTCTTCCGCCAAGCCGTCGCAGAAGTATTCGTTGTCTTCGTCCGCGCTCATATTCGTGAACGGCAACACGGCGATTGAGTTTTGAGTTTCAACTTTAGTTGGCTGTTCTTCGGCTGTTGTTGAGACTTTGAGACTTTGCGTTTTCTGCTCTTCCTGTTTTTGTGTAGATTCGAGTTCCAGCCCTGCTTTACTCAGACCGTCAAGCAGATGCTCGGTGAGTTCAGGGTCAAACCACTTGCCGTATTCTTCACCTGCCAATGCGCTGAAGTTAGGCATCAGCGCGTGCAACTCCCGCAATTCCGCACGCGCCCGTTCCTGTTCGCCAAGCTGCCCATAGACCGCCGCTAGCGCCGTGTGAGCGAAAAAATAACCGGGCATGTTGACCTTCAAGGCAATTTCCAGTGCGCCGCGATAGTCGCGCCGGTGGTAGGCATAGTGGAAAGCCGGAAAATGATACCAGCCCGCATGATGAGGGTTGAGACGCATCGCCCGCTCCACTACGCTCAAGCCGTATTCCCAGTCGCCGGAATAGGCGATCAATATTCCGAGAAATGCCGTAGTGGAGGCATCCATTCTATTCAGCGCCAGCGCGCGCTCTGCCGCCGGGCGGAAAGACGCGAAATCTTTCTGGAAGAAAAACACACAGGCTAGGGCATAGTGGGCAAGATGATTAGTCGGAGCAATCGCCGTTGCCTGCCGCGCGGCAGCGAGGGCGCGTCCTAATGAATCGGGTTTGACGTTGTAACCATTCGCATACTCGTGCCAGTAAATCAACGAGAGCATGGATTGACAGTCGCTCTGTCCGGGCGCATCGGAAACCGCCGCTTCGAGTATCGCGCGGACTTCCGAATGCTCCTCCGGCATAATGCGTTCTAAGTAACCGAAGGTTCGCAGCACAGCCTCATACGCGGAGTATTGACCGACGCTTCTACCGCGCAAAGACTCACTCATGCTATGCACCAACGCGCCATATTGATCTGCCACAGTCGAAACGATGAGCGGAACTAAATCATCTTGTAACTCGAAAACCGCTTCCGAGCTAAAGGTGCGGTTATAAGTTTCCGCCCATAAATGCGCGCCCGTGCTTGCATCCACGAGTTGCACCGCAACACGCAACATAGCCCCCGCTTGCCGCAAACTCCCTTCCAACACATAACGCGCGCCAATTTCTTTGCCAATCGCCCGCACATCGCCCGCATCGTCCGCATAACGCAAAGTCGAACCGCGTGCGATGACCCGCAAATAAGAGAAACGCGACAAGCCCGTCACAATCTCTTCGGACAGACCTTCCGCCAGAGCCTCAAGGTCGGCATTCGCGCCGCGATATTTGAACGGCAAGACCGCCACCCAAAAACCATCTTCGGATTTAGTGTTTGAAGTCGGCAATTTTTCCGCCGTCGTTGCAGCTTGCAGAATCTGTGTTTTCGGCTCTTCCTGATTTGGCGCGGCGGCGATTTTCAGACCGGCTTTGCGAAGTCCTTCGATCTCGTGTTCGACGAGTTCAGGACCTGTCCACATGCTCAAATCATCGCGGACGGTAAATTCTATGTCCGGCTTCAACTCCAGCAAATCCCGCACCGGCTGAGCTGCCAGTTCATATTCGCCAAGTTGTCCGTAAACAGCGGCGAGATGAAGATGATAATAATAAAAGCCGGGCATGTTCATTTTCAGCGAAAGATTTGTTGGACAACCTCATAGAAGTCAAACAGGAGCTGGAAATTCAAAGCC
>MWVX01000403.1_pt1 | contig 13311 bp, 11 predicted proteins | sample 1047311 | NCBI WGS metagenome assembly MWVX01 (sample SAMN06349984, study PRJNA376086) | soil metagenome | isolation source: MtG-4 sample Antarctic (ecotone) soil | place: Antarctica | collected 2015-01-13 | reverse complement strand
ACATAGCTACCAGCCCAACCACCATATTGAATGTAGAAGGAACTATCAATGCGGCAGGTTCTGACGCTTTGGAGTTGTTACGCAAAGCACCGGGTGTTACCGTAGATAAAGATGAGAACCTGGCGGTAAATGGCAAGAACGGTGTGCAGATTTATATTGACGGCCGCCCTACGCCGCTTTCGGGTGCCGACTTAGCCGCCTATCTAAAATCAATGCAGTCTTCGCAGGTAGAAGCCATCGAGATCATTACCAACCCTTCTGCCAAATACGAAGCAGCGGGTAATGCTGGCATTATCAACATTCGTTTAAAAAAGAACAAAGCCTTTGGAACTAACGGGTCGGTAAATGCCGGGTATGCAATTGGCACTTTTCCAAAATACAACGGCAGCTTTAATTTAAACCATCGCAACAAAGGCCTGAACCTTTATGGCACCTACAGCGTATTAAAAGGCTTAAACCACAACCCGATAGAATTGTACCGTACTATAGCAGACTCTGTGTTTGACGGTAAGGGCTATTTCCGTAACGATAACCTGAATCATAACCTGAAAGTAGGTGCCGACTTTTCTCTCAACAAAAAATCATCTATTGGTATTTTGTTCAATGGTGCTATATCAGATCCAAAAGTTTCAAACTACAATAGAACAGCCATCGGGTATAAACCAACGAACACTGTAGATAGGATTTTAGTTGCTGATAACCGCAGCGATTTATCAAGAACCAACTATAAGCTGAACCTGAATTACAACTATACAGAAGCGAATGGCAAAAGCCTGGTTGTAAATGTTGATAATGGCTTTTACGATAATAATAACGACCAGTACCAACCCAACTTTTATTTTACGCCTGATGGCAGAACATTAACCAGGTCGGTAATTTACCAAATGATTGCTCCAACCAAGATTCACATCAACTCCGGCAAGCTGGATTACGAGCAAAACTTCGGCGGTGGAAAATTGGGACTGGGTGGAAAAGTTTCGATTGTGAACACGGATAATGATTTTCAACGCTACGATGTGTTAAACGGCGAAAACTTTCTTGATCGTGACCGCAGCAACCGATTCAAATACGAAGAAAACATTAATGCCGTGTATGCTAACTGGAACCGGGCCTATAAAGGTGTAATGGTGCAAGCAGGCTTAAGGATAGAAAATACTATCAACAAAGGCACATCAGATGGCCAGAAGAATGAAAACGGGGCATATAAACCCTGGACATCTTCTTTTGAAAGGGCCTACACCAGCTTCTTCCCCAGTGCTTCGGTAACGTTCAATAAAAACCCAATGAACCAGTTTAGCGTTACGTATAGCCGTCGTATAGACAGGCCCGCTTACCAGGACCTGAACCCATTTGAGTTTAAACTGGATGAATACTCATTCATGAGAGGAAATACAGAGTTGCGTCCGCAGTTTACCAACAGCTATGGCATCACCAATGTTTACAAGTATCGCCTTACAACAACTCTAAACTATAGCCATATTTCTGACTTGTTTACGCAGATACCTGACATAACTGAAGTAAGTAAATCCGTTCTTACCAAGAGAAATCTTGCGGAGCAGGATATAGTTAGTCTTAACCTGAGCTATCCTCTCCAATACAAAGCCTACAGTTTGTTTGGCAACATCAGCACTAACTATTCTAAATACAAAGCAAATTTAGAAGGCCGCAAGATTGATTTGAAGGCGTTTGGCGGTACGCTATATATGCAGCACTCTCTTCGTTTTGCCAAAGTTTGGACAGCAGAGTTGAGTGGTGTGTATGTTGCGCCAAGCATCTTTATGGGTACGTTTAAATCAGAAGGTATGGGCGGTGTGGACCTTGGTTTACAAAAACAAATTTTTAAAGGCGCTGGCACCATCAAGCTTTCAGGAACAGATCTTTTTCGTACGTTCCGCTTTAGTGGCAGTTCTGATTTTGCCGGACAAAAATTAGATGTTCTGGCCCGATGGGAGTCGAGGCAGTTTAAAGCCAACTTTACATGGCGCTTTGGTAGCACTACCGTAAAAGGTGCCAAGCAAAAAACATTAGGTGCAGAAGATGAAAATAAAAGAGCGCAGCAGCAAGCCGGCGGAATTGGTGTAGGCAATAATTAACCTTCTGTAAAGCCTGACTCTTAATAATATGAAAGTGGCAGTTGTTAGTTTGCAGACCGCAATAGAGATGCAAACTGCAAACTGACAACTTTTGATTTTCCTATACATGAAAATTGCAACATTGTTCAATAGGCGGCGCTATACTTTAGGAAGGGTGTTTTGGGTAACTCTGGCCATCTACCTGTTCTTTATGGTGGTTGGGCTGGTAGCTATGTATGTGTCGCCGGCAATGAATAAAGCCCCTAATTGGGAAAAAATATTCAGTTGGCACAATGTACTGAACCAGTTGATCAGCATCCTTTTTTTCGTTCTGTTTTATTTTGTAACGCTTAATATGTTTTACCGGCTGATTATTGGTAAGCACAAGCCGGTTCAGTTTATACAGCCCGCAGTGCTCTCTTTTTTAATGATCGGGGCTTATTACACCATTTCTTTCTTTTGTTTTACCAATACGAAGTTTGAGCTGTCTGTAAACGAAGGGAAAATAAACGAAGACCAGCTTACATTAGGTGTGATGATTTTCTCTTACATCATCTCCTCTATTTTCATTATCGGTTCCTCGGTGTTAATTTCCTACCTCACCTATCTACGCGATGAAAAAAAGCAGCGCAAGATCCTGGAAGAACAAAAAATGCAGCTCGAAGTAGAGAAGTCGCAGGCCAATTTCAATTTTTTAAAAGCGCAGATAAATCCTCATTTTTTACACAATACCCTTAATTTTTTATACGCGAAATCGTTGCCTTATTCAACCGAATTATCGGAAGGAATTTTAACGCTATCCGATATTATGCGCTACGCATTAAGCCCATCGGCTACAAAAGATGGCAAGGTAATGCTGAAGGAAGAAATTGAGCATGTACGCAACGTCATCAAAATAAACCAGCTTCGCTTTTCTAATAATCTAAATGTGCAGTTCGATGTGAATGGTGTAGTGAATGGTGCTACCATCATCCCGTTTATTTTAATAACACTGGTAGAAAACGCCTTCAAGCATGGCGACTTAAAAAGTGCTGAATTTCCAGTTGATATAAAGCTAAATGTTGACAGAGGCCATCTGAATTTTTACTGCCGCAATAAAAAGAGGCCAGGCGCCAAAGAACTGTCAACAGGCATTGGTTTGGATAATATAAAAAAACAACTGGACCTTACTTATGGAAATGGCTATGCGCTGAATGTAAACGACGAAGCGGAATTTTACACTACGGAACTAACTATAAAAACAACCGCATGATCAATTGCCTTATTGTAGATGATGAGCAACACGCCATTGATATTTTAGTGCATTATGTAAGCCAGGCGCCTTACCTGCATTTAGTGGCCACCGCCACCAACCCAATGGAGGCCTTGCAGATTGTAAACACACAAAAGGTTGATCTAATCTTTTTAGATATTCAGATGCCGGAACTCACCGGCCTTGATTTTATAAAGGCGATCCAAGGCAAGGCCGATGTAATACTAACAACCGCTTACAGTGAATTTGCTTTAGAAAGCTACGAGCTTGATGTAGTGGATTATTTGTTGAAACCAATTCGCTTTGCCCGTTTTTTACAGGCCGTGCAAAAGGTGATGAAAGAAGTAGAAGAAAGCGACAGAAATTCAGATTGGCGAAAATTATAAGGCTGATTTGATGGAGATTATCCGGAATAAGATGATCCAGTAAGGTGAGACGTGAGAAGTAAGACTTGAGACAGTAGTTTACAATAAAGCAGAATTCTTCACTGTCTCACATTTGACGTTTCACCTCTCACGACTTTACATTTTGGCAAGCGGTTCCGCTGCCTGCACCGAAATAACTTTATAATCCAGGTGATCTGCAAAAGAATGATCCGGGATGAAAACGTTTGCTGTTTTCTTCGGTCCAATGTTTGAAAAGATGACGGTTTTTGTTTGCAACAACTCATTGTCTTCGTTATAATACTGTACTTCGACTGTTGCTTTTACAACTGTTTCTGTACTCCGGTTGGTAAGAGAAGCTTTTGCCCCTTTTATACCCATCATCCAATCATTAGGCACTTCGAATTTTATATTAACCTGTGTTGCCAGGTTAGTTTCCCTGCGTGCCGAACGCCGTTCACCATTTTCGTTTTCTGCAGGTTTTACTTCCTCGTTCTTTTCTTCTTCTGGCTTCTTTTTAAGCAGGTCTAAAAACTTTTCACCCAGTTTTTTCTTTTTTTCTTTGGTTGCTTCAGTTATTGGTTCAGGCTTCTTATCGTCTACTGGAACTTTGGCTTCTTCTCTACCGGGAGTTGGTTCTTCATAGTCATTATTCACAGTAGGGTTATCATTCAAAGCAACTTCGTTATTCGCTTTCTTTGTTGCATCCTTCTTAGGTAATGTTGTTACTTCTTTGGTGGCAGCAAGTTTAATTTGCTTTTCTTTTTTTACAGATGCCTTTATGCCTGTTTGTTCTGTATTGGTTTCAGAAGCGCTATCCAACGGAATTTCATCCTGAACTGGTGTCAAAGCAAATTGCTCAGGCGTATCATTGGCAGAACCGGAAAAACTTTTCACCGCCCACCATCCCGCAAAAGCAATGCTTACCAATAGGCAAGCAGCCATCACTCCTTTTTTAGAAACAGCAGGGCCCTTTTTTTTCTTTTTTTGATGGGTCCACTTCATATATTCTGTTTCTACTTCTTCTAAGCTTTTTGCATAGGTAGTTTTCAATTCCGGTTCTGCCTGGCGCGGTAATTCTGTTGGCTTATAACTTTCACTTCTAGCAGAAGCAAATGCAGCAGAAGGTTTTTGAATAACTTCTTCCTGTACAGAAGTAGCAGGCATTGCAACAAAAACTTTTTTGGGCTTTACTGTTTCAGAAGCGCTTACTGGTGCTGTTTGGGATGTTGATTCAACATCTGGCTGAGGGGAATGTTTGATAAACGAAAGGTGCGGATGTAACACCCTTATTTCCTGCGGATAGTACCACCCGGCGCTCTTGCCTTCAATCCAGATAAGATCGTAAGGTTTTAAATCAAATTGTATTATTTCCTCTAAACTAAACGGACCGGTTTGCTGGTTGTTTCGCAGCAGGATGAAAACCTTTTGCATAACAGGCGTATTTATGGGCTGAACGTTCAGAAGTGGCTAAAAAGTATTACGGCTGTCCTTAAATAAAAGCCAATAGGGCAAAAATTTAAAAAAGCTGTCCGCAGCCCTGGTACACCCGCCCTTTATAGGTTACGCTTATTTTGTTGGTGTAGATAAAATCGCTCATGCCATCGTTACAAAAGAAAGGATAAACTGCAACGTGCATTGAGTCTTGTGCTGAAGTGAATACAGTACTGTCGCTTGTTCTTGATTTTTGCGAAAGTTTAATTTTCAATGGACTTGTCCATTCGGGTGAACTAAAAATCAGTGTATCGGCCTTACTTACTTCAACACTCCAAAACGGCTCTGTACCTACGCCAAATAATACCGCTCCCGCATTACGCTTTTCCTGCCATGCGGCATTATTATCCGCTGGTATAAGCTTCGTCATGGAGAAAGATTTTTTCGTAGCCGGATTATAATATTGGAGGGTATCACCTTTCCAGGTATAGCGGCCCTGAACCAACTGCTCTTTATACAGCCAGATAAAACCCTGTGATGGCGCCCATGTTCCTTTTGTTGTAATTACACTATCCCTTTTCTCAATGTATTCTTCCTGAAGGCGGAAGTTGCCAGGGTAAAAAGCTACCGTGTGAAGCACTTTTGTTTCGCCGTAAGGCATTAAAAACTGGTAAATACCTGTCGGTCGTTTAATAATGGAAACTGGTGGCGCTTCTACTGTATCTGCTTCTTTAGCAAAGCTGGTGTTTGTATTATCCGAAACTGTTTGCGCAACTATTGCCGTTGTATTTGTAGAACTTGTTGTACGGGATGTTTTGTTTACTTCAGCTTCATTGCTGCCGCAAGCAGAAAGTATAAAACAACCGGCTACAGTCCAGCTCCTCATTTATTTGTTTACTGCAGTGATTAAAAACTTATGCCAGCAAAAATTACTGATTCTAGTTGAACAGTAAACAGGAAACAAAAATCCCTCTGCTTTTGACAGAAGAATTTATAGTACAGTTTAGGAAAAAAGTTTAGTCCAGCACCTTCACCCCTTTCGCTGCAAACTGCACATCTTTTTCCGAACCTTTAATGGCATCTATTTCTTTCTTGCTTTTACCACCGTCTTCTGCATAGTGCTTCCGCATTTCCTTTGACCTCCGCCCAGGGTCTTCGCAGATGGCTTTGTGCATGGCTTTGTGGCGAGACCCCGGGAAGGGAAAAGCGGCCCTCTTGCATTATCTTCAATTCATGTCAGTTCGCCTGCTACAGCAAAACACAATGGGTGGAATCTGGTTCATTACCTTCACCTGCTTTCAATGGAAGCCATTGTTTGAACTGACAAATGCCTATGATGCCGTTTATAGATGGTTCGATTATCTCACGGATAAAAAAGCAGCGCTCATTGGATATGTTATCGTGCCCAATCATTTGCATGTACTACTTTATCTTCCTGATAGTTTCAAAAGTATCAACACAGTTGTTAGTAATGGCAAACGGTTTTTAGCTTACGAAATTATTAAACGTTTGGAGGCACAAAACGCTGAACCCTTGCTGCAGAAATTACACCATGCAGTAAAAAAACGGGAGCAGTTAAAAGGCAAATACATCGGGTGTTTGAAGCATGCGTTGATGCGAAGGAGTGCTATAGCTTACCGTTCATTGAACAAAAGCTAACCTAAATGCATCATAATCCGATAAAAGGAAAATGGAATTTGATGCATGATTTTGCATTGTATCCGCATAGCAGTGCGGGGTTTTATTTTGGTACAGATGCCAATGTGAATAAACAGATAACAAGAGTTGAAGACGTAGTGATGGATGTGTAGATACGTGCTGGTTGCAGACCTCCCCGGGGTAGCAAATGTAAGTTGTACTTCTACCTTGCCTGCTGGTGTTGCATGGAATCAAGGAAGTGCCTATTCAACTAAGCTATTACCTACCAATGTTTATGGCCGGTATTTAAAAGCAGAATGGACTGCTCCCGGCGTTATTGGTTACACTTACGTTAGTACATTTAATCCTGTTCCGGCCCCTGTGGTGGTTCCAAGTTCTATTATTGATAAGTTCGGGTATTTAATGAGGCGATTACGAGGGAATTTTTCTAATGCCGATAATATTATGTCCGAGTTTCTTAGGGATACGGCGAATGCTGATCTTGTAAATTACATAAAAACTGCTGCCATAGGTGCCGGGGTAGCGATTGTGGTGGGTACTATTTTGGAGGACATCATTACAGCCGGAGCAGGTATCGCAGACGATTGGACATGCTTTGTACTTGCTTACCGGATTATCCGATTTGGAATCAAACTATAATTTGCTCACCATGGAATCAAGGTTTTTTCATTGTTCAGAGGAAATGAGAGGAATATGGAATAAGTATGATGTTTATTTCAGTAAAAAATTTTGCAACTATTTTGCCGATAGCGTTAAAGAAATATTTTATAGGGAGGCAGGCCTCAAATCAAGCTTTAAGGTTGGTCTCTCTTTATTTCGTGAAAATGATAACCTGCCGATGTATGAACCTGGGCCTGTTTCCAGGATTAATACCGCCATCTCTATACTTCCCGAATTCATTGATCCAATTGTTTTTTGCTGGAAGTCGAAAACAGGCCTAATCGTGCATACTTATGATGAAGACTTTGATGAGACCGACCTTGAATGCTGGATTGAAGGCATAAAGCCTGCCCTATATTTACAGCAGCTGACAACGGTTAACGTTGACCATCCTTTAAAATTGAAGAACCTCCCTTACGAATTAGCAGTTTACGGAATTGGTATGCACATGGGCCTTACTACCGAACTTACTGATGTCGGCAATGCAGCGGAAATTATAAAACAGTTAGGCGATGAAGTGGAAAAGCACAATCAAAAATCGGAAGCAAAGGGTAGGGCAAATGGCGTGGTACATAACTGTTCTGGTGAGGTAAGCGGTAACGAGATTATATTCCGGATTGATGTGGGTTCAGCGGGTGTCGTCTTTATAAAAAAGCTGCTTCGGTTATTAGCTAAGCATCCTGAGGTCAAAAAGGTTACTGTAGATTTATAGAAATCAATCTTCTTGTTTGCTTTCTATAAGCTACTGCATATAAGGTAATCACAGAAAATAAAAAGCCCTCCGCAACTGTGGAGGGCTTTAGTTATTTAAAAATTTTTTTAGTCTAAAACCTTCACCCCTTTCGCTGCAAACTGCACGTCTTTTTCCGAACCCTTAATCGCAGCAATTTCTTTCTTGCTTTTACCGCCGTCTTCCGCATAGTGCTTGCGCATTTCTTCGGTTACTTCTTTTACGGTAGCACTGCCTTCAATCAAAACAGTTTTGCCTACAATATTTTCAGGCATTAAAAACTTATGGTCTTTAGCTCTTACCATCATAGAGGTGCCATCGCTTTTTTGCACTTTAATCCAGCAGCCTTCCGCTTTGCATACTTCGGTTACTTTAGCTTTTACTTGTCCATCAAACTGGTCGTTCACCAATTTGGCTTTTATTTCGTCCGGCGACACAGGCTTGTTCTCATCCGATACAACGCCATATACCACACCTTTAGAAGCTTGCACTTTTTCTTTGTCTTGCGCTTGAACGGTAATTGCAGCTACTAACAATAAAGTGAGGAGTATTTTTTTCATTTAATCGGTTTAAGCTAACAAAGATACCGGCTGGCTGTAGTACCAAAATGGATTAACGGAAATTTTTATGCAATGCAAATCCAACGCTTATCACGTTATTTCTTTATTCAAAAAGCCTTCAACTGATAGCTTCAATCACCTCGGTTTCTTTAACCTTTTTTTACCCCCCAAAAACCCAAATTTTTACTTCGTTTATTTGCTAAATTCGTTAGCTTCACGCTCTAATAATTTATCAAGAGTGGCCGGTGAAAAAGCCTATTTTTAAATCACCATTCTTCACATAAAATCAAAATCGAAAACATGTCAAACGCGGAAAAATTAAAAGCACTAAAGCTTACCATGGACAAAATTGATAAGGACTTTGGTAAGGGCAGTGTAATGATGATGAATGAAAAAGGTGAGCAAACACAGGAAGTAATTTCTACCGGTTCTATCGGGCTTGATTCTGCCTTAGGCATCGGCGGCTTACCAAAAGGCCGGGTGATAGAGATTTACGGCCCTGAAAGCTCTGGTAAAACAACCATTGCCATTCATGTAATTGCTGAAGCGCAGAAGAAAGGTGGCATGTGCGCTTTTATTGATGCGGAGCATGCTTTTGACAGCAACTATGCCCAAAAGCTGGGCGTTGATATTGATAACTTACTGATCTCTCAACCTGACTATGGCGAGCAGGCTTTGGAAATTGCCGACCGCCTTATTCTCTCCGGCGCCATAGATGTTGTGGTAATAGATTCTGTTGCCGCGCTGGTACCAAAAAGCGAGTTGGAAGGTGAAATGGGCGATTCTAAAATGGGCTTACATGCCCGTTTAATGAGCCAGGCTTTACGTAAGCTAACAGCTACCATTTCTAAAACCGGTACCATCTGTATTTTCATTAACCAGTTGCGGGAGAAGATTGGTGTTATGTTTGGTAACCCCGAAACCACAACAGGTGGTAACGCTTTAAAATTCTATGCTTCGGTACGTTTGGATATTCGCCGGATGACGCAAATAAAAGATGGCGAAGAAGCAATAGGTAACCGTGTGAAAGTGAAAGTGGTAAAAAACAAAGTAGCCCCTCCTTTTCGTATTGCCGAATTTGACCTTGTATTCGGAGAAGGTATTTCTAAAGTTGGTGAAATTTTGGACATGGGTGTGGAATTGGGAATCGTGCAAAAAAGCGGTAGCTGGTTTAGTTACGATACAAATAAGTTGGGCCAGGGAAGGGAAGGCGTGAAGCAAATGCTGAAAGACAACCCTGAACTCGCCAATGAATTGGAAGCAAAAATCAGGGCAAAGATTATAGAGCTGCAGGCAGCGTAATCCCCCTGTCCCCCTAAAGGGGAGACTTAGGACGATGAAACTATTCTTACTCAAATAATCTTACAGCATAACGGTGTGAATATGCATAAGAAAAGCATGTTTGCGGAGGCAGTCATCTTTTATTTAAGATGGCTGCCTCTCATCATAAAGAGCCAACCTATGTAGAAGAAGTCTTGTGGACTTACGTTTCATTGGTTCACAAATGATGAAATATAAAATAATTTAAAGAGGTTCAGCAAAAGCTTGAAACCTTTATACTTTCAAACTAAATTGTAAAAAGGGGCGACTGATTGACTTAAGTCGCCCCTTTAGGGGGACAGGGGGAATGGCATTCAACTTAGTAGCTCCATATAAACCTGCCGGTGATCAGCCTTCGGCTATACAAGAACTTACCGATGGCGTTTTAAAAGGCGAAAAACACCAGGTGCTGTTAGGTGTTACCGGCTCGGGAAAAACGTTTACTGCGGCTAACGTAATTAAAAATGTACAGCGGCCTACTTTAGTTCTTACACATAATAAAACTTTGGTAGCGCAATTATATGGCGAGTTCCGTCAATTCTTTCCTGATAATGCAGTAGAGTATTTTGTTTCTTACTATGATTATTATCAGCCGGAAGCTTACATGCCTACAACCGATACTTACATTGAAAAAGATCAAAACATCAACGAGGAATTAGACAAGCTTCGTCTTCGTGCTACTACGTCTTTGCTTTCGGGTCGCAGAGATATTATTGTTGTGGCGAGTGTAAGCTGCATTTATGGTATGGGTAACCCCACTGATTATGAAAGCGGTATCGTTCGCATTGCAAAAGGTGATAGAATTTCAAGGCAGGGATTTTTACATTCCTTAGTTAACTCTCTCTACAATCGTACTACGGTAGAATTTACAAGAGGCACATTCAGGGTAAAAGGCGATACGGTTGACATTAATCTGCCTTATGTCGATTTCGGCTACCGGGTAACTTTTTTTGGCGATGAGATTGAAGAAATTGAAAGCATTGATGTACAAAACAGCAAGCGTATTAGCAAGCTTGATAACGCAGCCATCTTCCCCGCCACTTTATACGTAGCGCCAAAGGATATGATTCAAAACGTAATGTATGAGATACAGGACGAAATGCAGGCACAGGTTGACTATTATAAAAGCGCAGGAAAGTTTATTGAAGCGCAACGTATAAAAGAAAGAGTGGAGTATGACCTGGAAATGATTCGGGAACTTGGTTTTTGTAATGGCATTGAAAACTATTCCCGCTTTTTTGACAGAAGAAAACCTGGTACACGGCCCTTTTGTTTGCTCGATTATTTTCCGAAAGATTTTTTATGCATAATTGATGAAAGCCATCAAACCGTTCCGCAGGTTAGTGGTATGTATGGCGGCGACAGAAGCCGCAAAATGACGCTGGTTGATTATGGCTTTCGGCTACCATCGGCATTGGATAACCGGCCGCTTAACTTTCATGAGTTTGAAAGTTTGCTAAATCAAACCATTTATGTAAGCGCTACGCCGGGAGATTTTGAATTAGAACAAACTGGTGGCGTGGTAGCAGAGCAGGTTGTTCGTCCAACAGGATTGCTGGAGCCTCCTATTGAAGTTCGTCCAAGTGTAAACCAGATTGATGACTTGCTGGATGAAATTGATAAACGGGTAAAAAAAGGCGACCGTGTGTTAGTGACCACATTAACCAAACGAATGGCCGAGGAAATGGATAAATACCTGAAGAAGATTGACATTAAATCAAAATACATTCATAGCGATGTGGATACCCTGGAACGGATCGTTATTCTTCGCGACCTGCGCTTAGGCCGGATAGATGTATTGGTTGGTGTGAACCTTTTGCGGGAAGGATTGGATTTACCGGAGGTTACATTAGTGGCTATATTGGATGCCGATAAAGAAGGCTTTTTACGCAACGAGCGTTCGCTTACACAAACGGCAGGACGGGCTGCCCGTAATGTGGAAGGCCTGGTAATTTTTTACGCTGATAAAATGACGGAAAGTATGCAGCGAACGATAGATGAAACCACCAGGCGGCGGGAGAAACAAGTAGCGTACAATATTAAACATAACATTACCCCAACTACGATTATAAAATCCATAGAGCAGATCATGGGACAAACTTCAGTGTTGGATATTAAAGGCTACGATCCCGGGTCGCCTTACGCTATAGAAGAAATTCCTATTAATAAAGCGGCTGAAGACGAAGCAGAATATATCACCATCCCTCAACTGGAAAAAAAGATAATTGCCACGAAAAAAGAAATGGAAAAAGCCGCCAGGGATATGGATTTTATGGAAGCCGCACGTTTGCGTGATGAAATGTTCTCCATGCAGAAAAAGTTAGAAGGCATGAAATAGGTGTTTTTACGGCGTACTTCTGCAAGTAAAAATTCCCGATTATGAAAATTTGGTCGAATTGCTATTGTAATTGTTAAGTGCATCCTTTAGCTTAGTCGTTCAATCCAATTTTTATGATGCAAATCTACGGTAGCTTAGTAACGTTCTTATCAGTGCCACAGCGTATGATAGGCAAGTGGCGTTTATACTGGAATTATTGCCCTGAATGTAATTCCTGTGCACCAAAACTTAATCATTGCGAAGTTTGCAATGCCGATACAAAATCGCATTATCACTGGAGCAAGGAGGTAGAGCAAACCTGGTGGAAAAAATATACAGAGAAGCACCATATTGCTATGTAATTATTCAATTACTTCCCGCTAGAACACAAGACATATAACAAACAAGAAATACTCTTAACCCTACTTATAAAGCCCTGCCACAAAAGGGGCTTTTTCTTACAAAGACATTTACGAGTTTCCTAAGTGTTTCAGCTTAATTCTTACTTAGCAATGCACTTCTAAAAACGGGGTTGTAGTTTAGCATTCTAATCCAAATGTTATGAAACGTCGCCACCGCAACCTGCTGAATCTTTTTGCCCATAAGCCTGTTATTCATTGCCCTGTATTTGAATTTTGTCAAACAAGAAGCGGCTGAAGTGTCTTCCCCAGCAGTTAATGCCAGTACTACTAATTCTGCAAACTCGGATAATAAAGAATCAAAAGCCTTATCCCCAAAACAATCAGCAAACGATTGTTTTAAATAGCCTAAACCTTTTTGCTTGTCGCCCTTACCATCGAAACTATCCCGCCAACAGGCGGGATTTATTTTTTGCGGAAGGGTTCAAAACATCGATGGCTTACCTTCGCTGCCATGGATAAACGATTGTTTTTATTAGATGCGATGGCTTTAATATTCAGAGCA
>MWVX01000402.1_pt1 | contig 13350 bp, 12 predicted proteins | sample 1047311 | NCBI WGS metagenome assembly MWVX01 (sample SAMN06349984, study PRJNA376086) | soil metagenome | isolation source: MtG-4 sample Antarctic (ecotone) soil | place: Antarctica | collected 2015-01-13 | reverse complement strand
TTCCCGGAGAGTCGCCGCCAGAGCAGAGTAGGCCAATGTGGGTGAAAGCCATGAGTTTTCCTTTAAACGAAAATCGATTGCCCGGTAAATTCCTGGGGCTTGTTAATATTTAATATTTTGAGAACTGTGGGAGCAACATCTTTCAGCGCCATGATCTTATTATCCTGGTTCACCATGATGTTCTGATCATAAAGCTTAGGATGTACAACAACAAACGGAACTTCTGCTTCAGAGTGCGAAGTATGTTCTCCGCCATCATCATAGGTCATCTGATCAGCATTCCCATGATCGGCAGTCAGAAGGATTGTTATATTTTCCTCAGCACAGACTTTTTGCAGTCTTCCCACACATCCATCGAGGAACTCAATTGCCTTAACGGTTGCTCCGAAGTTGCCTGAATGTCCTACCATATCCGCATTTGCGAAATTGACGAGATAGAAGCTGAACTTTTTATCCTTGAGGGCAGCTATAAGTTTATCTGTGACTTCACTGGCACTCATCTCAGGCTTCATATCATAAGTCGCAACATCCCTCGGCGACTGAACCAGACAGCGTTCTTCGCCCTCAAAAGGTTGCTCTTCACCACCGTTAAAAAAGTAAGTCACGTGTGCATATTTTTCTGTCTCAGCGATTTTGAACTGATTCTTTCCGATCTTAGATAGATACTCCGCCAGACCACCTCTGATTTTTTCTTTATCAAAGAGAAGCGGAAGTTCCGGACATTCCTCCTGCACATAAGGAGTCATACACAGGAAGTATCCAGGTTTAACCGGCACCGGGAATTCTTTGAACTTTTTATCGTTCATAGTAAGAGTCATCTGCTTAGCGCGGTCCGGACGATAGTTAAAAAAGAATACCGCGTCTTCATTACGAATCGCACCTTCTTCTGAAAAGAGAACTGGTGTGATGAATTCGTCGTAGAGACCTTTCTTATATTCAGCGAGGACATATTCTTCCGGCTTCAGGTGAGTCTTATCACCCTGGCCGATCATAACCTTGTAAGCTCTTTCAATTTTTTCCCAACGTCGGTCACGGTCCATACCAATTGAGCGACCTTGCATGCTCGCAAAAACAAAACCCGGATGCTGAAGAATGTCCTTCACATACATGACACCTTTATCTTTAGCGGTATCCCGTCCATCCATGAAAGCATGAAGAAAAATCCTGATGTCTGAATGCTCGCGTAGCAGGCGGATTATTTCTTTTAAGTGATTGATGTGAGCGTGAACTCCGCCATCGGAAAGAAGGCCCATGAGGTGAATTCGCTTCGTTCCACTTTTAGCTTTGGCGATCAGTTCCTTAAAACGTGGAAGATCGCCCATACAACTTTTTAAAATACATTCGTTAATCTGGACCAGGTCCTGTCTGACGGGTTTCCCGGCGCCAAGATTTAAGTGACCAACTTCAGAGTTGCCCGCAGTTCCTTTCGGAAGACCAACAGCTTCTCCGCCAGGCTGAATCGTAGTGAATGGATAGTGAGAGAATATCTCGTCGAGATGTGGCTTCTTCGCTTCACTGATGGCGTTCTTGTGTGTGGAATCCGGATTATGTCCATAGCCATCAAGTATCAAGAGAAGAACTCGTGGCGAGAGACCTTGAATCGAATGCATAAATATATCCCCGTTCGCTGAGGGTAAGACGTCTTAGTATTTTATCCCATCCTAAGGAAAAATTGCATGCTCAATGAGTTGAAGAATCGCTGTTCATAGCGTTAAATTGCATGCTATCTTTTGTCCATTGCGATCTTATCAAATAAGGACTTCTCTGAGTATGCGACTCATTCCATCACCCAAGAAATTCATCCTCTCTGGCATTGGGGTTTTACTTTCCATTGGAGTGTTTCTCTTCTCTATAGAGCTTCTGTCTTCACTTCTCCTGATGGCAGGCTTTACCAGGAAAATTGAATCCCCCCCGCTTCCTATTACAAGCTGGGAGACAGTCAAACATAGTGCCGAGAGTTTTGGACCATATCGTGACCTGGCAAACCGGATTTTAAAATTTTCGGAAAACCATCCAGAAATTTTCAATAAAGCGAATCGCAATACTGATCTGCTAAATGAATTGGGAAAATATCCACCGATACCTGTTGATTCGGATATACCCCTTTTGCTTAATGGATTCCTGAGACCTAATCTGGATAATGTTTACGAACTCCGCGGCTCCATAACCGATCGTGTAAAATATAGAGTTCGTTATCAGACGAATGAATTTGGCTTTCGTAAACTTCCCCAGCGGGAATCGCCATCCTATAATATCATTTTCCTGGGTTGCTCTTTTACATTCGGCGAAGGATTACCGGGAGAGAAGACTTTTGCCGGGCTCATCGCTGAAAAATTTCCAAAAGCGCAAGTGTATAACTATGGTTTGTCAGGAGCTTCTCCCTCTTCTATCAAGAGGATTCTGACTCAGGATTCAAGAAGATTTATTCTCGGTTTGAATAATAAGCTTCCGACGATTATCATTTTTACGTTTATCGATGATCACATGAGAAGAGTGGCAGGAACATCCTTGTATCTTCAGCAGATTTCTAAGCAGGATGAAGTCAATTTTATTATTTTACCCAATGGGAAAATCCACGATGCAGGTCAATTCACCGATGATCCGAAAAATTTACGATGGTTGTATAAATGGCTCGGATCTACTCAAACTGCGAAAGTTACAAAACTGGAACTTCCGTCCATCACCGAAGAGCACTATCTTCTGACCGCTCGTCTTCTGCTTGGGATAAAATATTTTTATGACTATACAATTCCAAACAACTCTTTCTACGTCTCTTCATTCGTCTTTGGTAGCCAGACATTTCCTCATCTGATATTTCAACTTCAGCGTGAAAGGCTGAATTTTTTCGATTATGGCGGTTTCAATTTTAGTGAACTTTCTGGAAATCAACACACTTTGGCCGGAGATACCCATCCTTCTGAGCTCACCAATCTTATGCAGGCTGAACTTCTGGAAACTGATATTAAAGAGATCCTTCGTAAAAAAGGTCTCTAGTTGTGATAAGGATGGCCCATCCGGATGGTCTGCGCCCGATAAAGCTGCTCGACCAGAAGAATGCGGGCCAGCTTATGCGGGAAGGTAAGATCCGACAGCGAAATACGTTCCTTTGCTGAATTCAGGACCTCTTCTGAAAACCCCTCGGCCCCTGCTATGACAAAGATCGCTTTCGTTTGTTTCTCGATCAGGTCTTTGGTCCACTCAGCAAAATCCACCGAGGTTCTTTTCTTTCCCCATTCAGTCATCACGATAAGATGAGTTCCCCCGAGGTCTTTTACTTTCTTCATAATAGCTTCGCCCTCCGCCTGCTTATTTTCAGCGGAAGCTTTCAGCTCATGAATTTGAAGGGGAGGATTGTTGATTCGCTTGAGATAATCAGATTCGATCGACTCAAGGTGGGCATCTTTTAGTTTGCCCACCACGATTAAGTGAAGCTCTTTAGCCATCTCTTAGAAGTAACCTTTGAGATCTGCTTTTTCTTTCGACACTTCAGTTGGTTTACCGAAATAAAACTCTTCAGGGATTTTCACCTGAGGGCTTTTTGCGTAAACGAGATCAAGATCATACACATCACGTGAGGGACCATTGAAAACGTGAATCATCACATCTCCCGTATCGAGCAGAATCCAGTCAGCAGATTCATAACCTTCATAAGAAAGAATAGTCGCGCCATTATCTTTCAGCTGATGAGAGATTTCATCAATCATCGCACGCGCCTGTGTAGCGTTCTGAGCAGTCGCCATAATGGCGTAGTCAGTAAGTGACCCTACCTTTCGCATATCGAATATCTTGAGATTATCACCTTTATAGTTCGCGAGAATCCAGGCCGAGGCCATAGCGTGATTCAGTGGAAACTCAAAAGACGAGTTGCCCATGACTTTCTTTACTTCACTCTGTACGTATTCGTTTAATGCCATTTTCGGCCTTCCTTTCTTCTTCGATCACTTCTTTAGTTTTTAACATGAGTTGCTTTAAGACATCAATATTGCGGCCTGAGATACCGGAGATCGGGAGCACGCGGCGATCAAGCTGCGCTTCCATATGCGAACGGAATTTCTCAATTTCATCTTCCGTCATGGCATCAATTTTTGTAAGTACCACGATTTCTTTTTTATTGAGCATGTCAGGATTATATTTCTCAAGCTCAGTGCGGATAGTGGCATATGCCTCGATCGCTTCAAATTCTTCGAGGAACATGGAGCAGTCAATCAGATGAACAAGTGCAGCCGTTCTTTCAATATGCTTCAGGAACTTGATTCCGAGGCCCTTTCCTTCTGCTGCCCCTTCGATCAGGCCCGGAATATCAGTGACCACAATTGATTTTTCACCTAACTGAACAACACCCAGATTTGGTTCAAGTGTCGTGAAAGCATAATCAGCAATTTTCGGACGAGCTGCAGAGATTGCACTGATGAGAGTGGATTTTCCTGCATTCGGAAGACCGATAAGGGCAATATCTGCGAGGAGTTTAATTTCCAGATGTATTGAAACAGCAGTTCCCGGCTCGCCGTTTTGGGCATAGTTCGGAGTCTGTTTTACGGATGTCTTGAAAGCAGAGTTCCCGAGTCCTCCACGGCCGCCTTCAGCAGCAATGTAGCGCATGCCATGAGCAGTGATGTCGCAGAGGAGCGCACCAGTTTCTCTGTTGGTGATGAGTGTTCCTACGGGAACTTTGAGGATGAGATCGTTGCCTTCAGCACCGGTCATATTGGAGCCGGAACCGTTCACACCTTCTTCAGCGCGGAAAGTCTTGAGACCTCTGAAGTGCATCAGGGTATTCATGCCCTCATCGCCTTCAAAGACAATGTCGCCACCTTTACCGCCAGTACCTCCGTCAGGACCTCCTAACGGCACATACTTTTCACGACGATATCCAACGAAACCCTTACCACCGTCGCCGGAGATCACTTCGATTTCAACTTCATCAATAAACTTCATGCGTTTCACTTGAAAACGGGCGACTTCTACGTCGCATTCGTTTCTTCTCCCTGCGGCGTACTTAATCGTACGCCTCAGTCGTCGAATCTTTGCTTCTTGAATTCACCTCGTTTTGAAGCGAAACGGGAGCGGGAACGACTATTATTAATATCAAAAAAAAAGAGGAGCTATTGCTAGCTCCTCTCTATCTCAAAGATCTGTAAAGATCAATTAAGCTGGAATAATGGAAATGATCTTTGTGTCTTTATTGTAGAAAGAGAACTTCACAGTTCCTGGAACCATTGCATAGATCGTGAAATCACGACCCATCTTAACGTTTACACCTGGGTGGAACTTAGTTCCTTTCTGACGAACGATAATCATTCCTGTAGAAACGACTTCGCCTCCGAATTTCTTCACACCACGCATTTTTGGGTTAGAGTCACGTCCGTTAGATGTACTACCACCCGATTTCTTATGTGCCATAAACTGTTATCTCCTAAACTTGATTCTTAATTAATTACTTCTTAGCTGCAGTTGCTGTTTTAGCTTTTGCTTCAGCCTTCATAACTCCGCCCTGACCATCATTGATCTCAGTGATGAGAAGACCAGTGTAACACTGGCGATGACCATTCTTGCGACGAGATCCACCTGGCTTACGCTTAAGAACGAGAATCTTACGAGTGCGACCCTGTCTCATAACTTTAGCAGTGACTTTTGCACCACCGAGAGTTGGAGCGCCGATAAGTGTCTTAGCTCCGCCGCCTACGAGAAGAACCTGATCGAAAGTAACAGTAGCACCTTCTTCAGCTTCAATTCTTTCAACGTCGATCAAATCGCCAGCACTTAACTTGTACTGATGACCTTTGATTTCCACAACTGTGTACATGAGAACTCCTAAGGATAACCACCTGTCGGGGGAATCTAAAAGATCCGCTTTTGGCCCTAGGTGAGTTTAAATTGAGAGGTAAGTATTAAGGGGATTGTAGTTAAAAGTCAATGATTCCCGGGAGATTAGACATTTGCCCATAGGCCAGCCCGATACCATTAACTCAACCTATTAAAATTACGTTTAACTGATCTCTGAAATCAGCTGTCGGGCCCTCTTCATACGCATTTCATTAGTGTTCTTACCATCAACTGTACGCCATTCGGTGACGAAGTTATCCGTAAGTTCGATACCCCATTTGTCCTTATTATCATAAAGATCAGTTCCCTTAAGAACAATGCATGGGTTTACGTGAATGCAGTTTGTGTACTTCCGTACGATCTGTGCGAGTTTTCTTGTTTCATCAAAATCTTCTTCCGTTTCACCCGGAAAACCGATGATAAGATTTATTGAAAAAGAAACTTTGTGCCTGTTAAGTTTCTCAAAGAGATCATAGGCCTGTTCTACCTCAAACATCTTTTTCATCAGCTTGAGAATTCTATTAGATCCAGATTCAATCCCAAAGTTAAAGCGCTGACCTCTGGTCATCGCAATTTTTTCCACCAGCGAGTCTGTCCAGCGGTCACGAACAAGTGCATGCCCACCCCATCCGGTGTTCCATTTATTTTCAATCAGGAGATCACACATCTTTTCCAGCTCGCGCATGTGACCATTAACAAGGTCATCATTGAAATAGACGAAATCGAGAGCAGGATACTTTTCCCGCATAAGAAGAAGCTCGGAAACTGTTGATTCGGCCTTACGCCAATTATAGCTTCCCCAGATCGATCGTTCCGGACAGTAAGAGCAATCTCTAACGCATCCACGGGATGTTGAAATATTAAGAGTGGAAGCATTTTTTCCAAGATAGTCAAAATTGGCAAATGCGAGGTCATGAAGTTTTGTGACAGTCCTGTAATCGCCACTGTCATCGTATGTTCCACTCTCATTTAAAAGAAAGAAGCCCCGGCCGGATATCGGTTTACCAGAAAGCTTTTCCTCGATCAGGATAGGAAAACAATCTTCGGCATCACTCTTACAGACTGCATCGAAGACTCCAAAAGACATGATATTATCGACGCTGAAATTGGGAGAGCACTCAGGCCCGCCTGCTACCAGAAATTTTTCCGGATAACGCTCACGAACCATCTGAGCAAACCGCAATGTAAACTTGATGTTCAGAGTGAAAACAGAAAAACCGATCACTTCAAATTTACTCAGCTTCTGAAGAAATAGTTCAATAACATCAGCATAGTCGACAAAGACCTTTTCAATTTTCTGATCATTCATCCAGAAACCGTAAAGATCAACCTGATCCCAAAGAGGTTTATCATTTGAACTCAGACGATAAAAGATTTTGTTAAAATCATATATCCTGTTCGGGAATCCTTTATTGGACAAAATTCCTGAAAGAAGTGAAATTCCATATGGAGGAAATTCAACGTCCCAGCACGGACAAAGAATAAGTGCAATACGGTCATCATTTGGAATCATAACTTAACCTCATAGTAAGGCGACAATCTTTTAAAAGTTGCGAGAAAATGGCCATCATCCTTACGATATTTGCTGATGAATCTTTGAATTGAAGTTGAAAACGAATTCCCGATTTCTCCGCCGGTCAAAGCGTCGAGCACGGGTCTGACACCCCTCGGATCAGAGAAGTTAAAATCAGATGCTGAGATGAACTTAAGAGCATGACCAACATCAGACTTCGCTTTAGAGGGAAGATTTCTGATATGGAAATCTTTTTCTGCAGACTCTGTATCCGTCCCGATAATAAAATCAGGAAACTCATTCCGGAAATGGGACAGGATATCCTGAAGATAAAGTATGTTCAGGACATTCAAGCGGACCATGATTGTCACACGATGCTTTTTAGAAAGATTTTGCAAATGGAAAAGGCGTTGATGTAGTTGGTCCCAGTTTTCAGGAAAAAGAAAATTGAGTCGCTCACCAATATCGAAAATATCCAGCTGAATGGAAACATGTTGAAAGCTATCGAGCTGTTTGAGGAATGGAGCGGGATCACCACTCAGATCAGACGTCAGAGCAAGCGAAATATGGGATGCATGCTGAGACGAAACGACTGAATTGATTGCTGTGGCAAAGTATTCATCTAAGAAAGGCTCAGCACCATAGTATGTAATGTGAGTTAGCTCCCGAAACCACTTCTCAGGTATATCAAACTGGGACCCTGGGCCCAGGCGAATACTTAAATTGTGTGGCGCCTGAACATTCGCGAGGGTTGCAATAGTCTGCGGTCCCTCGATACCAAGTCTTTGAAGCTCTCTTTGTCTGAAACTAGTCTTACCCGCTTCTTCAGCATCTGCGCAAGGTCTGCAGCCCTGTGGCTTCTTATCGGTGAGCATCTGGTAACGAAGATCACCAGACTCTTTCGAACGCCATCTTGATTCAATAGAAGAATCGCTTGAGTGTAGAAGAGTATTATGAATAGCGCATGGTCGGAACCCAAAGGTTCCCTGAGTATCGAGCGAGAGCCAGGGTAGGGGGCACCAGACGTTTTCTTTCCCCATCAGTTCTTTACTCCTGAGAGAATTTTCCGGAATGATTCCTTCCGTGAATCTAAGTCGGGGATTTCATCAAGTTTATCAAAGCGACTCAGATCGAGAAGATTTAATGATTCCGTTTTTACGAAAACTTCCTTCGAATGATTTCCAAATTTCTTAAGTTCAGTTTCAGCGTACTGAGGGAGAAGGACGTCGCCTGTGAGTTTCTCTTTGTTTTCTATGCTCTCGTGTCCACGTATTGGCATACGAGTAAGTGTAGCGACATCTGAGAAATGCGGAATTTCCCACAATTCTTTTTCAAATGAAGCAGCTAAATCGAGGTTACCTGGAAGGATCATCAACATCACTTCAAGGTGACCTGTATTCTGAAGAGCAGCCTTTCTTAAATGAATCTCGCGCGCAACTGCAGTGATGACTTCAAGCATTTTTGCCCGATGATAAAATTCAAAGTGAACACTGATATTGAGATCAGAATGATTTATCAGGTCGACATAGTAATCAGGAAGCCGGCTTCCATTACTATGAGTACTGACCCTGTGACCGCGGGATGTGAGATGCTTCACAAAATCCATATAGGCGGGATTAGTTGTTGGTTCACCGCCGCTGATGGCAAAGCTGATTTTGTCTTTTCCGGCGAACTGCTCTTCAAGCTTTTTTAATGCAAACAGTAATTTATCGTACGACTTGTGTTCTTCATAATTGTTGTGAACGTATGTGTGGCAGTAGCTGCAATCGTAATTACATCTCCTGCCGAGTTCCCAAAATATCTGCTTATATTTAGTTCCGAATGTTCTTTCGAGGGCCGCGGGAGACTCAAGCTTTTCCCTTCTCGCTGAGAGATCGGCTGCTTCTCCATTCTTCAATTTCAGTAGTGAATAGGATTCATCATTTTTAACTTTTGGAATAAAAAGATCCGCGCCACAGCTGCAGAACTTCTGAGGACAAGTAATCCAATCCTTTGGGAGCTCGAAGGACTCAAAGACATTCCCATATTTACCGGTTTTCCCTTCAGAATCGAGAATTCCACATGAGGCACTCTGAACATCTCCATCAAAATTAATACACAGATTTTCCACACCCGCGCCGCATTTCCATCCGCTAAATGAGTTTAACTTACGTGAAACTACATCCTCCGTAGAGAAATCACTAAAGGCACCAGGTGACTGATATATTCGAATGGGTTTTCCCGGGGTAATTCCGTCAGACAATTCTTTCCTCTCTTATTTATTTACGTCTATGATATAGTGGAATCTCTGAACAATAAACCCTTTTACGGATAGTGACTATGTCTCTTGAGAAGAGGAATTTCCGGATCGTCTGTTTCATTCCGGCCAAGAACTGCCAGAACTCCTTGGCACCTGTGATAGCTGGGTTTACACCTGAAGTTCTCTCGTACATTGAAGAGATCGTCGTTATTGATAACGGAAGTTCTGATCAAACCGTACAAACCGCCAGAGAATGCCTTGCCCGAATAGAAGATAAGAAATGTACAATTCTGCAGAACAGCAGGAATTTTGGACTTGGTGGTTCTCATAAGATTGCTTTCAATTACGCTTTTGAGAATAGTTACGACTACATGATTGTCCTTCATGGAGACAATAGTGTCAGTATTACTGATGCTCTTCCAATACTCCGTAATCACCGCTATCTCGAATCGGATGCCGCCCTCGGTTCCAGATTCATTTTAGGGTCGAGGAGGAAAAACTATCCTATCCATAGGAATTTTTTTAACCGGATCCTGAGTATTCTGGCATCGATTATAACAAGAAGAAAAATTTCAGATTTTACCGGATCTGCAATTTCTTTTTATCGGGTTTCATCATTTCTTACTAAATTTGAAAACCCCATCAAGCGTTTTAGTAATGATGTCGCCTTTCCTCAGTATTTGCTTCTCTATGCGGCTTACCGCCGGCTTAGGGTTTCCTTTTTTCCGATTGAACATCATGAAAGGGACATTAAACAGCGAGACAAGCTAGTTTCTCAATTCGGGAAAGCGGCTTTAATTCTCTTGAAGTTTTTGTTCTTTCCACAAAAGACGATTGACCATGACGTTTATGGAACATTCTTCGGCCATACTTTTCGACGAATCAAAGTAAAAGAAGGAAATGAAGTTCCTGCTGCTGTTGTAAAACCTCAGGTTGTTTTGAGCCTTCCCCTGAACGATGAACTCGAACTGCCTAAAAAAGTTCAAGAAGAATTTTCGTCCCCGAAAGTAGAAGCTGTGGAAGCTGTGGAAGAAGTCTCATTAATTGATCTCGGTAAGCTCAAGATGAAAGATAGTTTCATCCCGGGAAATCCTATTCACGATGTTTCAAGCATAGAAAGTTGTGATCTTAAGGATGATGATTATCTTTGCGTCAGGGTTAAGCTTGATGTTGAAACCATCACATCCAAAGCTCTCAGGAGCACCTTTTTGAAGTTATTTAAAACCTATTCACCTGAAAAAATTATCCTTGATATTAATGCTGATCGTGTTCTTCGCTCAACTCAGTTTTATCAGTTCCTGCAATTCACTTCTTCGCACAACCTGGACACCAGCCTCGTAACAATGAATCCGGGAAATATCGCTTTATGGAAGCTTTATTCTCCTTTAGTGAACAATCTGATCCTCAATTATGAATATGGATCAAATTCGCGCGAAGATTTCCTTAAGCTCATGACCGAACACAAAGATTCACCTTGTAAGCTCAAGATCAATATTCTCTCTCACCATCAGCATTTTTATTATTGCTATGGTCTTTATGATTTACTCAGAGTCCAGGGTACTCAGAAATCACTTCGCCTTCAGCCATATCTTTCAGGTGCATCCACAGCTAAACCTGCTGACCATATTGAGCTTTTATCTAATGTGCCGGAAGAAAAAAACTCAGGGGAACTCTTGTACCGGGAACACTTTCAGCTCTCACCAGGCAGTACTGTGTCTGACTTGAAGATCTTCAACGAGAGTAAGGAATTTGGTTTTAGCCGGATCAAGGCATCAGAAAATCAGAAATATAAAACTTTGTTCATTGATCATCGCGGAAATTTATTCCGTGAGGAAAGAAAAGTAAAAACCGCTATCGGTACAGTTTATGATGGGTCAGGAAGCTGGGTCCAGAAGCTCGTTCAGAACCCTCAGGAGATCTAATGTCGTACAATAAACAAGCGAATCGTCAAAAGACTATTACAGATTCCCTTTGCCAGGCCAGGTGGGGATATCCCCTTGTAGATTTCAGTAAAGGCGAGGTTAGAACTTGTTGTCGCACCCGTGGAGAGCGGGTTACGAAAGAACAAATTGATAAGCATGGGACTGATATTTTTCTCAACACTGATTTTCAGATTGATCGTCGACTTGAAATGCTTAATGGATATCGGCACGAAGCTTGTGAAACTTGCTGGCTTATTGAAGAATCAGGAGCGCAGGGGCCAAGATTCCCGAACTTAAAGCTCCCACATCCCTGGATGAAGGCCGAAGATAAATCGCGCGATTTCAAAAATCTCACATCAACCACTAAACTTGTTAATCAAAAATCTTCAGAGTTGATAACTCCTGAAATGGCTAAAATTGGTTCCTCTATCCTGAGGAGCGAAGAGCCTTATATGCTCGAAATAAATCTGAGCAACACATGCGATCTCAAGTGTTCTTATTGCTCTCCGTATTTCAGCTCGAAGTGGGAAAAAGAATTTGATCTTTGGTCGCTCGGCGCCGGAATAGAAAAATTTGATAAGAATGTTGAAGATTTCATCAAAAACGATATTCGCAAAGAAGTTGACGATCGCTTTATGGATCTTTTCTGGGAATGGTTCAATGGAACCCCCATCACAAGTTTATCGCGGGTTGGGATTATTGGAGGAGAACCTCTGATGAATCCTAAGCTTCCGCAGTTTCTCGATAAGCTCATTGAGTCTTATCAGAAAATTCCCCTGGAGAAAAGGCCCAGTTGTGGGTACAGCGATGAGAACGGTAATTTCAGAAGAGATAACAAACCTCTCATCTGGTTTGTTACCAATTTGAACACACCTGATAAAATCATGGATAGATTCATCAATGAGCATCTTCCAAAGCTTACAGAAATCTTCCACGTCGAAATCCATGCGAGCCTTGAAAGCATTGGCAAAAGAATTGAATACACGCGTGATGGTCTTAGCTGGGAAACGTACAAGAAAAACGCCGAGCGTCTTTGTGCAGTCAAGCTACCGAATTACAATTTTGGATTTCAAATTGCCCTGAACTGCTTGAGCATGACTACACTAACTGACTTTCTGAAGTATGCTAAGCATTTGCATGACAAATTTGAGCGTCCCATAATCCTGAAACATAACATGGTGTCGCATCCTGAATTCCACAATCCGGCAGTCTTGCCACCACGATTTGCTTCATACCTTGAGGAAGCTCTGGAGTACCTGGCGGATGTGAAAGATAAGATGAGACATGTTGAAGATCTTTGGGGAACGTGGCCGGCCTATTATGATTACATCGCAACCGTCTATACGAGTGTAAAAGAAGAGCAGGGCAAGAAAATGTCATGGCAAACAGGCAGCCTGGAAGATGTTCAGATCCTCTTTTATAAGTTTTTCAGAGAATACGATATTAAGAGAGGACGAAATTTCCTCGAGACATTCCCTGAATACGCTTCTTTCTGGAAAGAGTGCCGTAAGCTCTATGCCGAGCAACAGCTGAAAGCAATTACTTAAGGAGCACTTGCAAGTAGCGCCAGATATCTTGTAGCAAGTTTGATTAAGTCTTCTGATTTTGAGGGGAGTTCTTTTACTTCCTCTTCTTGTTCTCTGATCGCAGGAATAAAGTCTTCAATGTTTTTGAAACAGAAAAAGATCTGCGACTTATTTTCTGGTTGCAGTAGCAGGGCCTGTACAAGATCATGGGCGAGTCTCTGGCGGTTGAACTCCCGATAGTACCCGGATGTATTTCCAGCTTGATTCAGGAGTGTTTGTTCCTGAACCCCAATCCCTTTAATCAACTTTAAAAAATTCTCAGTGATA
>MWVX01000400.1_pt1 | contig 13358 bp, 8 predicted proteins | sample 1047311 | NCBI WGS metagenome assembly MWVX01 (sample SAMN06349984, study PRJNA376086) | soil metagenome | isolation source: MtG-4 sample Antarctic (ecotone) soil | place: Antarctica | collected 2015-01-13 | reverse complement strand
TGGATTATATCAAAGGACTGTCTCCTGCAATCGCTATAGAACAAAAAGTGATCACCCGAACACCGCGCAGTACGGTGGGAAGCATGACGGAAATTTACGATTACCTGCGCCTGCTATATGCCCGCATCGGGAAAACCATCTCACCTGTATCGGGGCGTGAGGTAAAAAAAGATGATGTAAAGGATGTGCTCGAGTTCATTTCTTCAGTAAAGTTGGAAACTAAAATATTTATACTGGCCCCTTTTAAACAACACCGTAACAGGGAGATAAAGGAAGAACTGAACATTTTGATGCAGAAAGGTTTTTCACGGATCTATATTCCAGCATTGCCACAGTCACAGAATAATGATTCATATGAAAGTTCCACTTTCAGAATTGAGGAATTGATAGAAAACAATGAAGTTTTCAGCTCAGCATTTCTTCCTAAGCAGAATGTATATGTATTGATAGACCGAATAGTTGCCAAAGAATTTAATGAAGATGATCTTCACCGGTTGGGCGATTCTGTAAGTACTGCTTTTTATGAAGGTGAGGGCGATGTATATTTGGAAATAGATCCAGCAGGCAGCAGCGAAGATAAAAAGATGGTTTCTTTCAACAACAGATTTGAACTTGATGGGATGCAGTTTGAGGAACCTGTACCCAACTTGTTTTCATTCAATAATCCCTTTGGTGCTTGCCCAACATGCGAGGGTTTCTCCATGGTACTTGGCATTGATGAAGACCTCGTGATTCCCAATAAATTATTAAGTGTTTATGAGGGTGCAGTAGCCCCTTGGAAAGGAGAGAAGCTTGGTTTGTGGAGAGACCAATTTGTGAAGGCCGCCAGGAAATTTGACTTCCCTGTGCATAAACCCATTGCTGATCTTACTGAAGTGCAGTATAAAATATTATGGAAAGGCAACGGTTATACAGAAGGCATTGATGATTTTTTTAAAGAGGTGGAACGCAACTTATATAAAGTGCAATATCGAGTATTGCTGAGCCGGTACCGTGGCCGTACCAAATGCCCGGACTGCGAGGGCACAAGGCTCCGCAAAGAAGCCTTATACGTAAAAGTGAAGGGAAAACACATTGGAGAACTAACTGAAATGCCGGTAAAAGATTTAAAACTATGGTTTGAGGATACAGTAAAAAACTTTTCAGAATATGAAAGCACAATAGCAAAACGTCTACAGATAGAGATTACACACCGTATCGATACTTTATTGAAAGTGGGATTGGATTATTTAACGCTGAACCGTTTGGCCAATACCCTGAGTGGTGGTGAAAGCCAGCGCATACAGCTTACCCGCAGCCTTGGCAGTAATTTAACCAATTCATTGTATATTCTTGATGAACCATCTATCGGTTTGCATTCTCGTGACACACAAAACCTTATTCGTGTATTAAAAGAATTGCGTGACCTTGGCAATACCGTGATTGTAGTAGAGCATGATGAAATGATGATGAGGGAAGCGGATTATATTGTTGACATGGGGCCGCTTGCATCGCACCTGGGCGGTGAGGTAGTGGCCACGGGTGATTATGAAGAAATAATAAATAATGATGAAAGCCTGACCGGTAAATACCTTAAAGGTATTTTATCCATTGAGCCGCCGACAGTGGTACGCAAATGGAAGTCTTCAATTGTAGTGCAAAATGCCCGGCAGCATAATTTAAAAGACATAACTGTTGAATTCCCCCTGAATGTTTTGTGTGTAGTATCTGGGGTAAGCGGTAGTGGCAAAACCAGTTTGATCAAACACATACTTTACCCCGCCCTGCAAAAACTAAAAGGCGAAGCGGGAGAAAAAGTAGGTTTATATAAAGGAATTACAGGAGATACAGAATCCCTGACTGCAGTGGAAATGGTAGACCAGAATCCTATAGGAAAATCTTCCCGCAGTAATCCAGTTACTTATATACAGGCGTGGAACAGCATCCGCGACCTGTATGCAGCCCAGGCATTAAGTAAGATCCGAGGCTTCCAGGCAAAACATTTTTCATTCAATGTAGATGGGGGCCGCTGCGATGCATGTAAAGGGGAGGGAGAGAAAGTGGTGGAAATGCAATTCCTCGCCGACGTGCATTTGCTGTGCGAGGTATGTAATGGAAAAAAATTCAAGGAAGAAGTACTGGAAGTGCAGTATAAAGGGAAAAATGTTTATGAAGTGCTGGAGCTTAGCGTAGATGAGGCAGTAGAATTCTTCAGGGAAGAAAAAAGCATAGTAAATGCGATAAGGCCCCTGAGTGACGTGGGCCTGGGTTATATCAAACTGGGGCAATCCTCAGATACCCTTTCGGGTGGTGAAGCACAACGTGTAAAGCTGGCTACATTTTTAGGAAAGTCAAAAGCAACAGGCAAGTTGTTGTTCATATTTGATGAGCCGACAACCGGCCTACATTTTCATGATATAAAAAAATTGCTTGCTTCCTTCACTGCGTTGATAGAGCAGGGTCATTCCATAATAGTAGTCGAGCATAATATGGATGTGATAAAAAGTGCCGATTGGGTGATAGACCTTGGACCTGAGGCCGGTGTCGATGGTGGATACGTTGTATATGCAGGCAAACCTGAGGGGTTAAAGAAATTACAGGGGAGTTACACAGGTAAATTCTTGTAATCTGCATGCTACCCGTCAGCACCGCAAGTCAGACGGGTAGTTTGGAATAGATTTTTTTTATCCTCTCATTGGTTTCTTTACATTTTTGATCCGTGAATGTTAGCGGTCTGACCTGATCGTTGTCGGGTGCTGACCGGTTGTTCGATCTTTGAAAATCAACGGTCTGAACCGATCGTTGAGGTGCTGACAAGCGCTACCCGTCAGCACCGCAGGTCAGACGGGTATTTTTGGAATAGAATTTTTTTATCCTCTAATTGGTTTCTTTACATTTTTGATCCGTGAATGTTAACCGGTCTGACCCGATCGTTGTCGGGTGCTGACCGGTTGTTCGATCTTTGAAAATTAACGGTCTGACCCGATCGTTGTCGGGTGCTGACCGGCGCTACCCGTCAGCACCGTAGGTCAGACGGTAGTTTAGAAAGAATTTTTTATCCTCTAATTGATTTCTTTACATTTTTGATCCGTGAATGTTAACCGGTTTGAATCGATCCTTGCCGGATGCTGACCGGTAATTCTATTCCGCTTTTATTATTTCTGTTCTTTGACCTATTCCCGCCTCATTGATGGCCTCAATTTGAAAATAATAGGGTCTTTCACGGTCCATACTTTTATAATAATATTCATTGGCACCATAGATCATGATGTTATTATATAATTTATCTGGTGCAATGCCCATATAAATATTATAAGCATAGGCATTGTCGACCGGCGACCATTTGATACATGCACTCCTCTTGTCTTTTTCTGTCCTTAGCACAATAAAATTTTTCACTTACCCGGAACAGTTCCACTTCCTTTTCCAAAAACACGTAAACCGCTGATGGCAAATTTGCCTGTAGGCATGTGCAGGTTTTCAAGCTTTATATACCTCGCTTTTACCGGAACAGCCAACTCAACATAATCATGCGGCACATCTTGCTTATTATTGCTTTTATCTATAAGTATAGACCATTTTTTTCCATCTACCGAATGATATATTCTATACTGGTGAAATACATTTTTCGTTTTTCCCAGGATCTCCGCGCCTGGTCGGCATAGTTGACCTGTATGGCATGGACCGTAGACTGTCCGCCAAGATCTGTTTGTATCCATTCTCCTTTATTAGCAGAAGCAGCACTCCAATATGTTTTTATACTCTCATCTACAGCATAGTTTGGATAATAACTACCAAGGGTGGATGATACCTGCACAGGTTTGTTATGGTTCAGCAGCATCCAGCCGGTAAAAGTTTCTCCACCAGCCAAAGTAAGATTTTGAGATTTGACATAATGAGGGTAATCACCAAATGCAGTGTTGCAATACATCACGCCATCCTTATCAAAGCCGGCTGGCCATATCCCGATCCTTCTTTCGAAATTATTTTTTACTGAAAGAGCAATAGTGGACACATGCCAGTAATTTTTTGCGTTATCCTGGAAAGTAGCTCCATGACCGGCACCACGGGTAAAGCCCCCCGGCTTCCATGACATAGGCAATGATTGTGGTGTAAACGGCCCTAGCGGGCTATCGCCAACAACCACACCATCGGCATAGCCACTAAACTCTGTACCGGGTGCACCGTACTGGAAATAGTATTTATCTCCATGTTTTGTCATCCAGGCGCCTTCGGCAAAAGGATCCAAAAAAGTATCACCAAGATATTCGCCAAATCGTTGCCAACCATACCTCCATGATTCAAGCATATACATTTCTTTGCGGCTGCCGATGGGCTGCATGGTGCTGCGATTGAGCTCCACGCCCAACATTGGATACCGGTTGCTACTGCCATTATACATATATAATTTTCCGTCGTCGTCAGTAAAAAATGCTGGGTCCCAACCTCCTTTATCAAATGAATCAACAAGTGGCTTCCATTGATTGGCTTTTGGATTGGTGCTCATCCAGATAGAAAAATGCCTTGTGTAGGTAGAACCAAACACGATCATGGTATCACCGATAATGCCAACCGCTGGCGCACACAATTCATCATAGGTGCCGGTATTCCACGGACGTAAAAACTTTTTTTCTATAAATTTCCAGTTGAGCAAATCGCTACTCCACCAATAACCCCACTGGTTGGTGGAGAACAAATAATAATCACCTTTATAATTTACAATAACCGGATCAGCGGTAGCCCTGTGTTTTCCCCAGGAGGAAAAATCAGGTATGGGGGTATAACCATAATCAATATTTACGGGATTACAATAGGTGCTCTGTTTCCGGGTTTGTCCGAAAGACTCAGGAAAATATGATTGCAAAAAAATAAAACTAACAAGCAAAATGTATTTGTTTCGCATATAGAATAATTCTACAACGATATTTATAAGATTCATTAAGTGCTTATTAAAAGATGAAATCAATCATTTAAGTGATATTGAATAATTATAGTTTCCATTTAGAAAGATTTCCCAGAAGTTAATATTTATATCAATAAATCTTCAGAAAATTATTCACATATGACTGATGCATGTCTTGCTACCTGAAGCCACCTACCATTCTGATTCTTCATCCACACGTTAGTAAACCTTCTTTTCACTACCTGCCCGGCTTTTGCTTCCGGCAGATCAACTTTTGGAACATAGATTTCATGTCCCATAGTAATCACTATATTTTTTTGTACTTGCATTTTTTCAATAAACCTCTCAAATGAAGCATAATTTATTAAACCTGATGTCTGGTTTAGGAAGACAGCAGCCCTGCTTTTAGCAATATTATTTCTTGGTGTATTTACCAAAAATTCAGGTGCCCATACTTTCTTAAGAAGATTAGTGTCAGAATTCAAAATTCCTTTAACCACAATTTGTTCTAATCCTTTGATTGTTTTCTCAATAGTACTTTTCTGAGCATTAGTTAAAAATGCAGTAAGGCAAAGAAATAAGGTTGAAATTATTTTAACCATAGACAATCAGTTTTAATTGAAAAATATAAAATACAGATCAGCTAAGTTATTTATGATGTGAAAATAGCCAACCCAATAAATCCTTTTCTGCAAAAGCAGGGTCCCAGCTATTATGATTTACCTCAGGGTACAAAGTAAATTTTACAGAAGCACCTCTTTTTATCAATGCGGTTACCATTTCCTGTGAATATTCGTGTGGTACTACATCATCCTTAGCGCCATGAAAAACCCACCAGGCTGTTCTCTTTATTTTTTTTGCAGTAGTAGGATTTCCACCACCGCAAATAGGAAATGCTGCAGCGAACATCCTGGGATTGCGGCGCACAATTTCGAATGTACCCATGCCACCCATTGATAAGCCACCAACATATATCCTGTCTTTATCAATACGATACGAATTTTGGATATTTTTCATCAGCATTTGTACCAAAGCCATGGCCGTGGATGGCGAACCCTTTTCTTCAAAATCAAATTTTCTTTTACCCATTTCATCTTTTACCTGCTTTACATTGCTCCAATAACTTTCCTGCATACACTGAGGGAATACAACAATGGCAGGAAAACTGTCCCTTACATTATCCTGCAGGAAAAATTTTGCACCATGCACGAGTTGACTTTCATTATCCCTTCCGCGTTCGCCTGCACCATGCAAAAAGAGGATCAAAGGATATCTTTTTGATGTATCAAAATTTTCAGGCAGCAGCAGCCGGTAAGGTAGTGTATCACCTTTTTCTATCAACCATTTCTTTTGATACAAACTCAGGTCCTGCGCTGCTAACGAAGCCACAGTAAAGCTGTAAAAAAGCAGCAGTAAAATTTTTGACCGCATGGCTGTTTATTTGAGCAAAGTAAATGATGCTGTTTTTACATCAGCCGAACTAGTGCCGATCATCAGGGTGAAAGCCCCGGGTTCTGTTACCCATTTAAGATCACTGTTATAAAACTTCAATTCTTCAGCTGTGATAGTAAAACGTACCTGTTTGCTTTCGCCTTTTTTCAGAGCGATCTTTTGAAATGCTTTTAATTTTTTTACAGGTTGCGTCACTGAAGCAACGGGATCATGTATATATAATTGCACTACTTCCTCTCCATCATAATTGCCTGTATTGGTAACATTAACTGTAGCAGTAATCTTCCCCGATTGTATCATTTGCGTATCACTCAATTGAATGTTACTATAATTAAATGAAGTATAGCTCAAACCATAACCAAATGGGAAGAGCGGATCATTTGAAACATCAAGGTAATTCGAGCGAAACTTTTGTGTTTCTCCGGCAGGCTGTGGTCGGCCGGTTCTTTTATGATTGTAATAAACAGGTATCTGGCCAACATTGAGTGGAAAAGTCATAGTCAATTTTCCTGAAGGATTATAATTACCAAACAAAAGATCGGCAATGGAATTGCCCGCTTCATGGCCCTGGAACCATACATGTAAAAGGGATGTTGCCAGCCGGGTTTCTTTCGATATGGTTAAGGGCCGGCCACTCATGAGCACCATCACCAATGGTTTACCGGTTTTTGCAAGCGCTTCTATTAATTTTTGCTGGCTTTCAGGTAAGCTGATATCGGAGCGGCTCGCCGCCTCACCACTCATTTCAGATGCTTCACCAACTATAGCTACAATCACATCAGAGCCATTTGCAGTTTCTATTGCCTGCTTCAACAATTTATCCGGGGGCAGCGAATCCACATCGGCTCGCATTCCAAATACATTGGCTCTTTTTGCCAGCATGGTATCATCGGTAAGGTTCGCCCCTTTTGCATAACGAATGTTTACACCTGTACCGCCTACGTTTTTCATACCTTCTAAAACAGGTATAGATAATTCTACATCGCCGCTAACGGCCCAGGTGCCCAGCATATTGGTTTTATTGTTAGCCAGGGGTCCAATCAATGCTATGCTGCCATTTTTTTTCAGTGGTAAAGTCTGGTTATTGTTTTTCAGCAATACTGCGGAACGCAAAGCAAACTCTCTTGATGCCTGGCGGTTGACAGTACTCAACACTTCTTTGGCGGCCCTTACCGTATCGCAATACCGAAAAGGATCTTCAAATAATCCTAATTTATACTTTGCTTCCAATACTCTTTTACAGGCTGCATCTATTTGCTGTTGGGTGACCTTGCCTTCTTTTAGCGATTTTTTTAGAGTGGTTAAAAATCCTTCACCCACCATATCCATATCTGTTCCCGCTTTCAGAGACATGGCTGATACATGTTGCAGGTCACCCGAACCGTGATCTATCATTTCATTAATAGAAGTATAATCAGTAACCACAAATCCGTCAAAGCCCCACTGCCTGCGCAACAAGTCTGTCAGCAGCCATTTATTTCCTGTTGCGGGGATACCATCTATTTCATTAAAAGATGTCATTACACTTCCGGTGCCGGCATCCACTGCGGCTTTATATGGAGGCAAATAATATTCATACATTTTCACCCTACTCATGTCCACCGTATTATAATCCCTGCCACCTTCAGCAGCGCCATAAAGTGCAAAATGTTTTACACATGCTATGAGTGTATTGTTAGCAGCGAGGTTGTTGCCCTGGTAACCTTTTACCATGGCTTTGGCCACCTGTGCACCCAGGTATGGGTCTTCACCTGCACCTTCTGCCATCCGCCCCCACCGTGGGTCGCGGGCAATATCCACCATAGGTGAAAAGGCCCAGCACAGTCCATCGGCAGTGGCTTCTGATGCAGCCACACGGGCACTCCGTTCTATCATTGCCATATCCCAGCTGCATGATAAACCCAGTGGAATGGGAAAAGTGGTTTTATAACCGTGGATGATATCTGATCCAAAAATGAGGGGTATTTTTAAACGTGTATTATTTACTGCAATTTGCTGTGCCTGCCTGATCTTGTGAACACCGATCACTCCAAAAAGACCTCCTACATTTCCAGCTTTTATTTTTGACTCCACATCTTTGCTCACTACAGCACCGGTAACAATACCACCACCGGGAGTCAGCAAATTGAGCTGACCGATCTTTTCATCAAGTGTCATGCGTTTCATCAGGTTGGTGACAAAAACATTCATTTGGCCTGAAGTATTTTTATATTGTGCAGCTACTGAATGAACGGTCAGGCAAAGCGCACTGAATAACAACAATTTAATTTTGTGCATAGGTATTATTTATTAAGTTTTTTCTGCCGGAACTAATAGCATAAATAGATCATCCATAGTATTAATCTCATAATTATTAAACTATTTACTCTTGATTTCCTTCAACCAGGGACTTTTAAAACCCAATTTCTTTAATCCTTTTTGTATTTCAGGGCAACTCATAAATAACTTCCATAATAAGCCGGTACGGTAATTTTCAATCATTATAATGATAGGTCCCTGGTCTATGGCCAAATGAGAAGCTGCATACCAGTTTTTGCTTTCACTAAAGGCATCAATAAATCCATATTGACTCCAGAGCTTATCACCCATGTCGTAATAAAAATATTTTAATGCCTGCATTGAATATTCGGGAGTGTACGGAAAAGAGGAAAGTGCAGCAGTAGGTGAGATCACGCCAAGATCTTCAGTAGGTGAATGAGCGGCATAACCTACCCAGCTATCACTGGCTGTGAGCCCCCAGCTATTGACCCCATATCCTTTGTATTTTTTTGGATTTTCCAACACATAAGCACGGTTAATAAGTGTATGATTTTTATTCTGCTGCCAATAATCAGCATATTGATCTTTGAGCCCCCGGGGGTCTAATCCTAAAAACGAATAATGAGAAAAAAAAAGAGGACCGCCATAATCAAATCCTAATGGCAAAGTATGACCATAAAAAGTTTTCCCATTTTTTAAAAAATTACTTTGCGCCCATCCGCGGTGATAAACTACATCCGGCACCGGGTAGCGTTCTGCGGAAGCGGCTAATATATAAGTAATGAGCGTTTCATTGTATCCTCTTAATGGAAAATTCATTGACCAGCCATTATTTGGGCTCCAGTGCCAATAGAGCACTTCTTCACCTCCCTTTGTGTACCAGTTCCATTCTATGTCGTGCCACATGGAGTTAATGCGATTGCGCAGATCACGCTCCACCCGATTGTCACTATTAAAAAATTGACGTACGCACAAAAGCCCTTGCAGCAGGTAAGCGGTCTCCACAAGGTCTCCTCCATCATCTTTACGGCTGAATGGAATTGTTTTTCCTGTACTTCCATTGAGCCAATGCGGAAACACACCATGATAGGCATCTGATTTTAGTAAAAACTTTACCATTTTCAATAAATGCCTTGCTGCAGTATCCCTTGCTATCCATCCCCGCTCTACCGCTACTATCATAGCCATCACACCAAAGCCGGTACCACCTGTAGTTACTACTTCATCGCCATAATCATAGGCTCTGTTACTCCGCTCACGAGATAATCCGCTTACGGGATGAGCAAAATCCCAGAAATAACGGAATGTTTGTTTTTGTACAAGTTCAAGAAGTGCAGAATCAGAAATATTTTGTGCGGAAACCTTTTGTTGTTGTGCGCAGAGCTGTTTTGCAAAAAGAAAAATGAAGAGCAGTGAAACAACATTCTTCATGAAAAAGCATTTATAATACTAAATATAAATTTTTACAGGTATGGACTTTGGAAACCAAGCTTTTTCATTCCTTGTTTTACCTCGGGACAGCTCATAAATAAATTCCATAAAAGACCACTGCGGTGATTTTCAATCATTATTATTTCAGGTCCCTGGTCTATGGCCAAAAAAGAATTTGAAAACCATACATCGCTCAAATTAAATGCATCAATAAAACCATATTCTTTCCAAAGCTTATCACCCAGTTTGTAATAAAAAAATTGCAATGCATTCATAGACTCTGCCGGCGTATAAGGGAAAGATGAAATGGCAGCGGTGGGACTGATGACACCATCATCGTTAGTGGGGGAGTGCGCTGCATAACCATAAAGATTATCATCGCTGGCTGTTAGTCCCCAACACAAATTGCTGTAGCCGTTATATCCTTTTGGGTTGCTAACACAATAAGTATAGTTAATTTTTGTATGGGCTGTATTTTGCTCCCAATAGTCAGCATACGTATCGGTTAAATTGGTGGGATTAATTCCTAAAAAAGAATAATGCGCAAAAAATAAAGGTCCGCCATGGGATGGTCCGAGCGGCAGTTGAGTACTATAATAACTATTACCGTTTTTCATACCTCCGTTAGCAGCCCAACCATTATCATACACTTCTTTTGGAATGGAATAATTTGAAGATGAAGCGGCTAATACATAAGTAATCAAACATTCATTCCACCCTCTTATCTGCACATTCATATCCCAATTATAATTGGGGCTCCAGTGCCAGTACAAAACATTTTCATTGTTTTTTCTAAACCAGTTCCATTCCACCCGGTTCCAAATTTGATTAATATCGCTTCTCAATGAAGTTTCTGCTGCATCGCCATTATTGAAATATTGTCGGGCACAAAGAAGACCCTGAATAAGGTAAGAAGTTTCCACCAGGTCGGCGCCATTATCTTTAGCACTGAATGGAATAACATTACCCGTTGCACCATCAAGCCAATGGGGATACGCACCATGAAACGTTTGTGTTTTGTTTTTTAAAAAATCAACTATTTTTTGTAACCGCGTTAGCCCTTCGGTACGGGTAATGAACTGGCGATGCGTAGCCACTATAATAGCCATGATGCCAAACCCCGACCCTCCACTTGTTACAAGATTACCCGACGTATTTCTTTCTCTTGCCAAGCCACTTACCGGGTGACCGAAATCCCAGAAGTATTTAAAAGTTTGTCGCTGCACCAGATCTAAAAGTGCGTCATCGTTCAAGCGGGGAAATTTGTCGGTAGAATCAATAGCTGTTACAAACTTTATACTAATACCGGATGCGAGTGCTGATTTCTGCTTTGATCGAAGACCGGTTGAAATAGACAAGGTATATTTTGTGAGTGCAGATAAAGACGAAGCAGGTTGAATGATAAAAGTGCTATCGTTATTACTGTACGAAAGATTGAAAGGCACAGCAGCACCATTATCAGCATTCAATAAAATGTTATCTGCACCAGTGGTTTGATCGATCGGTGCGCTGAATGAAACTTTAAGGCCTGCATTGAAATGTATATTGAATAAAACCCCATTGTTTATCGCTCTGTCATTTACAGTCAATGATGTGGCTGTAAAAGGAGCAGGTGGCTCAGGCGTTTGTGTGTTTTTATTACATGCTAATAAAAACAACAGATAAAACAATATGTATGATCTAATAAATGTCATTGAAACAATGCTTGTACAAAAGAGGCTGCTTTTCGGAGCAGCCTCTTTTATTGTAGGTGTGAAAAATTATCTACCTGCTAATTCCAGCTGGTACAAAGCTGTAATCTCATCATCAGTTAAAGCCTTATTGTAAAACCTTGTTTCATCAATATTTCCTCTGAACAATCCCTGGAATCCTTGTAATGGGGATAAAGGAAATCCGTTCGTAGCATTAGGATAACCGCCGAATAATACTTGTGTACTTGCACCAGTCGGTAACGTCATAGCTCCAAAACCAACACCAGCAGCTTCACGGAATCTGAAATTGTTGTTCGAAACGCGAACTCCATTTGCATAAAAATCTATGAATGAGCCCGTACCATCCCATCTTGCAACAACATGCGTCCATTTGTTAGCGCCTTTTACCGTTTTAAAATCAACTTCTCTTGCACCGAAATCGTTGATGTTATCGCCCTTTAAAAACGAACCTGCTTTAGTTGTGGCAATATTTGTTTTTATAACAAGTGTGTCGTTGTATGTTGTTGGTCTTCCATTTTCAAGTGATATTAGAATCGGTCCATCGTTCCAGTCCCTCTGTCCACCTGCACCAAGCGTCAAAGCAAATACACCAGTGGGACGTGTGCCCGTGCCCTGATTTTGAGTATAAATCCACGTACTTACTGAGAAACTGCCAATATTGCTGTTCAAAGCTGCAATAGTTGGATATAAAATATATCCGCTGTCTAATTTTACTGCTTGGCCTTTTACACCTGTTAAATAGGAACTTCTCAAACTTGTTGAAGGCGCAGTCGAAGAAATTCTTTCATTCAACGTTCCATCGAAGGTCCAATGAGCTTTCAAATTGGCAGTTGCCACTTCGTTCGAATTATTGTAGCCACCAATTGGAGGGAGCTGGGGATCATCATTGTCTTTATCACAGGACAGTACACCTACTGCTAATACTAATGCTATTGCAGTTAACGTGTTGAATAATTTAAAAGGGACTTTTTTCATAAATGTATTTTTTTTAATGCTTGAGAGAAATTTGGTTTCTTATTTTATTAGTCTGACAATTGTTAAGCAAATTTAATACCCGCTATTTTGGGTAAGCTTACCTCCACTTAAATCAATCTGTCGCTGAGGAATAGGAAACAGGTCATGCTTGCCATCAACGTAAGCCTTTCCGTGTGCTCTTAACACTGTTCCAGCCCTGCCAGTACGGCGCAGATCAAATGTACGGTCATGTTCAAAAGCCATTTCCACTCTCCGTTCTTTCCAAATTGCGTTCCGCAAATCAGCTTGTGTAGTTGCTGTAGTGTTTGGTAAACCGGCCCTGTTTCTTATTTGATTTAATGCCTGTTGAGCCGGACCTAAATTACCTAATTCGTTTTCTGCTTCTGCTTTTATCAATAATATGTCTCCAAAACGAAGAATACGCAGGTTTTTATTGCTTTGCCAATCTTCACCGTTAAAAGTTTCCTGTGTTTTGCTTACATACGATTTATAATTGTATCGGGGGTTTGGCGCTTGTGCGTTTACCACAAAGCCATCCCAGAGTGTTTGGCCGGTGAATATAATGGTAGCGTCTTTTCGCTTATCACCCACTTCATATACACCCGCAAGGTCGGCTGTCGGGGTATTGAATCCCCAGCCCAGTCCAC
>MWVX01000399.1_pt1 | contig 13392 bp, 10 predicted proteins | sample 1047311 | NCBI WGS metagenome assembly MWVX01 (sample SAMN06349984, study PRJNA376086) | soil metagenome | isolation source: MtG-4 sample Antarctic (ecotone) soil | place: Antarctica | collected 2015-01-13 | reverse complement strand
CCGCAAGATTGTCGATGTACAGAAGATCTTCCATCAAATGGAACAACGTACACTGGTGGCAGCATATAAATTTTATTGCAATAAACTTTTAGAGGGCGCCCATGGTGCCGAGGTAGATGCAGCTGCGACAGCGGAGATACTAACTGCCCAATTGGAACGTTATCCTCAATTAGGTAATAGCGTGGATTCAGTTATCAAAGCGGTAGGTGACGATATCCTTATTGATTTTGCACGACGATTTATATTTAATGATAAGGGTGAAGAATGTTTCAATTTTGGCAAGCACAAAGGCAAAACAGTTGCTGAAGTGCTTAAAGCGGAACCGCAGTATTATGATTGGATGATGAAAGGGGAATTTCCAATGAACACTAAACAAAAACTGACGGAAATTTATACACGATCAATGTTAAAGAAAAAATAGAAGTTTTACCTGCTTGGAGAAAATTGTAATCATACCAACCTATAATGAAAAAGAAAACGTTGAAGCCATTATCAGTGCTATACATGACCTGGAGCAAAATTTTCATGTACTCATCATAGATGATAATTCTCCTGACGGCACTGCAGATATAGTTCGCCACTTACAATCTATTTACAGCGACACCTTATTTCTTGAAGAACGTAAAGGAAAGTTGGGTTTAGGTACTGCCTATATTTATGGATTCAAATTGGCCCTTACGAAAGGCTATCGTTATATTTTCGAAATGGATGCCGATTTTTCTCACAATCCCAAAGATTTGCCACGGCTTTATAATGCCTGTAAGGAGCAGGGTGGAGACATGGCCATTGGTTCAAGATATGTGAAAGGTGGCGGAGTGGAAAACTGGCCTTCCGACCGGATTGCACTATCAAAAGGAGCATCTTTATATACCCGTTTGATACTGTGGATGCCCTTAGATGATCCCACAGCAGGTTTTGTTTGTTATAAACGGGAGGTGTTGGAAACCATTAACCTGGATCAGGTACATTTCGTTGGGTATGCTTTCCAGATAGAGATGAAGTTTGCCGCATGGAAGCTTGGATTCCGGATCAAAGAAGTACCCATACTTTTCAAAGATCGAAAACATGGTGAATCTAAAATGAGCAAAGGCATAGTGAAAGAAGGCATCCTTGGGGTTCTCAAACTTCGCTGGTTTAGTTTGTTTACCAATTACCGTCGCCGTGTAAAAAAAGCTTACGGTTAATTTCTCAGGTTTATTTTCGTTTCATGAAGCAAGCCTTGCTGCAGTTGCATGGAGCCGTTTTTTTATGGGGATTTACCGGCGTATTGGGAAGGCTGATCACGCTGAATGAAACAGGGCTGGTATGGTTTAGAATGCTCATTACTGTGGGAAGCCTTTGGTTGTTATTTGGTTTTTTGAAAAAGATCAGAAGACTTCCTGCGCATTCTATGCTTTATATTGGTTTGATTGGAACCATTCAAACATTGCACTGGGTATGTTTTTATGGGAGCATTAAATATGCAAATGTTACTATCGCTCTTACCTGTTTATCCACTTCTGCACTTTTATCTTCTTTGCTGGAGCCTGTGGTATTGAAAAAAAGATTTGATTCATTTGAGATCTTGCTGGGTTGCTTTGCCATTGCCGGTATCCTCATCATTTACAAAACACATATTGAATTTTCTGCCGGTATTATTATCGGGCTGATATCTGCTTGCCTGACAGTAATTGTATCTGTAATGAATAAAAAGATGATTGATCATTATGAACCGCAAAGCATAATGCTCTACCAGCTTACAGGTGGGTTTATCGGTCTTTCTTTTTTAGTACCTGTTTATAATGCGCTGTTTGGTCTGTCATTTTCCTTGCCTGAGAGATGGGATTGGTTATGGCTGTTTATATTAAGCTGGGTGTGTACCATACTCACTTTTTTTCTCTATATAAATTCCCTGAAAAAAGTATCTGCATTCACGATGAATCTTACGCTTACACTTGAACCTATTTATGGAATTGTACTGGCGTTTGTGCTTTTCAAAGAAAATAAACTTTTCAGCGATTGGTTTTATATAGGTTTCGGATTAATTTTTTTCGCAGTAGCTATACATATGTGGCGGTTGCTGCGACCCATTAATAAAATTTCAGAATAGGGCAATCTAATTTAATTTTAATCATTAAGTTTTCTCCTATGGGGCGTATTTTAATAATAATGGCCTTTATTTCACTTCAGGCTGAAGCGCAGAAGAAGCCGCTGGATCATAGTGTTTATAATGACTGGCAAAGCAATGGCGAACGAATAATTAGTAATGACGGAAAATGGGTTGTTTACACCATTACGCCCCAGGAAGGCGATGCCCTGCTTTTTATACACTCTACAGATGGATCTGATTTCAAAAAAAACATCCCCAGGGGTTATAATGCACTCATTACAGAAGACAACCAGTTTGTTGTATTTAAAATCAAACCTCTTTTTAAAGAAACCCGTGAGGCAAGGATTAAAAAGAAAAAACCCGAAGATTTCCCAAAAGATTCATTTGCTATCATAGAACTTGGTAAGGACAGTGTATGGAAAACAGCACGAATAAAATCTTACAAAACACCAAAAAAGGCCGGGGGTTGGGTAGCATATCATAAAGAAAAAGATTCTGCTACAAATAAACAGCAGGGCTTGCCTACACAAAAAACTGTTGACAGCTTAACCAAAACCATTGATTCGCTGATATTATTGGTAAGGGAAATAAAAAATATAAAGGCCGGGAATGCGGATGAAGCTGATGCGAATGAAGATCCGGCAGGTGCCGAAACTAATACAGAAGGAAGCGACCTGGTACTTCGAAATTTAAGAAATAGCAAAGATAAATTATTCAGCAATGTTGCGGAATATTACTTCAATGCATATGGCCAGAAGTTATTAATGAAAATTACAAAATCGGCGAAGGATTCGTTGAGTAAAAATTCTGTTGTTATTTATGATTTAGGCAAAGACAAATTAGATACCATATTAAAAGGCGGTAATGATTTCAAAGGGTTTGCTTTCTCAGAAGACGGCAGTAAAGCAGCTTTCGTAGCAGAAAGAGACGCAAGGGAGAAAGCTTTGCAAAAATGGTATAAATTATATGTTTATTATAGTGATCGGGACAGCGCACAAATCTTGATTGATACAACTTCAGCAGGAATATTATCAGGACACACTGTGAGTGAAAATGGGAATGTTTCTTTTAGCAAATCAGGTAAGCGCTTGTTTTTCGGTACATCGCCTGTACAGCAGCCAAAGGATACAACATTGATTGAATCAGACCTGGTGAAGCTTGATATCTGGCATTATAAAGATGATTATCTACAGTCGCAACAATTATTCAACCAGCAGAATGAACTGAAGCGTAGTTATCTTGCCGTGTATGATTTAGCCCAACAAAAGATGGAGCAATTAGGATCAAAAGATTTACCTACTATACTGCAAACAAATGAAGGTGATGGTGTTAGCTTTTATGCAGTAACAGATACAGGGCGGCGGGTACAAAGGCAATGGGGAGAGACAAAGTTTGATGTTTATGCAGTGAATGTAGCCACCGCAGCTAAAACGCTTATTAAAAAAAATCATGAAGGACAATTTTATCCTTCTTCAACCGGAAGGTATCTTTTATTATATGATGCAAACGCAAAACATTATTTTAACTGGGATGGCAGTCGTCTTAAAAATGTTACCTCAAAAATCAAATTTCCATTGTACAATGAAGAACACGATTCACCAGGTAACCCAACCAGTTATGGAATAATGGGATGGCATGAGGGAGATTCAGCTGTATATATTTATGACCGTTATGATATATGGAAAATAGATCCCAGGGGTCTAATTGAACCGCTAAATATTACTTTGAATGGTCGAAAAACTATTAATCAATACCGCTATGTTAGGTTAGATTCTAATGAAAATTTTTTTAAACATGCGCAGTCTCTTTATTTCCGTATACAAAATCAAAAAAGTAAAAAAGAGGGAGTTGCTTTTGCCAGACTTTTCAATCAATTAAACTTTTACCGGATTGAAAAAAACAGCCCTCACCATTTTACTTTATCAGCAAAAGCGAAATATTCCGATGCACTGATCGTTACAAAAGAAAATTATACCTCTTCCCCTGATCTGTATTACTATTCAGGTCCTTCATCAGTGAACACAGAAAGCGATCCGGCATTGATCAGGCTTTCGTCTTTGAATACGCAGCAAGCACAATATAATTGGGGTACAGCAGAGCTTTTTAGCTGGAAAGCTTTTAATGGTAAGCAGTTAGATGGAGTATTGTATAAGCCGGAAGATTTTGATTCGTCAAAAGCATATCCGATGATTATTTATTTCTATGAACGCTTGAGTGATGGATTGTATAATTATCACGCCCCATCACCTACACCCAGCCGGTTGAATATTCCATTTTATGTAAGCAGAGGTTACCTCGTATTTGCGCCTGATATTACTTATACAATCGGGCATCCTGCAAAAGATGCTTACAACTCTGTTGTCAGTGGGGCGCAGGCGTTGGCTAAAAAAAGATGGGTAGATGCAAAGAACATAGGGATACAGGGACAAAGTTGGGGAGGGATACAGGTGGCGCAACTCATTACTATGACCAATATGTTCAAGGCAGCCTGGGCGGGTGCACCGGTAGCTAATATGACTTCAGCATATGGAGGCATAAGATGGGAGAGCGGCGTCAACAGGCAATTCCAATACGAGAAAACCCAAAGCCGCATAGGCGCTACTTTATGGCAGCGACCAGATCTGTATATTGAAAACTCGCCCCTGTTTCATGTTCCAAAAATGAAAACGCCCCTGGTGATAATGGCTAATGATGCAGATGGTGCAGTACCCTGGTACCAGGGTATTGAACTTTTTACTGCCATGCGCAGACTTGATAAAAAAGTATGGATGCTTAACTATAATGGTGAAGCGCACAACCTCGTAGAAAGAAAAAATCGTAAAGACATTCAAATAAGACAACAACAATATTTCGATTGGCTGTTAAAAGGGGCTCCGCCTGCACGCTGGATTACCGAAGGGGTACCGGCTATACAAAAAGGAAAGGATTGGGGGTTGGAAAGTGTAGAAGAAGAGTAATATATAATCATTAAAAACGAATTTTTTTGCAAGAATAGTTTTGTAAATACCTTGCTTATAATTTATAACCTATCGTCATCACTACATTGCCCACTGTAGATTTTACATTGGCATGTGCATAGCGGGCAGTTTCCAACCTATACGGTGTATGTACATCTTTTTGCATGCTATGTATATAGGTGAAGTCTATAAACATGCCTTTATTGCGATAACCGAAACCTCCGCTTAAATTTATTTTTCTACCCTTTTCATCATTGATGTTTTTGTATGGATTGCCATAATAAGCAGCACCGGCACGAACCATAATTGTTGTGAATTTTAATTCTCCGCCAACCCTGAAGTTAAATGCTCCTTTATAAGCATTATCAATTGCATTGTTCAAGGTTTTTAAATAAGATTTAGTTTCGGGATCACTACCCTCATTTTCATCTTCATTTTCCTGGAAAGAGGAAGCCTTATAATTTATATATTCAATGTCGGCGGTTAAAAACCCTTTTTGTTTTGTTACATCCTGTATTTCGCGTAATACATATGAAATGCTGCCGATAGCCTTATACGGGGTAATGAGCGTATAGCTAAATTCCGATTCTCCATTGTTTGTATAATCTTTAGAATAGTCAGTCAACAGCCCTTTATATCCTTCTGTATCCGTTGTAATTTCAGCTTCATAATTATCTGTGAGGCTGTAAATGGTGGGAGTGTGCACGGCCAGTCCCAAACGCCAGTACTCCTGCGGTTTATAGATCAATCCAAGTTTTGCATTTATACCCAAGCCTTTCGTTGTCAGTTCTTCAGTAAAAGATGCAAAATTGAAATTATTATTTCCATTCTCTGTTGCATCCACTTCATTAAATGCAGCTTTTCGGTTATAATGTAAATAAGGCAGGCTAAGAGAACCGCCAAACATGAGTTTATCATTCATATTTACTGCCAGCCCAAGCGCTCCTTCATAGATTCCACCGCGGTTGCTGATCTTTTGTTCCTGGAGAAGTCCTGTAGACAACAGTCTGGAGGCAAGGCTATAAAAATCATAACCAGCCCCTCCTGTAGCAAAAGTATCAACCCAGTAGGTATTAAATGCAAGACTGCTGCCGAATGGAAATTTTTCGCCTGCAGTAGTGATATCAATTGGTCGATTATTACGAATCTCTTCTACAAATTTTTGGGAGAAAGAAGATTCATTATTCAGCCCCCGGTATAACAGATCATTCTTAAAATTGGCTGTCGTATTAAAGGCAATGCTAAGTGCTGAGCTTTTTATTTTCCCTGATTTATTTCCTGAAGCCCAGATAAAACCTGTAGTGCCAATATCAAATTTTTTATCCTCCTCTTTTTCTGTACGTCCCAGGTACGAACTTTTGTTACGGCCAAAATGATAGGCGGGGGAGAAAACAATATCGCCGGTTTTGTAAAACCCAAGCCCTGCAGGGTTTACAAAAGTTGCTGTCAAATCACCTCCCAGCGACCCCATAGCACCACCGATTGCCTGTTGCCTCGCTGTACCACCCGGCACTGTCCAGGAAAAACGTAAGGCATCTGCAGGTTCCTGTGCATATAGAATAGAAGCAATAAAGACAGAGGGAATAAAAAGTAAAGTTTTATACATAAAAGTTTTTTGGATGTTTAAAATAAAGTCTGACGTTGTATTCTGTTGATTAACCACATAATCTTATTTACTTAAATACTTTTTAAAAAATGCAATAAAGAGCAATAGAATTCCCTAAGCACAAGAGTGCGACGCAACAGGAGATCAATTAACTTAAATAGCTGATCTACAAATTCAGAAAATTTTACGAATATTAATTTTTTCTTGCAGGTGCATTGGTGCCGCTGCTTTTATTCCCATCACCGGTACTGCCGGAGCTTCTGCTTGAAGGCGATTCCGAATAAGATGGACTGGACTTTGGCGAACTGGAATTATCTGAACCCCTGAATACATTGCGCAGATCATTACCGGTGTTACGATTGGAATTGCGTGTTTCGGATGGGCTACTATAATCTCTTGATCGTGTGCCTTTTGATTTTGGATCGTAAGCATTGCTCTTAGGATCATCAAATACATGCAGGTTGTAGATTCGCGGCTTGTTATACACCGGCGACTTTGTATTGACTATCACTGTATTGCTGCCATAAGGACTGTAATACGAGTTCCAGTACTGATAAGGATTGCAATAACAATTATTATAGAAATTGTATTTACTATAGCTGTATGCATAAGGCTCGTAATAATAATCATCAAGGTAAGACCAACGATTTCTGTTACGGACTTTGATGCGCAGGTAACGGTCGTCTTCATAAGCATAATAATCATCACCTTTATATTTTCGGTCGTCTTCATTTTCTACTCGTACATATTCATCCTGAACACGTGCAGGTGAAAAATAAACATCATCCGGCGTTTGCCCTGACTTATAGGCGGTAGTACAACTAACTAAAATAGTTACTAAAGAAAGAAGAAGTAAAAATGATTTCATGGCAGATGTTTTAAAAGTGTTTGAATGGATGCGTTAATTTTGTTTGCACCAAAATGTTTGCCACCGGAATGTAAATTAATTGTTTCGCTGTTAAACAATTTGTAAATGTACTAAGCTATTAAACTTATGAGTAAAGGAATAACATCAAGAGCACAGGATTATTCGCAATGGTATAATGACCTGGTAATAAAAGGAGGATTGGCCGATTATTCAGCGGTGAGAGGTTGTATGGTAATCAAACCTTACGGCTATGCTTTATGGGAAAACATGCAGGCTGTATTGGATAAAATGTTCAAAGACACAGGACATGAAAATGCGTATTTTCCATTATTTGTTCCCAAATCATTGTTTGAAGCTGAAGAAACAAATGCAGAGGGTTTCGCAAAAGAATGTGCGGTGGTGACGCATTACCGGCTAAAAGCTGATCCTGAAAATAAAGGAAAATTAATAGTGGACCCCGAAGCCAAGCTGGAAGAAGAGCTGGTAGTACGCCCAACCAGCGAAGCTGTTATCTGGAATACTTATAAGGACTGGATTCAATCTTATCGGGATCTGCCGTTACTTATAAATCAATGGGCCAATGTAGTGCGTTGGGAAATGCGTACACGGTTATTTTTACGCACAACAGAATTTCTCTGGCAGGAAGGACACACGGCACATGCTACATCAGAAGAAGCAGTTGAGGAAACAAGGAGAATGCTGGACGTATATGCTGAATTTGTAGAAGACTATATGGCATTGCCTGTGATAAAGGGTATAAAATCACCTGCTGAAAGATTTGCTGGTGCAGAAGACACTTATTGCATAGAGGCGCTGATGCAGGATGGTAAAGCATTGCAGGCGGGCACTTCACATTTCCTTGGACAGAATTTTGCAAAAGCTTTTGATGTGAAGTTTCTTACTAAAGAAAACAAACTGGACTATGTATGGGCTACGAGCTGGGGTGTGAGCACAAGGTTGATCGGCGCCCTGGTAATGGCTCATAGTGATGATGAAGGGTTGATGCTGCCTCCAAAAATAGCACCCGTGCAGGTTGTAATTGTTCCCATTTATAAAGGCGATGATCAAAAAGTTGAATTAGGCGCAAAGGCAACGGAGCTTATTCAAAAATTAAAATCACTTGGTATTCGGGTAAAATATGATGATAATGACAACAACCGTCCCGGATGGAAATTTGCAGAATATGAATTAAAAGGTGTGCCGGTACGTGTTACCCTCGGAGCCCGGGATTTGCAAAACGGACAGGTGGAAATAGCACGGCGTGATACAAAAACAAAAGAATCAATTTCTATAGAAAATATAGTGACACATATACAACAATTGCTGACAGACATACAACAGAATATGTACAACAAAGCAAAAAGCTACAGACAGGAGCATACTACGGTTGTTGATAGCTGGGATGATTTTGAAAAAACACTGAATGGGAAAGGAGGGTTTGTAGCTGCTCACTGGGATGGTACAGCAGAAACAGAAACAATTATAAAAGATAAAACTAAAGCCACCATCCGTTGTATTCCTTTGAACAATAAAAAAGAAGAAGGAAAATGCATTTTGACAGGAAAGCCTTCTTCGCAAAGGGTGTTATTCGCTCATGCTTATTAGTACCTGAATTGTGTAAAATTGTTATTTAAAACTTGCACAGCTAAACAGCTAAGCCTAATTTTACCATTACCAAACCAACTTCTATATCATGGAACAAACACAAACCGATTCACTTTTCAGTCTTTCAATTGACCCCGTAACCAAGGCTCATTTACATGAAACAGCAAAATGGGGCCGTTTTCTTGCAATTGTAGGTTTTATTTTTCTTGTACTAATGATTGTCGCGGGTATTTTTCTTTCAACAATTATGGCAAATACTATGGGCGGAATGGATGCTACAGGAATGGGGAGTAATTATTTTGCAGGTTTTGGTGTGGGGATGGCTGTTTTATACATCATACTTGCTGTTATATGGTTCTTCCCTTTATTGTTTTTGCTTCGCTTTTCTAACAGAATGCGTACGGCGCTTGCCGGGAACGATCAGCAAGCTTTGAACGTGGCATTTCAAAACCTTAAGATTTGTTTTCGCTATGTAGGGATTATTACCATTATCATTTTAGCGATCTATGCAATTGCTGTTGTTTTTGGCATAATGGGAGCAGCTATGTTCTCATAAGATAATTGAAAAGCATACCGGATGTTTTACACTATTAATTAGCTGATAAATAATTATAGTCTTTGAGTAAGATTTCGAGGAAATCTAAGTCCGGAATATCGGTTTCTATATGTAGATGTGCTTTTATCTTATCGGCAGCTCTTTCTGCCAGGGTATAATCATTATATTTTTTAGCGGAATCCAAAATACCCTTTAAAGCATTTATATCCTTATCACTTAAGCTCATCACCTGGGGGAAGGCGGGTGTATAATTTTCCTTTAAAGGCAGGAAAATTGTATCATGTAAATCGGCAGTTTGATTTTTATTAATCAGCATCGTATGGGCGAGCATGTCACCTAATCGTTGATTCTTTTTACTTGAATTGACAAGTATTATATCTGTAAGCAATAAACAAAATGCCGCAGCTACCTGCCAGAAAAACTGCGGATTGCTACTGGCTGTAGCAGGAGCATAAAGAGCTATCACTACGATCATATAATCTGAGGTCCTGATTAGCCATCGTATAATATACTGACTCAGGGATGGGCTTCCGCCATTTTCATTGACTACCTGTAAACCCATTATTCTTTTTCCAACACTCTGTCCATGCATAAATACTTCGCAGACCAAATGATAAGTGAGTATTGGTAAAATAAATATCATGAAGATGGCCCAAATATCTTCTCCTTTTCCATTGACAATATTAACAGATATAAGTTCCAGTGTTTTGACACCAAAAAAACAATAAAAGAGTAATACTATCACATCAAGCAGCCATGCTGCCAGGCGGCGGTGGAAGGAGGCAGCGGTAAACTCAAGCTCAATATTGAAAATAGTGTTTATACGTATTACAGACATATCATTATTTCAATGACAAGTTAATACGATTAATAATAATGCGCTAACATTACAAAGCAAAAAAACGCTATTTTACAAGTTATAATTATGCGTATTGCGTGAAGGTTTATTCATAAAGAAAAATAAAGATAGATGGCAGAGGGTAGAGAAAGGTGGAGCCCGAAATGCAAATGAATTGGCAAAAGACTTCACCCAGCTTATTGATGACCTGTCTTATGCGAAAACCTTTTACCCGGCCAGCAGGGTCACTACTTATCTCAATGCTCTTGCCTCCAGGATTTATTTAGGAATTTACAGAAGACGAAAAGAAAAATTAAACAGGATTATTCGTTTTTTTAAATATGATGTGCCTTTTACAATTGGCAAACATCATTTTATTATTTTGTCTGCGTTTCTTGTATTTCTGCTTTTTTTTGCGGTAGGAGTTTTTTCTTCAATACAGGATGAAACATTTGTACGGCAGGTGTTGGGGGATGGCTACGTGGATATGACAGAAAAAAATATTGCTGACGGCAATCCCTTTGATGTGTATGCAGACAGCAATCCATTTTTTATGTGGATACGCATCATGATCAACAATATAATGGTTTCGTTTTCTTATTTTTTTCGCGGGATTCTTTTTGGTATTCCCAGCATCATTTCACTTGCCAAAGAATCTATTAGATTAGGGGCATTTGAACATATGTTTTATACGAAAGGATTGGGGGGATATGCAGTAATAACTGTATTGTTACACGGTATGTTAGAGTTGACTGCTATCATTATTACTTGCGGAGCTGGTATTATTATGGGAAAAAGTTTTTTATTTCCTGGTACTTATACACGTTTGCATTCTTTAGGCGTGGGTGCTAAAGACGGAGTAAAAATAGTGATCGGGCTGGTGCCTGTTTTTATAACGGCTGCATTTATTGAAGGTTTTATTACCAGGTATTATAAAATGCCGCTGGTTATGAGTATCTCCATTTTAATGCTATGCGGTTCATTTATCATCTGGTATTTTATTGTGTATCCTATCAGGATTCAAAAAGTTGAATTGGAGGAAAAAAGAAATGATGCATAGGTTTTATTTTCATACAACGTGCAGGTGGTGCTGTTGTCTGATACTTATTTTCATAGCAGGATGTGTAGCAGCACAAAACAGCGACAGTGTTTTTACAAGCAACCGCAGCCTGGATTCATCAAATCAGGATATTGAAAATGGCAAAAATAATTTTACAGATGTTAATGTAGATGATATTTCTCCTGTAGTGGTACGTAAAATAGATAATAAAAAAATTGATAAGTTGCGAAAGGATAAAGCATTTTGGTATGTTAATGAAAAACCACTCCGTGAAAAACCAAAAGCTGAGACAAGGCCAGCATTGACAAAGCTATTTGGGTCACCATGGTTTAAAGCGTTGTTGTGGTGTATAATGATCGCCAGCTTAATCGCTATTATCATTTGGTTTTTGAGAGCAAGTAATGTAAAGTTGTTTTCTCAACGAAAAACAGCAGTGAATGAATTGCATGATGACATTGAACAAGAAAATATTTTTGCGATCAACTTTGATGAAAATATTGCCAGTGCAATCGCAGTTAAAGATTTCCGTTCGGCGATACGCCTCATGTACCTGCAGCTTTTAGTAACAATGGATCAAAAGAACCTGATTAGTTACAAACAGCAAAAAACAAACAGCGATTATCTTTTTCAATTATCGGATACATCTTTTTATAAGCCATTCTTCAATCTGACACGCACTTTTGAATATTCATGGTATGGGCAGTTTGCCATCAATGAAGCAAGGTTTGCAAGTATAAGCAAGGATTTCTCGTTGTTCAAAAACCTGGTAACAAATTGAAAAAATATATTCCCCATATTATTATTAGCATTGCCATTCTTGCATTGGGATTATTATTGGTGAGCTCAGTGAATAAGCGGCCCCGTAAGATGGATGAAAGAATAAGTTTAAGACAAAAAGACAAAATTCCCTATGGGTATTATGCAGTCCGCAACATATTGCCATCGCTGTTTCCACGCAGCCCTATTTATTCTGATAAACACTCACCAGGTAACTGGGATTCTATTTCAGCGATTTCAGCCAACCAGGCGGTAATACTCACAGCAGTTTATTTCAATGCTGATGATAATGAACTCAAAGAAATCCTCGAGTTTGTACAGAAAGGCAATTATGTTTTTCTTATAACGAAATCTTTATCCTACAATGCTTCACAATATTTGGGGCTGAACAACAATAATATTTTCACAGAAGGTGGTTTGCTAACTGAAAGTAGCGACAGCCTTGAATTATCATTATCACTTCCACCTTTTGAAAATGATCAAAAATATATATACCCGGGCAGGCGTTTTGCAAGCTATTTCACCACCATAGATAGTACAAAAGCTTTGGTGCTGGGGAGAAATGGAACTGGCAAACCTAACTTTATTCAATTGAAGAGTGGCGGGGGAGCGCTGTTTCTACATACGGCTCCATTAGCTTTCAGCAATTATTTCGTTCTCCATAAAAAGAACATCGCTTATTTTGAACAGGCGTTTTCTATAATTCCTGGAAAAGTAAAAAAGGTATTGTGGAATGACTATTATTTAACCAAAAGAAATCTGCCTCAAAAAGAACCGAACTGGCTGAGTGTATTATTCCGGTACGAAGCTTTCAAATGCACGATGATCACTGCTATTGCTGCTATTTTATTATACATTTTTCTGGAAATGCGAAGAAAGCAAAGGATGATTCCGATCAGGCCCGTACTTAGAAACGATTCTTTGGATTTTGTGCAAACAATTGGGCGTTTATATTACGACCATAAAGACCATAAGGATTTAAGTAAAAAAATGTTCGTTTTTTTTATGGATCATATACGCATCCGGTATAAGATTT
>MWVX01000398.1_pt1 | contig 13393 bp, 10 predicted proteins | sample 1047311 | NCBI WGS metagenome assembly MWVX01 (sample SAMN06349984, study PRJNA376086) | soil metagenome | isolation source: MtG-4 sample Antarctic (ecotone) soil | place: Antarctica | collected 2015-01-13 | reverse complement strand
GGTAATCTTTCCTCACCCCATTTAAAAAGTATCATGGCAAAAATGATAAGTGCCAATATAAAATTAACTACCACGCCACCTAACATAATGATCAATCTTTGCCAGGCCGGCTTACTTCTAAATTCATATGGTTGTGGTGGAAGTTGCATTTGCGCTTTATCCATGCTTTCATCAATCATTCCGGCAATTTTTACATATCCACCTAAAGGAACCCAACCCAAACCATATTCTGTTTCCCCCACTTGTTTTTTCCAAAGAGAAAACCATGGATTAAAAAACAAATAAAATTTATCAACCCGGCAGCCAAACCATTTTGCAGGCAGAAAATGTCCCATCTCATGAAGCACCACCAATATTGAAAAGGATAAAATAAATTGTCCAATATTTGCAAAAATTCCAAACCAGTCTATCGCTAATAAAAACATGATATAATTACACTATTATTTATGAGTCGCAAATATGCATCAATTAACCAATACTTAAAGGCCACTCTGCAATTATTGGAAAGGTTATAACAGAAAAGCAATTAAAGTTTGATCATATCGGCAGCATAATTTCTTGCATCACCATCGCTTGCATAATAATCATCCAGAGAAGGATTATCTAAAAAACTGACTTTTTGCATCGTTTTTTCAATTACATCTGTCATTTCTAAAAAACCAAGGCGATTCCGTAAAAAAGCATACACGGCAATTTCATTGGCCGCATTCATTATACAAGGAAGGTTGCCGCCTTTGTTCAACGCTTCCATCGCTAATCCCAGGTTGCGAAATGTACGGTAGTCTGGTTCATCAAAATTGAGAACACTAAATTTTTTTATATCACAGCGCGGAAAATCATTCTTTATACGTATTGGAAAAGCAAGTGCATACTGTATAGGTAATTTCATATTGGGTAAACCCATTTGTGCTTTTATACTTCCATCTTCAAATTGAACCATGGAGTGTACAATACTTTGCGGATGTATTATTATCTGAATTTGCGATGGCTCCAAATTAAACAACCATTTTGCTTCAATCATTTCCAATCCTTTATTCATCAGCGTAGCTGAATCTACACTTATCTTTGCGCCCATATTCCAATTTGGATGTTGAATGGCATGTTCCCTTTTTACATTTACCAAATAATTGGTTTTCTTTCCTAAAAAAGGACCACCTGATGCTGTTAAAATAACTTTTTCAATAGGATTACGCATTTCACCAACAAGGCATTGAAAAATGGCAGAATGTTCAGAATCAACAGGGATAACAGGAACCTTTCTTTCAAACGCTGTCTGCATAACAATATCCCCCGCTACTACTAATGTTTCTTTATTTGCCAAAGCAATAGTTTTCCCGGCCTTAATAGCATTTAATGTTGGTTTTAATCCTGCATAACCTACAATAGCCGCCAGCATTACATCATATACATCCATAGCAGCCACTTCTTCTAACGCTTTTTCACCTGCAAAAACTTTTATATCAGTGCTTGCTAATGCCTCTTTTGTTTTAATATATTTTGCTTCATCACCTATCACCACTATATTAGGATTAAACTTCAACGCTTGTTTAATTAACAGATCATCATTACCATTACAAGTAAGGATTTCAACCGAAAATTTGCCCGGATTGGCTGCGATAACTTCAAGTGCTTGTGTGCCTATAGAACCCGTTGAACCAAAAATAGCGATGCGTTTAATGTGTGAAGTACTATCCATGCTGAATGTAAAAAGTAATTTTTAGTAAAATTAATTTTAAATTGAAATGATGGAATGAATAGAAAGATTAGCTTTTTATAGTCGTCCAATTTTTTAATTCATCAGCAAGTTTACGATCATTACTTAGCCGAGGCACTTTATTTTGCCCACCTAATTTGCCAACCGATCTCATGTAATTGATAAAACCATTTTTCTTGATAGGCGTGATTTTCAAAGGTTGTAAAATATTACCGCGTATCAGGTCATCGTAATAAATATTTTTTTGCCGTAAATTATTATCAACTTTTTCTGCAAACTCTGTTAATTGAGCAGGCGTTTCTTCAAATTCAATTAACCATTCATGAAAACTTTTTCCTTCATGCTGTCCAATAGTAGGCGCTACTGTAAATTCTGTGATCCTTACATTTGTTTCCTTTGCCGCTTTTAGCAAACTCTGTTCCACTTCTTCCCCGATAACATGTTCCCCAAAGGCAGAAATAAAATGTTTAATACGGCCTGTAACAACCAGCCTGAAGGGATTAATACTAATAAATTTAATTGTATCACCAAGATTATATCCCCATAGCCCGGCATTGCTATTAATTACAAGTGCATAGTTTACACCTACTTGAACGTCGTGAAGTGAAAGCCTTGCAGGTGATTGATTAAATATTTCCGATGCTTCAATAAATTCAAAAAAAATCCCGCTATCAGTATTCAATAATAAGCCTTCTTCTTTCTGCGTATCCTGAAAAGCAAAAAATCCTTCTGAGGCAGGAAAAGTTTCAATATCATGCACCTGCCGCCCTATACTTTCAAATAATTTTGCTTTATAAGGTTCAAAGTTCACACCTCCGTGCACCATCACAGAAAAATTAGGAAAAAGATCAATTATTTTTTTCCCGCTTTTTTCCTGTAACCTATCAAAATACATTTGTACCCATGGTGGAATGCCACTAATCAATGTCATATTTTGATTGATGGTTTCATTAACAATGGCATCTAGTTTTGTTTCCCAATCTTCAATGCAATTTGTTTCATAACTGGGAAGCTGGTTTGATCGTAAGTATTTTGGAATATGGTGATTTGCTATGCCACTTAAGCGGCCAGTGGGTATATCAGCTATTCGTTCCAACTCAGGTGAACCGGATAAAAAAATCAGTTTACCATCAGCAAAAGCAGTGTTACCCGTTTCTGCCATGTAGCATAAAAGCGCATTTCTGGCTGTATTAATATGGTTTGGAATTGAATCTGATGTAATAGGTATGTATTTAACACCACTTGTGGTTCCGGATGTTTTAGCAAAATAAATGGGCTTACCCTTCCATAATATATTATGCTTTCCTTCCTTAATTTTTTCAATATAGGGTTTTAGTTGTTCATAATCCCTTATTGGAACTGCCTGCCGGAAGGCTTTATAATTTTCTATTTCACTGAGATGATGGTCAATTCCAAATTGTGTAGCCTTCCCTATTTTTTGCAGGTTTTTTAAAATAGCATCCTGGTCTGCAAGGGCCGTAAACATTCCCTTGCGAATTTTTGATTGGATGTAAGAAGCAAAGGGCTTGGCTAGAAATGATTTTATCTTCATTATACCAAATGCTTTAGCCAACCTTTTTTAAGAAAGAACATTTATGTGTTAAGAAAAGAACATTATGGCGGCTGGAGCGGTGCAAATATAGTTGTTACTGGTTAAGAGGTTCATAATTTGGCTTTAAAGCAATATTATTTATTTGTCACCTAACAATTTTCTCTTACATTCGCACTCCTAATTTTTGAACCGTTATGTTCGCAATTGTAAAAATAGCCGGCCAGCAATTTAAGGTTGAAAAAGATCAAACTTTATATGTACCTAACCTCAGTGGTAAGGCTGGTGATAAAGTGGAATTTTCTGAAGTAGTATTAGCAGATAGCGATGGCAACTTAACTATTGGTGATGCCATTAAAGTAAAAGTTTCTGCAGAAATACTTGATCATGTAAAAGGAGATAAGGTAATTGCGTATAAGCAAAAACGTCGAAAAGGTTTTCGTAAAAAATTAGGACACCGTACCAGTTATACAAAAATTAAAATAAACGACATAGTTTAAAATTTGAATTAATAAGTCTTGAAATTCTTTTTTGTATTTCAAATACTACTATTTTACTTTTCAAATATTATTCTAAAAAATTAATCATGGCACACAAAAAAGGCGAAGGCAGCGTAAAAAACGGCCGTGACTCAAACAGCAAGCGTTTGGGTGTAAAAATTTTTGGTGGTCAGCCTGCTATCTCCGGGAACATTATTGTTCGTCAACGTGGCACTGTTTACCACCCTGGTAAAAATGTTGGAGTAGGTAAAGACTTCACTTTATTTGCATTAACTGATGGTATTGTTGAATTTTCGAAAAGAAAACAAAACAGAACTTTTGTTGCTGTAAATGGTGTTGAAGCATCAGCCTGATAAATAGATAAATTTAATTTGTTAGGAAAAAAATTTTGATAGTTAAAAAATGTTTCTACTTTTACTATCGATAATTTTTTTTTATTACTAACCATTAAATTTCAAAACCATGGCAACAGCCAAAAAAGCAGCCCCTAAAAAGGCAGCAGCAAAAAAAGCGGCTCCTAAAAAAGCAGCTTCTAAGAGTTCTTCAAAAGGTGCTTCTAAAGGAGCATCTAAGAGTTCTTCAAAAGGTGCTTCTAAAAGCGGATCAAAATCTGCTTCTAAGTCATCTTCAAAAAGATAAGAACAAAGTCTTTTATTATTATTAAGTCCTGAGTTATCAGGACTTTTTTTTGCACTAGTCTCTAAGTGATAACAAGAATATCTCAAAGTTTTTCATTGTACATTTAAAATTAAAATCATCTACATTTAAACTTCATTCCAGGATAGGAATATATATGGATAATTACGAAATAGCCGACCAGTTTTCATTACTTTCTCAACTGATGGACATTCACGGTGAAAATGCATTTAAGGCCAAAAGCTATGCCAGTGCTGCCTTTACAATAGAAAAACTGCCTGCAGAAATAGACAACTTACCAAAAGAAAAAATATTTATTTTAAAAGGAATTGGAGAAAGTGTCGGGAACAAAATAGTTGAAATATTAGAAACGGGTGAGTTAAGCATTCTAAAAGATCTAATAAAAAAAACACCGAAAGGAGTATTGGAGATGTTGACTATTAAAGGACTGGGGCCAAAAAAAATATATACTCTTTGGAAAGAAGTTGGTATTGATTCTATGGAAGAATTAATTGAAGCCTGCCAACAAAACAAACTTATAACAAAAAAAGGATTTACCGAAAACACACAAAAAAAGATACTAGAATCCATCGCATTTAAAAAACAAAATAGCAATCGATATCTATACGCCCAGGTAGAAAGTTTTGTTGATTTATTTACTTTAAAAATAAAAGAAGCTTTTAAAAATGAAAGATTAGAAGTAACCGGCCCTTTTAAAAGACAACTGGAAATAATTGAAGAGTTGGAGTGGGTAACTACTATTTCAAAAGATGAATTAAAAAAATTTTTATTAAGATCAGGTTTTGAGATTATCAAAGATTCTCCTGGTACAATAACAATAAATGCAGAAGAAACTCCAGCTATAACTTTTTATATAACGAATGAAGAAAAATTTTATTTACATATTGTTGAAAAAAGTTCGAGCGATGAATTTCTAAAAGAATGGAACAAAATTGAAAAAAAAGACGAAGCAAAAACATACATAAGCGAAGAGGACTTTTTTATAAAGCATAATATTCCTTTTATCCCTGCCTATTTAAGAGAAACAAAAGAAATCATTTCAAGAATCAAAAATATTAACCTCGATAATATTATTCAAACACCAGACATAAAAGGCCTTATACACTCACATAGTAATTGGAGCGATGGAGGTTATACTATTGAACAAATGGCTAATGAGCTAATCAAGCTAGGCTTTCAATATTTAGTCATCTCGGATCATTCTAAAGCAGCCTATTATGCAGGTGGATTATCTGAAGATAAAATTTTGGAACAACATAAATATATTGATGCGCTGAATAAACAATTAAAGCCTTTTAAAATTTTTAAAAGTATTGAGTGCGACATTCTGAGTGATGGCTCGTTAGATTATAATAACGAAGTGTTAGCTTCATTTGACCTGGTAATTGCATCTATACATAGCAACTTACAAATGAATGAAGAAAAAGCAATGAAGCGTTTACTTGGAGCAATTGAAAATCCTTATGTAACCATACTTGGGCATATGACGGGCAGAAGATTATTAAAACGAGAAGCTTACCCTGTAGATCATAAAACCATTATAGATGCCTGCGCAACGAACCTGGTAGCTATTGAAATAAATGCAAATCCTCAACGACTTGATATGAAATGGGAATGGATTGATTATGCCTTGAAAAATAATCTTTTGCTATCTATCAACCCAGACGCTCATACTATTGATGAATTTCACAATATTAAATATGGCGTACTGGTAGCACAAAAAGGCGGACTTACTAAAGAAAATAATTTAAGCAGCCTGGATGTTGGTGGCTTTGAAAAATTTCTAACACAAAGAAAAAAATTAAAGGGTATTAGCGACAACAGGTAGCTGCACAAAAAAAGAACTGCCTTTACCCGGTGCCGTTTTAAACCAAATTTCACCTCCCGTTTGTTCAACTATACTTTTGCACATCGCCAATCCCAAACCGGTGCCGGAAGATTTTGTAGTAAAATTTGGTGTAAATATTTTTGATTGCATTTCCTCCGGGATGCCCTCGCCATTATCTCTGATCTGTACAATTATTTCATTTCTGCTTCTTTCTTCAATAATTTCAATTTTGCATACGCTTTCATTTGTACAGGCATCTATTGAGTTGGTTAACAAATTAGTGAATAGCCGGTTCATATGTGTTTTATCAGCCCGCAAAATAATTTTTTCTTCCAGTTTTTTCCATTTTAATTCAATTTTTGGATTAGAGCTATAGAGGTCTTTTAAGTTTTGTAATACCTGGTGTAGATCAAAGGTCTCTAATTGTGTAGTTCCAATATTAGCAAACCTTGCAAAGTCGGCTGCAATTTTTGATAGATGATCGATTTGCTCTACTAATGTGTTTGCAACACTCGTTGTTAATTCCTTTACATTCGGTTGATTTTTATGAATGGCTTTTTGCAGGTACTGTATGCTCAATTTCATTGGTGTCAATGGATTTTTTATCTCGTGTGCCACCTGCCTCGCCATCTCCCGCCACGCCCCTTCCCTTTCGCTTTTGGCCAGTGCGGCCGCACTTTGCTCTAATTGATTCACCATTTTATTGTACTGTAAAACCAGTTCACCTATTTCATCATTCCTGTTCCAGATAATTTCTTCATTCATTTTTCCCAATTGTATTTCTTTCATTTTATCGCCGATGATAGAAAATGACCGGGTTATTTTATTTGTGATAAACAAGGCAATTATACCGGCAATTAAAAAGATAAAAGCATTGAGGTTAATGATGGTGACTAAGAAATTTGAAATTTCCTGGTTTATATCTATTTGTGAAAGAAAATAGGGAATATTTAAATACGCCAGCACTGTTCCATCATCTTTGCGTCGCACGGTTGCATAAATGCTTAAGTACTGTAACGAACTAAGCGTTTCTTCCTGGACATACTGCACCTGTCGTAAACGATTCAGATGGTAATAGGCTTCGGGATGCATTTTTGTACTCAGCAAACCTTTTTTATACACTTCTGATTCCGAAGAGACATAAAGATTACCCACAGTATCATACACGTTTACATCTACATCATGTATATCAGCAACTTCATCAATTAGACGTTGTAAATTACTATTTGACACAGAATCATATATCCTGATAACATCATCAAAAACTCCAAAGGCAGCAGCTTGCTTTTGCATTTCTTTTACCATGATACCTGCTGTACGGCTTAATTTGTCAACATTGTTTCGATTGTAGCGGGTAATAAAAAAAGATATTGTGGCAATGCCAATAATTAAAAACGAAAGAATGCTGATGAAAATGATCGTGCTGTGCACTTGTGAACGAATATTCAATTGCCAAAAAGCTGTAAGCGCATGTTTATCATTGGCTGCTTTTAGTACTATGGAAATGATTTGCAATAAACCCACCATAAAAAGAAATGCACAAAACAAATATGAGAATAAAGTGATGCTTTCTATTAAAGAATTTTGCTGCTTTGCTACCACCACAACCTTGTCGTTACCTGCTTTATACCACAATTCATTATAGCCTTCATTAATTCTATTTTCAAATACAATTTTCGGAATGTCGTTTTGTGTTAAATTGATAGGAAAAGGGTATTTATTGCTTGCTGTTATAAGCACATTTTTTTTATAAATAGCATGCGAATAAACCGGGGAATTTTCCGCGTTCATTTGATTGATATTTCGAAACAGTTCCGGGTAAAGCGCATCGCTGCTATATTGCTTTGGTGTAGAAACAATAAAAAAACTGCCAACTATTGCTGTGTCTGATATACTACGCTTCGTTATATAGGTAAACTGATCATAAGATGTTTCATGGTAATTAAGACCGGGAGTGCCTGTTGACTTGCTTTGTACCGAAAATAGATTATTTAGTTCTGCAAAGGTTAAGGGATCATCGTTATTAACTCCGGCATTCAACGAGTCAAAAACAAAAATCCGTGTATCATATTTAATAATATAGCCGACAAAGTTTTTACTGATAATACTATCCCTGATTAACCGGTTTTCAGCAGGCTCTTTAAACCGGTGAAAGTTGTCTGCTAAAAAATCATTATCTAAAAAGGCTAAAGCGATTTTAAGTGTTTGTTCTGCGGCAGGATCAGTTAATTGGTCGTGCTTTTCTGCAATACTTTTCCTGATCCTTATCTCTTTCTGACCATTTTCTTTTAAAATGAGGGCCGCCAACGATACGGAAAAAATAAATATCCAAAATAAAATGCCCGCCACTGTAATGCGAAACCTGTTGATAATAAAATTCTCCTGGCTTAATATGAGTGTATAAATAAGCAACCATAAAAGAACTGGCAGGTGAAATAAAATGATGCTGTTACCCGACCGGAAGGTAAGCAGGATCAACCCGCCAAGTGCCAAAGCAAAATAGATGTAAACCATCTTATTTTTAAAAGCAGGTAAAATGAATCGGAAAAGAATGCGTGTAAAATAATAGTAAGAAAGTGATAATAATGCTAATACAACAAACCCAACTACTGTATAAATATCAAGGCTAAAAAAATCAATTACATTAAAAGATATTTTTGAATCTGCTATCAGGCTACGAATTATATCTGCATATTGAAATGTAGAAATGATCAAAACTAAAAGTGCAGAAATGCCTGTAACCAAAACGCGTTTTCCATATATAAAATGAGGCAATGGCTTTAAAGACCCGATACTATGCCATGTATAAACAACGATCCAGCAGAAGAAAACAGCGTTAATCAACAAATCTCCCAAGGACTGATTTAACCTGTTATAATAATTACCATATATAGTAGGATCAAATAATTCGAATTGCCTGAAAAGAAATATGCCAGGAAAGAAATATAATGCAATCCTGACCGCAAGCAATGCCAACAAAAGAAATAATATTCCGTTTAATGAACCTTTGTTTTTTGCAATGGATTCCGTTACAAAATGGAGATATGCAAGTAATAAAATAAAAGAACAAACACGTAAAAAAGAGGTCATTGAATCTGCTTTCCTTATGGGTGCATAGGCTTTATGCTCAATGTAAAATAAAGCCTTACCATTCAAAGAATGGACTGCATAGGGTGTTTTTTTATCGGAAATAAAAATTTTATTAACAGCAGATTTATCATAAGTAAAATGTGATTGCAGGTAATTCGAGTTTGGAAAATTATATTCATACCTGATAGGTATCATGGCATAAGCAATAACGTTATTGGTCATATTTGATAACCGGACTGTTTTTTTTACAACCAGGTAATGTCCATTGGACAGCTTTCTAAAATATTCGCCATCTTCCAGTGAATAATCGGCCTGGGGGGGTATAATTTTCTGATTATTCCAAAAAAGCATTTCCTGATCACCAGATACTGTTTCAGCAAAAAGAAAAATACCGTAGTCTTTATCTGCAATCTTTTTAAATTCAGTTAAAGGTTCAGTTTGCTGCACCAGCCGGCGCATTAATTGCGAATCCGAAAGAAATCGCTCATAATTTTTTTGCTGCCTATGTATATATTGCTCTAACTTTTTTTGTTCAATTTTTACAGATGGCTGGACACTAAAATAGGAGGAACTAACAAATGATAATAGCAAGAGCACAATGGCACAAAAAAGTAAGATCCTTTTAGGCGAACGGGTATTGAGTTTTTGAAGTTTCAAGTATGCTTTTGTTTGATGTCATCCCAAATAGCATCCATTTCTTCGAGGCTCATTTCTGTTAAGCGCCTATTTTTAGCTACTGCTTCCTGTTCCATTTTTGTAAAACGGAAAATAAATTTTTTGTTTGTAAGCTCTAATGCGTTTTCGGCGTCGATATTCAGGAATCGTGCAAAATTCACCAATGAAAAAAGTACATCACCTAATTCTTCCTCGGTCTTTTGCCGGTCATTTTTGTTAATGGCCTCCTCCATTTCTGTAACCTCTTCCTCTACTTTTTTCCATACCTGCTCTTTGTTCTCCCATTCAAACCCAACCTGTTTTGCTTTTTCCTGAAGCCGCATTGCTTTTATTAATGCCGGTAAAGCTGTTGGCACACCGGAAAGGACTGACGTTTTACCTTCTTTTAATTTTAAATTTTCCCAATTGCGTTTTACATCTTCATCATTTTGAACCTCTACATTTCCATAAACATGAGGATGTCTTGCAATTAATTTTTCGCAGATGCCATTAATTACATCTTCAAGAGAAAAAAAAGATTTCTCTTTCCCAATTTTTGCGTAAAATATAATATGCAGTAGCAGATCGCCAAGTTCTTCTTTTATACCCGCCCAATTGTTCTCCGTTATTGCGCTTGTTAATTCATATGTTTCTTCCAAGGTCATTTGCCTGAGGGTATGAATTGTTTGCTTTTTATCCCAGGGGCATTTTTCTCTTAATTCATCCATTATCGTTACCAGTCGTGCGAAAGCTTCATTTGCTTCACTCATAAATTATAATTGAAAAAATGCAAATATTAGAAATAGTATAAAGATCAATAGCAGTATAAAAAGCCCTGCTATATTCAATAACAAAAACTTGCCTACAGTCTTTACCCAACTTTGCAGATAAAATCGTTTCAAAGCCTCCGCCAGGTAAACGCCACCTATTATTAAAAGAATGCCCGCGAAAAAACGCAATATGCCCCACTGCAACAAATCATGCATTTCCTGGAGAAGAAAATAGAATAATAATAGTATAAAGGAAAAAATATAGTGATAAAGTGTGAATACAGCATGATCGCTATAATAAAACTGCTTTCTTCTTATGTATAGCAACTTTAAAACAAGAGCGAAGAAAGGAAGTGACACAAATAATATGTAAGGGAACTTGCTTACAAAGGAGCTAGCCAAGTCCGCCATCATAGCTTTTTCATCATCGGCAAATTTTTGTTTATAAGTTTTCCATTTGTTTTCAATCGTATTACTTAACAAGTCTTTGCCTACATTTAATTCATTCTGGCCATTTGTTATTTTATTGACCCCCATCATATATTTTTTATTTTTCACCCAAATTGGAAAAAGGCTATCGTTTGTAGGTTTTATGTCCTCAGATAACATAATACGAAAAGACGTGTCAAGTAAAAATCTCAATTGTTTTTGAATTAAGCTATCAGAATTTTGGGTATTGGGCTGATAGAGAGTAGAAGAATATTCAAATCTCTCCACTTTAGTCATTAATCTGCTATCTACATCCATTCTGATTATTCCATTAGTAGCGCTGCTAATAGAAAAGAATACTAAAAAGAAAATAGCAGAGGTAAAAAGATACATCCTGATGGGATCAAGATAACTTACTCGCTTTCCGTCTATGTATTCCTTTGGTACGAAACCAGGCTTGAATAACAAGTACTTTAATGTATCAAAGAATTTTCCATCAAAATGAAATATGTCGTAAATAAAATGTTTAACTAAAGAACCAACACCTTGCTTTGTTATAGTATTCTCCTGCCCACATACATGACAGTATCGCCCGTAAACAACTTCTTTACAGTTTAAACAATTTTTTTCTTTTCTTTCTGGCAGGTGCGACACGTAAATTTTTCTTAAAAATAGGTACAAATGGTTTTATTGATCGTCAGATTATAACGACTCATACAGCCTATGCCTATTTTTGAGAAAAGAACAATATCACATGAAAATATTCTTAGCATCTGCAATTTTATGTCTCTCCTTTTTTTCAAATGCCCAATATTATTATTCGGATATTATTGGCACAAAAGAAACGGCAGCTATTTTGAGGCTTTATCAACAAAACAAAGTAAGCCGTGTAGTATTAAATAGTTTTGATGCAGATGGTATGAAAAGTGAAGGTTTTTATGTTGACCAGGTTTTTTCACCTTCTGCGCAAACGCTTAAAACAACCACCCGTTCCGGTGTCGCCAATGAATCAATATTGACAACATACCTCAATGTGAAAGGTGAAGTAATTAAAACGATTGATAGTACTGTTGCTTTAGTAACTACTGCTCTTTATAATTATAATGCTACAGGACAACTGAATTCAATACTATCAGCGTCCAAAGACTCTACAATTGCTATAACTCAAACAGAAGAACACAAATGGGAATATGAAGGTGACCAGGTATTAAGAATGCTAAGGATAAAAAATAGCATTGACACTTCAATTGTACAATTTAAAATAGATGGAAATGGAAATGTAATAGAAGAAACAAGCGTTCGTAAAGGCGTTAAGCCGGAACCTTTTTTATATTATTACGACGGGCAGAACAGGCTAACTGATGTTGTTCGCTTCAATAACAAAGCCCGCCGTTTATTACCTGTATTTATGTTTGAGTATTCAACTTCTAACCAACTAATACAAAAAATTACGATACCTCATAATAGCTCTGATTATTTAATATGGCGTTATCAATATGGAGCAAATGGGTTGAAAATAAAAGAAGCTGTTTATAACAAACAAAAAGAGCTAAGAGCTAAATTAGAATATCAATATGTATTTGCGCAAGCTCCTACTCCATAAGAGGTAGATTTTTAAGAGACCCACAACCATTTTTTTGTAATAGAACGCCCCAAGAGCGAAACTTAACGCATGAAAAGTATTATGTATCCTATAATTGATAAAACAACTAAAATTACCAGGGTATTAACTGCAAATTGTAGCTTTCTTCGCTTTATTACTCTTGTATAGCTATAGTATTTTTTAGACATTTTAGAAGGATACTTTGACGCAGATTAATACTCTTTGTTTAATCTGGGTTTAAAATTAAAATTTATTTTCAACTAATGAGCCCGGATAAAACTGAGAATCGATGAAAAATGACGTTTGAAATTGCGAAAAAATTGGCAGACCATTAGTTTCATACACTATAGACATAAACATGCCAAAAAGTATTGATAGCATGATAAATTTTCAAAAAGCAATATCCATACCTCATTTCATAGTACATAAAAAAACTCAACTATTGATTATTAAATAGTTGAGTCAGTTAAACGTGCCCCGGATCGGAGTTGAACCGATACGACCGTTGCGGGTCACAGGATTTTAAGTCCTGCGTGTCTACCAATTTCACCACCAGGGCTACAAAAAAAGTCCCCATATTCGGGGAACAATTGAGCGGA
>MWVX01000397.1_pt1 | contig 13411 bp, 7 predicted proteins | sample 1047311 | NCBI WGS metagenome assembly MWVX01 (sample SAMN06349984, study PRJNA376086) | soil metagenome | isolation source: MtG-4 sample Antarctic (ecotone) soil | place: Antarctica | collected 2015-01-13 | reverse complement strand
GGAGGCGAACTTGTCGTACAGCGTATTTAGGGTGGTTTGCGCTGAATGGAGAATAATGTCGTCGGTATTTAGAAGCTGCAGGCTGAGAACTTTCTTAGCGGCGGTGAATATATCAACCAGGGCTGTAGCTCGGGTTCCTTGTCTTTGAGTGGCGTGAAAACAGCTGGTGGTAGATTGGAGTTCGGCTATGGCATCTTGTTCAAGGGTTTGATCAGAAGGGCCTCTTGGTTGGGGCGATGGTTGCGAGTAGGTCGCCGGCAGGAGTAGATATTGCGGGAGCGTCGAGGTGATTGCGGCGAGGATGGAGTGTCGCAGGTTTGTGTTGTTGGATGTGACGGTCAGTTGTTCGCTGCCGTTGTACATGCTCGGAGCAATCAGAGGGATACCGAGAATGTGTGATGGCTCATCTATGAAGGCGCGGTTGATGATTGTCTTGGCGGTGCCGCCTTTGCGCCGTGGGAATGGCGCTTCCTCGGCGTGAATCCAGGATTCGCGCTCTGGGGCGGTTTCGTCGGGTCTGGCGCGTTTGCGGAGGATGACCAGGTCGGTGATGACTGGTGTGCCGGCATTTTGTTTGAAGACGTTGTTGGGGAGGCGAAGCGCTGCTAACAGTTCAGCGTGTTTTGAAAGATGGCGCCGGACGCGGTCGTCTTTCTTGTCTAAGGTTCCCGTGCTTGTGATAAAAGCGATGATGGCCCCGGGGCGTGCCACCGCGACAGCTTTAACGAAAAAGTAGTCGTGTATCTGTTGTTTTAAGTGTCTCTCTTTTATCAACGGGTCGGCGACGGGATAATCGCCGAAGGGGATATTGCCGATGACGAGATCGAAGAAATCTTTGGGAAGGGCGGTATCTTCAAAAGCTTGTTGATGGAGTTTAGCGTTTGGGTAGAGCAGGCCTGTGATGGTCGCAGAAACGCGATCTATTTCAACTGCGACGTACTCGGTGTTTCGCCGAAAGTGGCTAGGCATAACACCGATGAAGTGCCCGGTGCCGGCAGCTGGGTCCAGTATGCGGAGTGAGGGTAGTTTAGAAAGGCCCAGGTAGTCGAGAATGTCGTAGATTGCGGCAATGATCGGTAGGGGAGTAAAGAAGGCGCTTAGACTCGAGCTGCGTAGATTGTTGATTTCGTCTTCGGTAAGTAAAGCGTCGATCTCTTGGGTTGGTTCTCCCCATGACGATCGGGGAAAGGCTTTGTTGATTAATTCGGAAGATCCCCAGCCGACGTAACGCGCGAGGGTTTTTAAGTCGGCTTCAGATGGGGTGCTATTTTCATTCTCTTTTAACGCGTGGAGAATTGTGAGGGCTTCAATATTTTGTTTATAGCGGACTGACGCGCTACCCAGATTGTTGAGTTCGTCAGCGTTCGCGAATTGGAAATCGGACATGTGATTGGTTAACCGGACCGGGGTGTTGTTCGGATTGGATGAAGCGGTAATCCGGATGCCGCTTGTTTTTGGGTTTGAGAAACTGCAAAGAGAACGCACGGATGCCAGTACGCGCGCGCATCGTCGAGCGTCAAAGCGAAATGGGTTTTGTTGAATGTGGCGGGCTGTGGTTAGGCTACAGGGTGCGCCATGGCCTAACGAGATGATAATGAATAAGGACTTTGGACGTGCTGGCCCGACGCTTAGTGGGATACCGTTTCCGCGCTACAGGGGATGATTATTTGCTGGATGGCTGATTGCAAGATTTCACAAGTTCATCACCGCGGTAGAAATGACAGAACGTTCTGCCAATCCTCGGCTTCCGTCGTGGCCCATAAGCGGAGTAATCCCTCGATGGCATGATGATAAGACAATTCCTGTGAGATCAGAATCAGACCGGGGCTGGACCGAGTCTGGATGAAACGAGCAAAGTGTTCCGGCATCGTGCTGACATCGTGGGACACGAGCAGTCTCCCCTCGTCGGCAGCAACTGCCAGTACGGTCGCGTCATTTAGACCAGCGAGACCAGCATCATGAGCTGTCCTGAAATCAATAGTTGGCTCGCGGCGTCTGAGGCCCGCGATGATGGGTCGGCGCAGGTCGGCATCTGCTTGAAAGCGAACCTTCAAGAAGGAACCTCTTGTACTGCTTCAAGCTTCTGATACAAGAGCGGGTGATCTGAACGCGCTTGGAGACGCAGGGCATCAAACTTGGCACGGTTCCGCTGCAGGTGGGGGTCGACCTCGGTGCGGTGAGCGAGATAATAGGTAATCGCGCCGTAAACCTGCTCAAGCGTTAGGGTGTCATAGTTATCGGCGATACTCTCCGGCGAAAGACCGCTCAGAAAATCATAGACAACTGAATCAAGCGAGACACGACTGTCTGTGATCCGAAAAGCGCCATCAACCTCCATGACATAGCTTGTTTCCATTGCGTCATCTCCTCCTTTACTCATTCTAATGCAGGACCCGACCGCTATCAACGTGAGTTGTGAAGGCTTGCGGTGATGCCCGCCGCCTCGTTCTCGTTGATAAGTTGTGCGACTCCTTCCGGATGAGAAATGCGGGAAGGTCGACTTCTTCCTTCCCGCCTCTCTCCAGGCTCGGCCCGCCTTTCCGCGCTTAGAATGTCTACTGTATAGAAGGGCTTCCCTGTCTTGCTACCAGCGGAGGCCATTATTGGTTTTCTGGTTAGTACAGGCTCCAGGGATATCGCCGTTACATTCGCCGATGTACGCGTATCTGCCATACACTGGTACTGGCGGCGGACTGTCGCCAGGGTATTTCGTGTCGTCAGGCTTGGTGGTATCGATCGTGGCGTGCAAGCTCTCAGTGTAGACCCGGTTGTAGACCGTTCCTGTCAGCTCCGCCCACATTGTCACTGGCCCTGCACCAGCTGGGACTTGCGCAGCCGGTATTTCGAAGACGGTTGGACTCGAATACGGCACAGCCGGTGTGTGTTCGTAAGAGTAACGTATTTCCTTGAACGGCACGCCGTCTCTGCTCAGTATGATGTGGTAATCGTAAGTCGTTTTTATCCAGTAGCCGTTGACGATCTCATTCCCCATGCCTCCTGTAGAGGCGTCGCCCCTGACATGGCCATCCGCGTAGGTCTCTAGAAAAGCAGTTATGTACATATTGTTATGGGGCGCCACAACTTCATTCCTTGCACCCTGGTTGTTGTAGTACTCGGTGCAGCCGAATGTGCTCTCTTGGGCCGCGACCGGAGTGTCTAAGGCCTGGCCGCTTCCGTTCTGATCAAAGGCCCTCACAGTCAATGCCGCGACTCCTACCTTATCAACAGCGGCGGCGAAATTTGCGTAGGGAACCACGACCTCACCATCGGCGGTGGTGATGTCAGACCCTTTCATGACGTAGACGTTTTGCGACCCGTTGTTACTGATGTTCTCGAAGGGAACGGTCTGCACAAGAGTGTCGCTGCTGTCATACAGCTCGATGCCGCGTATAGCGTTGAATGAGCTGAAGAAGGACGAATATTGGCCCATGTAGAATTTGAATTTGTACTTCCCGAAATACCCATGATAGCCCCCAGTCAGAACTTGTGGCGTCTGCAACATGAACGGGTCGTTGCCGTTGGAGATCGTCATCTTCATGTTGATCCCCATGCTGTCGTTCTGGTAGTGCCTTGCCACCAGTTGGATATTTACCCTCGAGTAAGGGTTTGGGAATGCTGAAACGGCTCCGGTGGAGCCGGCGTTAGCAACATAGTCGGGGGCTCCCGCAACTAGAACCGGACAGGTTGCCGTGGGGCCTACCGTCACTTGTACCTGAGCGGGGGTTGCGGTGGCTCCGCAACCGTTGTTAACGGTGAGTGTGTATGTCGTTGTTTCCTGTGGCTGGGCGATGTCTACGAAGCCCGTGCTTGTGGGCCAGGTGCCAATACCTGAGATTGTTACAGAGACTCCTGTGCCGGATGCATCGGTTACGGACCAAGCCAGGCGTACGGTCTGGCTACCGCCTATTGTCACTGTGCTGGGGGTGGCTGTAAACGATGTGATTCCGGGAGCCGGGCAGGCGTTTGCGGTTACTTGTGTTTGCGTCGAAGAGGAGGCGCCGCAGCCGTTTGTTACCGATAGTGTGTAAATCATTGTGGACTGTGGTTGTGTGATGTCAACGAAGCTGTTGGGATTTGTGAACGTGCCTGCGCCTGGAATGGTAATAGTAACGCCGGTGCCGGAGGTGTCGTTGATGGACCACGCGAGGCGCACCATGCTGTTGCCGCCAATAAGTACTGCGTTCGGCGTTGCTGTGAAGGACATGATCTGCGGAGTGGGGCACGCGGCAACGTTGACAGTAATGAACTGGTCAACGTCACACGATCCGTTGCCACTCACGGCTGAAAGCCGATAAGTGGTAGTTACGTTCGGAGATACCACTCGACTTCCTGTGGTGGATACGGGAGTGCCGTCGAGGAGTACTTGTGCCGCATTGCTAATGCCCCACTGGAGAGTCGAACTTGCACCTCGAATGATATTTGATGGTGTTGCGCTAAAAGGAGAAGTAATTGCAGGGCACGCGCCAACAGGTACGGTTAGTGCCTGGCTGGCCGTTTGCGCTGAACAGTCATTGCTTGTGACGGTGACTGTGTATGTGGAAGTCGAAGAAGGCCGGACGTCCAAGAAACGTTGGCCAGGAGGAAGGTTGTAGGTATTGGTGTCTCCGCCCGAGCCTGTGATTCGTACAGTCGACAGATTACCGGACTCGTTCCAAGAGAGTCGAGCTGTTTGTCCTGCGTCAATCACTGAGGGGGAAGCGATAAAGCTGTTAACAGATGGTGGTTGGCTGATTCGTACATTGACTGTGGCGGTTGTTGGGTATGCCGGCGAGGCTGGGGTGCATGAACCTGTTCGGGTAGCGGTCAGTGTATAGGTTGAATCGCCCGTTGGCGTGACGGTCATGGAGCCCGTGCCGATGGGGCTACTGGAGAAGGTTTGGTTGACGCCTGGTCCTGTGATGGTAACAAAGTCAGAGTCGGCGACGTTCCATCTGAGAGTTGAATTTCCGCCGCTGGCTACGCACGAATCTGCTGTAAACGATATGACATTTGGACACGGGGGTGGAACGAAAACTGGTCGAACTTTAACGACGGTGGTTTTGGTAATTGTTTGGGGCGAGCAGCTATTGTTGGTGACGGTGAGAGTATAGGTGTAACCAGGGCTTTGATTGATTGCCGTGGGAATAATGGTTAACGATCCGGAGGCGCTGACCGTTTGTGGTCCTGACATTCCGGAGCCGGCTACCGGTGACGGAGTAATCGTTACTGTCGATGCGTTTGTTGAAGTCCACTGTAAAGTTGTGGCGTTGCCCAGTTCCATGTCGGACGGATTGGCGCCGAAGGTCGCAGTGGGTACGGGCGTGGTGTTCACTGTCAATTGTCTGGTAAGGGTTTCAATGCCAGCACAGCCGGTGCGAGAAATACTCAGGGTAAAGGTTGTAGTTGAGTTGACAGTGAAATTGCGTGTCCCGCTTGATGGCGTAACGCCCACGGTTGCACCTGTGGTGCTGTCCGTGATCGTAGCAGTCTCTGCGTTTGTATTGGCCCACGTTAGATTGACCGGACTTCCTGGGGTGACACAGTACGAATCGGAAATAAATTGGTCGATGCTGAATGGTTGCTTGACGGTTACGGAGGTGGTTCCTGTTGCACTACCGCCCCGGCCGGTTGCAGTGATTGTATAAGTCGTATCGGTCGTTGGAGAGACGACGAGGCTTCCGGAGGTTATCGTGGCTCCGGTGTTGCCAGGGAATGTCTGATTTACGCCGCCTCCGGTGATTGTAATGCTGGACGCGTATCTAACCTGGAAGTTCAGCGTTGTTGACTGGCCTTGATTGATACAGGCGGGTGTCGCGTTGAATTGAATGATTTCTGGCGGAGGATAGTTGACTATGATGGTGACTTCGGCTGAGACGGCACGGCAGCCGGACCCTTCGGCTTGAGCGCGATAAGAGGTGTTGTCGATTGGAGAGACGGTGAACGTTAAGGTTTGCGAGCTGTTGTTTTCTGTAAGTCCGGTGGTGTCTGTGCCTGGAACGATTGCGCCTGTCTGATCTGTTAGCCAGACGTGGCTGGCGTTCGTGTAGGTAACTGTTAGGGTGGAGGAGCTGCCGACCACGATGTCGGTGGGATTAGCGGAAAGGGACACAATGGTGTTACAACCAGGCTGTGCTGGTCCAAGCATGATTGTGCCGGAAGGTCGCACACGCCCGCGGGCATTCCCTTGTTCCCCGACGGCGGAATCGATTTGATATTCAAGAAGATAAGCGGGCTCTGCATTGCTTGGGCCGCCGACGAGTTGTTGGCGCAGTGATTCCTGGAACACCGCTACCTTTGTCTTGTCTGATCCGTAGCCTCTTTGGCTTGCGTAGTTTTCCGCAATGACACTTTTTCGTTGTGCCCAGGCGTTCAGGTTCCCTAGCAAGCTTGTGCATTGGCTGGCATTGTTATTGCTGATTGAGCCGTCAGGGTTCAAGACTGGACGGCTGTAATTTAGCGTGATTTGCGGAGGGTCAAAAGCGGGAAGGGGATAGCCTCCAACAGCGGTTTGGGCCCTAAGCATTTCAGCGTCGAAAATTGACGGTACATCTGTAATAAGAGAGGCTTCTACCGTAGCAGCTCCGGAACGTGCTTCCCAATATTGCACAGCTTGGGCGTTCTTATCCTCAATATCTCGCGCACTAGCCACGCGGATTTTTGTAGCGGCGAAGGTAATGGCGAAAAGTGCAACCATGCACATGAGCGCGACGACCAGCGCTGAGCCACGTTCGCCGGGTCTTTGCTTTGCGAGAGTTTCTGTATTTGAGATTGAGTTGTTGCTGCTGTTTTTCATTTCTTCCCTCAAACTAATTTGTTTGTTGACTAATCAATCGAGTGGCGGCGCGCGGTTAAGCGAAGATCTTACTTCGATCGTTGCGGCCGTTATTTTGTGTCGCCGCCGGCACGTGAATATGCTCCGTGGTTTTCAAGTGGCCGACCTTGTCCTTTAGGTCAGTTGTGTCGTTGGAGCGCAAGCAAGCAGCTTCGAAAGTGACGGTCCCTTGGACAACCAGGCTGGCTAATGATTGGTTGAGTACCTGCATGCCATGTTGTTCCTGGCCCGAGGACATTACGTTTTGGATCTGATGGATCTTGTCTTCGCGAATTAGGTTCTTGATGGCAGGGTTCGGCAGCATTAACTCTACGGCCATGACACGGCCTGTGCCGTCGGCCTTTGGTAGAAGCTGCTGGCACATCACGCCGGCAAGCACGTTGCTCAGTTGAGTGCGGATCTGTGGCTGTTGATTCGCGGGAAACACGTCGATGATTCGTGTGATTGTTGACGAGGCAGTATTGGTATGAAGCGTCGCGAAGGTGAGATGCCCTGTCTCGGCTATGCGAAGTGCTGATTCGATGGTTTCGAGATCGCGGAGTTCACCGATGAGCACGATGTCAGGGTCTTGTCGTAATGCTGTGCGCAGAGCGTCAGGGAAGCTGGCGGTGTTAGGCCCAATTTCTCGTTGGTTGACGCATCCTCTTTTGTGTCCGTGGATAAATTCGATTGGGTCTTCGATTGTGAGAATGTGAACCGGCCGTTCTCGATTGATTTTGTCGAGCAGAGAGGCAAGTGTTGTTGATTTGCCGGAGCCCGTCGGGCCGGTAACGAGAACAAGACCGTTGGGCTTATCGCAGAGTTCAATAATTGGTGGAGGAAGTTTAAGTCTATCGAGTGGGACGACTTCAAATGGGATGGCGCGAAAGACGACGCCGATTCCGTTTCGCTGGTCGAACACGTTGACGCGGAAGCGGGAGAGTCCCTGGATACCGAAGGAGAGGTCGAGTTCATGTCTGTCTTCGAAAACAGAGATCTGTTTTTCGCTCATTACACTGTAGGCGTAAGGTTTTGTTTCCGCGGCGGTAAGTATCGGGTAATCAGGAAGTGGCTCAAGGTCGCCGTTGATGCGCATCCTTGGCTGGGTGTTAGTGGTGATATGAAGGTCGGAGCCGTTGAGTTTTATCAACCTCTCAAGAAGCTCGGTAAGCTTTGGCGCGGGTTCGCGGTAGTCGGTTTCGGATATTGTCTGGTTGCTTGATTGCATGAGTGATTGTTTTCGTCCTTGTCGCTGAATGTGTTTTAGCAGGCAATCGCGTGTTGCTCTTTAACAGACTCTGAGGGGCACTTGCTTCGAAGTGCTTCCCATTCGTCAGGGTCGATGCGAGCGAAGGCTTCGACGACCTGGGGATCGAATTGAGTTCCGCTGAATTTAAGAAGTTCTTCAAGTGCGTCCTGATACGGCCGGCCACGGCGATAGACGCGATCGGAGGTAATAGCGTCGAAGGTGTCCGCTACGGAGAAGACGCGCGCGCTGAGTGATACCTCTTCCTGTTGGAGTCCAAGCGGGTATCCGCCTCCGTCCCACCGTTCGTGGTGTTGTCCCACAACCAGGGCTGAGGCCTCGGGGAGTCCCATGTTTCGGACCATCTCTTGGCCTTTTGCTGGATGGACGCGCATCTTCTGCCATTCTTTTGGTGTTAACCTCGCGGGCTTTTTGAGGACATGATCGGGTACGGCGATTTTGCCGATGTCGTGGAGGCGGGCGCCGAGCTCGAGGCAGATTAGGTCGTGCTTGGAGAGTCCCATTTCCTGTCCAAGGCGGACGCTGTAAGCAACGACGCGCTCGGCGTGGCCTTCGGTCTCTTTGTCACGCGCATCGAGGGAGAGTGCAAAAGCGCGTGCGGCGGTTTGCCAGCTGGCGGTTTCGGTTTCGGCGCGTGTGCGCTCGTTCGTGGTTGTTTTTCTGGCGAGGGTACGTGTGACGCAGTTTAGTAGTTCGTCGTAATCGAAGGGCTTGATTAAATAGTCGGCCGAGCCCGCGCGGAGCGCTTGGACTGGGGTTTCTACTTCAGAGGTTCCGCTCATGATTATGACTGGTAAATCTGGTAGGAGTTCAAGTGCCTCTTTCATGAGATCGATGCCGTTCATGCCGCTCATCAGCACGTCGCTGATCATCAGGTCGAATATGTAATTCGGGTCTTGCAGTGTGACCAATGCTTGTTTGGCCGAGCGTGCTGTGAGGCAGCGGTAGCCGGCGGGGGTAAGAGCATCGATTGCTACGCTAAGTATGGAGGGGTCGTCGTCTACGACGAGTACGAAGTGTGGCTTTTCAAAAGCAGGAGTTGAAGTCGCCAGGTTTTGTGGCTCGAAGTTGTTTTGCGCGGAGTCGGTTGTCGTCATAGCACGGACCTTTTTCCAGTTTCGGAGGTTTTCGTTGACCGAATGTTTGAGGTGCAATTCGTTTTGCAAACGCCTTCTTACTGGCGCTGGACTACGTCTGTGTGTCTCAGGGCAAGGGGTTCGATTGGGTCTGTTGCGGCTTTGTTAGCTTCTGCAGGAAGAATTACTAGAGTGATTCGACGTAGTCCTTTTGAGCCGTCGAGAGTTGCGACTCTCCAGGCTCTGTAATAGACAATTGATGAGCCGGTGGGAGTTGGTTGATTCCAGCCGAGGGTTATGTAATTCGATCCAGTGCCGCCTGACTGGGGAGATTTGGCGAGCTGATCGCAGTTGGCTTGGGCCAGACAAATGTTGCTATCGAGAGAGATTTGTTCGCCATCCGCGATTGAGTCATTAGCGCCCTTGCCTGCGAATGGATTGCCGTCTGGAAGTGCGGAGAGGTTATAGGCCGCGAGTGTATTCATGGTAGCGTTGGCCTGAACGTCAGCGCGGCGGGCACGCTCAACGAGTGAAAGATGCTCGACGTGGACGCGAAAGAGCTGCGCGCCGGCAAGCAGTACGATAGTGAGCACGAGAAGCCCAATGATCGCTTCGACAAGGCTAACGCCGCGCTCGTTGTTGCGAGTTCGCGGTATAGTGGCAGTATCTGGAAGTAGTTTCTTCACGCTCATTTTCCTTTAGCATGCTGACAAGTGCGTGTGCTCAAATAGGATTTCGTAACTGAAAATCAATTCCTTCGACTTCTCCTTCTTCCTTCAATCAAAAAAATCATTTCTTGTTTGCCAAGTCGCCGACGAGCGAAAAGAGTGGCCAGTACGCAGCGACCACGATGAGTCCTATGACCAGGCCCGCGACAACGAGTGTCAGCGGCTCTACTGTTTTCGCTAGCTTGGCTGTTGAGTCTTGTACGCGACGGTCCAGGAGACGAGCGTAGTTGCCGAGCTGGGTGGCTAAGCGTCCCGTCTGCTCTCCGGTCGCGACTGCGGCTGGAAACTCGTCGCCGAAGAGACGTGCGTATGGAGCTACGGCGGTTTGAAGGTCAAGCGCTCCGCTGCGAAAAGATTCGCGAACGGCGTCGAGTGTTTCGCGATAGACCACGTTGAGGGAGGCGGCGGAAGCTTCTTTGAGGAATTCTGCTGGTGTAACTACAGGCGCGAGAATGCTCATTAGATCGATGACGTGCGCGGCATTAAATTCTCGAATGAGATTGCCGATGAGTGGCCAGTTAAGGCTCTTGCGTTGAAACCAGTCTTTGCCGGCATCGGTGCGTAGCCAGCGAACGAGCATGACTATCCCGAATATGGCTGCGGCCATCGTAGCGATGCCGTACCAGCTCACCAGAAAGCCGCTAAAGGACAGGAGGCCGCGGGTGAGCCACGGAAGTTTCGCCCCTGTGCTGGGGTCGAGCAGGGCCGTGTACATTTCTTCCATCTTCGGAAGAATGAAATAGCAAAGGATAAAAACGATTACGGCGGCCAAGGAAAGAACCACAGCGGGGTAGATAAGAGCGCCTTTTACCTTTGCCATGTTCTCGGCTGTCAGTAATTGGCGTTCGCCGTACTTGGAAAGCATGTCGGATGGATCGCCCTTGGTAGTGCCGACGCGAATGATGTGGCGGAAAGCATCAGGGAAGACTTCGGGGCGAACGTTGAATGCCTGATCGAGATTGACGGATTCCTCCTTTACTTCGTTCCAGACGTCGAGCAGTGCTTCGCGTAGTAGCGGGTTGTTGCTCGAGCGGGCGATATCCTGAATCGCTTTAGGTATTGGATCGGAAGCTCTGGTACGTTCGGCTAATTGAATGGCGAAGGTGCCAAGTTCTTCGCGAGTGAGGCGTTTCTTGCGGCGTCGTAGCCCCCCTCTTCGCGGAGCGATTGTTTGTACTTCAATCTTCGCGCGAGTAAGAACGGCTTCTGCCTGCTCCTCAGTGGCGGCATAGATGTACTGCTTTGTTGGTTCGCCTCCCAGGATATCGGTGCCCTGGTACTTGAAACAGGTTTGTTCGGCGTCGAGCGTGTGCGCTGAATCGGTTTGAATATTTTGGGCTAAGGCGGACATGGGTTTGGTTTCCTTGTTTTGTGTTTCCGTTACTGATCGCTTGGTGTACAGGCTGCTTTGGTCCATGGGCCAGTGCCAGCGCAGCGGCGCAGCGTCTGGTCCTCCGAGATATAAAAACTGTAGGTTGCCGGGTTGCCGGTGGCGGGAATAACTTTGGCGCCGAAGGCCGTTGTCGAGGCAGTGCCTTCATCCGAGAAAGTCCAGCCGGTTACGGTAGTGTCATTCGCGGTAAGAAGGGGCGAACCGCCGGCGGTGGCTGCTTGCAATTCGGAGATGGAACCGTAACGACGCTTGCCGAGGAGGGTTTTGAAAGCTGTTTGTTGCTGGCCGATGGCGGCGAGCTTTTGCTTGGCGGTGGATTCATAGCCGGCGCGACGAGAAGCAATAAGACTGGGGATCGCGATGGCTGCGACGACTGCGAGTATGACAACGACAATCATCAGCTCGATCATCGAGAAGCCGGCAGCGGAAGCATGTTGTGAAGTATCAGTTTGTGTTGTTGTTGGCCTGGGAGCAGCTGTGTATTCGACATCTATGAAGTCTCCGATTACAGCTTCGGGTTCATCCGGAACGTTGTCGTCGGCTTGTTGGCCCTGCGGATAGGCATGGTCGGCTGCGGTTTGTGCCGTGTCTTGATCGTAGGAGGTTTGCCACGCGTGAGTTTCAGCCTCTGGAGCGGCCTGGTGCGTTGACATCAAGAGATGCTGGATGTGGTCGTAGGAGATGAGGCCGCGACAAAGTTTACGAGCTGCGGCTTCGGCGAGCGTCATCATGCCGTGGTTGCGGACGGCGTAATCGACTATTTCTTCTCCGTCGGCGTTCTTGCGAAGCATTCGGCTGATGTCTGGGGAGATATGGAGAAGTTCCGCAATACAGGTTCGTCCTTTTACGCCGAGATTGTGGCAAGCGGGACAGCCTTCTGCGTGGAAGAAGGGTGTCATGCCCTGAGCTTTGGTAATAGCTGCTTTAAGGTCCGGGCGATTTGGAAAAACGATCTGTATGAGACGCTCGGCGATTTCACGGCCTCGGGGATCTGGTTTTCGGCAGTGCGGGCAAAGGAGTGGCACCAGCTCCTGCGAGGCGACGAGCCGTATCAGATCCCCTTGTTTGTCCCGGCCGATCTTTAGAAAGTCCAATCGTGAAAAGGTCTGAGCGACGTTATTGGTATGCAGGGTCGTTAGCGTGAGGTGACCCGTGGCGGCGCCTTGGAAAACTATCTGCGCTTCTTCGGCGTCGCGAAACTCACCGGGGCTGAAAATGTCCGGGTCCATACGCATGGCGTCTTTTAGTGCTTCTCCCCATGAGTCGTCGCCGTCGACGGGGAGTTGCATGCGATCGTCATTAGGAAACTCGATCGGGTTGCCGATCTGGATGATGTTTTTGTGGCACTGGTGCAGCTGGTCAAGCTTGCGAATCATCGCTTCGAGCGTATTCGATTTGCCTGAGCCGGTGGCGCCGGTCACGAGGATCACGCCGTGCCGGTAGTCGAGCGCGCGGTGGAGTTCTTTTTCCTGGCTTGGTTCCAGTCCGATTTGGCCGAAGTTGCGGAAGACGGCGCGGTTTATTCGAATGACGATCGCTCGGCCGTAGTAGCTGCGCTTACCGTGGAAGCGCAGCGTCATTCTTTCTTTCTGGCCGGTGGCTGTTCTTACAGTGATGTTGATTTCCGCGCCTTTGCCTCGTTGCATAAGTTCGTAACCGTTAACGCCTGCCATGTCTGAGAAGGCGTTGGCGAGATTTTCCATGCGCGCCGAAGGGATGTCGCGAATCATGGTGTAGACGATTCCGTCGGTGCGCATGCGGACCTTGCCGGCTCCGGCTCCGGGGATCACGTGAATGTCGCTTGCTCGGAGTTTGATAGCTTCGAGGATGATTTTTTCGGCGCTAGCGCGTAGACCCGTGCCTAGTCCGATTTCGATCTCGGGTTCGGCTAGCTCTTGTTGCTCGGTAGCCGCGGCTGCTGCTGAGTCCAGTGTTGTCCAGTCAATGGTTCGCCTGGTCGAGTCTCTCTTTTGGAGATCTGCAAACTCTTCGTGCGATTTGATGAGTGCATCATCCCGGTCTTCATAAGCGGTCTGTTGCAGCATTGCCAGGCGTGGCGGGGCAACAAACCGGGGCATCAATTTGTGAGACTGTATTTTGAGGCGCGAAAGCTTTTCCGGCACAGGCGGTGTGAGTGGTAGCGCGGCTGTCATTGAG
>MWVX01000396.1_pt1 | contig 13414 bp, 7 predicted proteins | sample 1047311 | NCBI WGS metagenome assembly MWVX01 (sample SAMN06349984, study PRJNA376086) | soil metagenome | isolation source: MtG-4 sample Antarctic (ecotone) soil | place: Antarctica | collected 2015-01-13 | reverse complement strand
TCATTATCCTTATTGCGGAATTTTAGGGGGATAAAAGTATTAAAGCCGCCTGTACGATCTTGTAATTCCCTTAGCCGCCGCATGTGATCAATGCGGTGTTCATATTTTTCTATGTGCCCATAGAGCATTGTGGCATTGCTGTGCATGCCCATTTTATGCGCTGCTTCATGTATGGCTAACCAACCCACAGCATCTACTTTATCCGCAGCTATTTTTTCTCTTATTTCCGGCGCAAATATTTCTGCACCACCACCGGGGATTGAATCAAGTCCGGCTTCTTTTAAAAATTGTAATCCTTCTTCTATTGACATCTTTGCTTTGCGAAACATATAATCAAGTTCCACTGCGGTAAATGCTTTTATGTGCAGGTCGGGACGGTGGGATTTTATTTTACGAAGCAATTCAGCAAAATAGGGGAGGTTCATTTTTGGATGTACGCCACCAACAATATGTACTTCTGTTTCGGGTTTGTTGTCGTATTTTTTTACAATGTCCAGCATTTGATCAATACTCAGTTCCCAGCCTTCATCACGCTTTGCATACAGGCGGGAGTAGGAACAGAAGTGACAGGAAAAAACACAGACATTGGTAGGCTCAATATGAAAGTTGCGGTTAAAAAATGTTTTTTGTCCATGCAGGTTTTCCCGAACATAATTAGCCAGAGTACCTAAATATGGAAGGCTGCCTTTTTCAAAAAGAAGCAGCCCTTCTTCATCGGTTATTCTTTTATTGTCTAAAATTTTTTCACCAATGGATTTTAAATTGTTTTCCTGTTCATTCACTAACCTAACAACCGCTTCTTTGCTCATTTAATTAATTTGAAATTTATTGTGGAACCACGGAGACACAGAGGCAGGGAGATTCACGGAGGATAGCACTGTGTAACGCTGTGGCCCTGTGGTTCAAAATCCCAGCAAAACTACACCATAAAATTTTTGAGATAGGCCTTCAATGAGTGGCATTTCCATTAGATGTTTAACTCTCTCAAATAAAGTGAAATTTAATGCAGAAAACTATTACTCTCCGCCTTAGGCGGAATGGGGGCACATCAGAACAAAGCGCCTGCAATACAACCGCACATTAAGCAGGCAATAGTCCCTCCTAATAATGCTTTTAGACCTAATTCAGTCAGGTTGCGCCGTTGACTTGGAGCCAGTTGGCTTATACCTCCAATCTGTATGCCAATGGAGGCAAAATTTGCAAAGCCAGCCAGGGCATATGTAGCAATCAATATGGATTTAGGGTCCTGGATAATATTTTTTGCTTTCATATCTCCCAATGAAATGTAGGCGACAAATTCATTTAAAATTGTTTTCTCACCGAGCAGTTGTCCAATGGAGATCATATCTACCTGGTTAACACCAATCAACCAGGCGACTGGTGAAAATATGTACCCCAACAGCATTTGAAGAGATAGGGAAGTGTAGCGTCCACCCGTGGATGCAGCAATCTGTTCATTTACATGAATAATATCTCCAAACCATCCCATGATGCCATTCATTACCCAAACTATAGCCGTGTAAACAATCAACATGGCGCCTACGTTAACAGCTAATTTTAATCCATCGGTTGTTCCTAACGAGAGGGCATCTAAAAAATTATCGCCTAATTTTTCTTTGGGTACTTTCAGGTCCTTTGAGATCAATTCACCTTGCGTTTGTGGAAATAAAATTTTGGCAACTACAATGGCTGCCGGTGCACTCATAATTGATTGGCTCAACATGTGGAGTGCAAAATAATTTTGCTGATCAACATCAGTGCCCCCTAACATTCCTACATACGCAGCCAGCACACTGCCCGCAGTATTGGCCATACCACCAATCATGATGCATAAAAGTTCTGAGCGGGTTAATTTTTCCAGGTAAGGCCGAATCATTAATGGCGCTTCCGTCTGTCCTAAAAAAATATTAGCTGCAGTTGACATACTCTCGGCGCCGGAGATAAAAAGTTTATTTAATAAATACGCGAAAATGAAAACGATCTTTTGTAAAATACCGAGGTAAAAAAGAATAGCAGAAAGAGCGGCAAAAAATATAATGTTGGGCAATACCTGTATGGCAAATACATAGGCCCAACCTTGTGATGCATCAGCCAGGTTGCCAAATAAAAATTCAGTTCCTTTATGACTTACATTGATCAACGCAACAAATACACTTGAAAAAGATTGGAGAATGATCCTGAAAATTTCCGGCGGACAAACCTTAGCGTAAACACAAACAGTAATTATTAATGAAGAGATCAAAATATTCCACTTCATTAATTCAGGATGCTTTGCACCCATTTTAAAAGCAATAACTAAAATGCCTATCACACTTATCATAATTGACAGACTCGACCAACTACCAAATAACTGAGGAGCAAGAATTAATCCGGCAATAAAAAGAATTTGCCAGAGAAAAGACAAACCGATACTAATATCATCTTTGGTAACAGGCGTGGTTCCATTTTTTGCTTTGATAAATTTTCTGCCAATTGTATAAAGCAATACGGCTCCAAATAGAACCCAAAAAACCGGCTGGCCGGCAACAGTGGTATGAAGAACTCCCATAGCAAACATTAGCTGGGCTAAAATGCCAAAAACCACCAGCTTCCAGTTGATGGCCTTACGATTATTGCTTAAGAGGTAACAAACAAAAATCAGGAATGCCATACCAATGGCACCGCGACCGAGATTAGTCAAAGCAGCATTCATGCAGGTGGTTTTGTTTCAAGGCAACAATATACAAACAATCTTTGCCCGTATTCCGCCTAAGGCGGAGAATTTATTCCTCAAGCTTCCTCTCCCTTCAGGGAGGGGGCAAAAAAAAACTGCTTCAATAATGAAACAGTTTTAATTATTTATTCGAACCTTTTTAAGAAAGATGTGCCTCTATCTTCTTAACAAAATTTGACTTTGGCTGTGCGCCAACTAATTTGTCAACAACCTCTCCGCCTTTGATAAAGAGAATAGCAGGAATGGAAGTAATGCCATAATTCATACTCACTTGTGGATTTTCATCAACGTTTACTTTACCTACATTTACTTTTCCATTATATTCCTTTGATAATTCTTCGATTACAGGTCCTATTGCGCGGCAAGGTCCGCACCATTCTGCCCAAAAATCAACAACACTGAGTTTATCTGAGCTTAATACTTCTGTTTGAAAATTTGAATCTGTGAATGCTTGTGCCATATTTTCTATATTTTATGTTTCAATGATGCTTTACTTAAGCAAAAATAACTCCAACCATTTTTTATATGAACAGATGTCAGGAATTTTTGAAAACTGGCAGGCAAAATTGGTCCACAGTTTTCAGTTTACGGGTTTAGCCGTTGAAACTAACTTCGTGAACTTGTGAACGGCAAACTTTAAACTGCAGTTACCTGCACTTCAATCTCGGGTTTTTCTTCTAAAAAATTGATCAGGTCGTTATTCATTTCAAAACCATTCTCAAGGGTTTTCAAATTCGCTACCCAATTATTTTTGGGTTCAGCAAGCACCAGTTTCAACGTGGATTTACCAGGATTTTTTTTCATATTCTGTTCAAGGAAATTAATGGTCTGCGTTTCAACATTTCTTACATCTATGTCTAATTGTAATTGTTTGGTCATTTGTCTTTTTACATTTTCTGCTAATGCAATACTGCTTAATTTAAATTCAAATTCAGATTTGTTAAAACGCTGTCTAAATGCCCCTGCTATAAATATGGCCTGGCCTTGCTGCATATAAGGACTGTAGCGAACATAATCATCTCCAAACAAAACTATTTCCGTTTTTCCTGTATAATCTTCTAACATGAAAGAACCGAATTTATTTCCTTGTCTTGACAGGCGGTGATTGGCAGTGGAAATAAGACATAATAATTTATGTGTTTTACCATTGATGTTTAAAATACTGGAGTCTTTAATTTCATTAAAATCCTGTACGGATATCATTCCATAGTGCCTTATCTCAAACTTGTAATGATCCAGTGGATGGCCACTTAAATAAATGCCGGTCACCTCTTTTTCCTTATCTAATTGTTCTGTTAAAGACCAGGGTGGGGAAGCTGCAAATTGCGGTGGTTTTATGTCAAACACTGCAGGCAGGTCGCCAAATAATGTATTGCTATTATTAGTTGACTGGGCCTGCATAATATTTCCAAACCTGATCATTTTTTCTAAACCATTTTGTGTTTCTCCTTCGGGCACGAAATAATATTGGGCACGGTGATATTGAGAAAAAGTATCAAACCCACCTGCACAAATCAAACTTTCTAATGTTTTTTTACTGACGTTTCTTTGGTTAATTCTTTTAATAAAATCAAAAGGATCTTTAAAAAAACCATTCAGCTTTCGTTCTTTGATAATATTTTCTATTGCAGCATCTCCCACACCTTTTAATCCACCCAAACCAAAACGTATTTCACCGGCTTCATTTACTGCAAAACCTTTATGCGATTCATTAATATCAGGGCCTAATACCTTAATGCCCATGCGCTTGCACTCTTCCATGAAGAAAGTAAGCTTTTCAATAATATTTGCATGATTTAGCACCGCTGACATGTATTCCCCGGGATACCTTGCTTTTAAATAAGCCGTTTGGTACGCAACATAAGCGTAACAGGTGGAGTGAGATTTATTAAATGCATATTGAGCAAAGGCTTCCCAATCAGTCCATATTTTTTCTAATGTTGGTTTTGGATAACCTTTGGAAATGGCACCGGACATGAATTTATCTTTCATTTTATCCAATGTCTTCCGGTCTTTTTTACCCATAGCTTTTCGCAACACATCAGCATCACCTTTGCTGAAGTTTGATAGTTTTTGCGCTAGTAACATCACTTGTTCCTGGTAAACCGTAATACCATAAGTTTCTTTCAGCACTTCTTCCATTTCGGGTAGATCATATCGCACCTCTTCACGTGCATGTTTGCGATCTACATATTGCGGAATATAAGCCATAGGACCAGGGCGGTACAAGGCATTCATAGCAATTAAATCAGCAAATTGATCAGGCTTTAATTCTTTTAAATATTTCTGCATACCCGGGCTTTCAAACTGAAATGTGGCAATAGTATCACCACGTTGATAGAGCCCGTAGGTCTTTTCATCATCAAGCGGAATAGCATCAATATCTATTTCCACTCCATGATTTTCTTTAATAAGTATCAATGCATCTTTGATGATAGATAGTGTTTTTAATCCTAAAAAATCCATCTTCAATACACCTGAATCTTCGATAACGCTTCCATCAATCTGTGTAATACAGAGAGTTGTTTCTTTAGAAGTAAATACGGGTATTAATTCAGAAAGGTCTTTTGGAGCAATAATAATTCCTGCCGCATGAATGCCGGTATTGCGGACAGAGCCTTCCAATTTTTCTGCTATATGTAACACTTCACTTTGAAGGCCTTTTCCATTATAAATTTCGCGAAGCCGTTTTGCATTTTCTACGTCGTCACTTCCGTATTCATGGTCTAAAGGTTTGTCGCCACCTGTAATGGTTGCGTGTAAAATGCGGTGCAACTTAGTCCCTGGCCTGTCAGAAACCAATTTAGCCAATGCATTAGATTCAGGTAGGGGAAGATCCATTACACGAGCCACATCTTTAATACTCATCTTAGCTGCCATGGTACCGTAAGTAACGATTTGCGCTACCTGGTTTTTACCATATTTTTCTACTACATAATCAATTACTTTCTGACGGCCTTCATCATCAAAATCGGTATCAATATCCGGCATCGACTTTCGATCGGGGTTAAGAAACCTTTCAAAAAGCAAGTTGTATTTAATGGGATCAATATTAGTGATGCCAGTGCAATAAGCTACCACGCTACCGGCCGCCGATCCCCGGCCAGGGCCTACAAAAACACCCAGATCACGGCCTGCCTGGATAAAATCACTCACGATCAAAAAATAGCCGGCAAATCCCATGGTTTTTATGGTGAACAATTCAAAATCAATACGTTCACGCAACTCTTCTCCAATTTCACTATAACGCCTTTTTGCACCTTCGTAGGTATTGTGTTTTAAATATTCCCATTGATTAAGATTGGCTTCGCTGTGTAATAGAAATGCAGGTGGAATAGGAAAGGAGGGGAGAAGGATATCTCTTTTTAAATTCAACAGTTCAACTTTTGCGACAATTTCATTTGTATTATCAATGGCTTCCGGCAAGTCATTAAATACCTCGGTCATTTCTGCGGTTTTCTTAAAATAAAACTGGTCGTTAGGAAAAGCAAATCTTTTATCCTTCATATTCACATCATCATCGGTAAATTCCCTCAGTGCCGTGGTTGCCTGTTTCTCTCCTGTATTAATACATAACAAAATATCATGAGCGTTAAAATCATTTTGATCTACATAATGAGAATCATTGGAAGCAATGATCTTAACATTGTATTTGCGGGCAAATTTTATTAAAATCTCATTTACCTTATTTTGTTCAGTCATACCATGCCGTCATGGTCTAAAGGTTTGTCGCCACCTGTAATGGTTGCGTGTAAAATGCGGTGCAACTTAGTCCCTGGCCTGTCAGAAACCAATTTAGCCAATGCATTAGATTCAGGTAGGGGAAGATCCATTACACGAGCCACATCTTTAATACTCATCTTAGCTGCCATGGTACCGTAAGTAACGATTTGCGCTACCTGGTTTTTACCATATTTTTCTACTACATAATCAATTACTTTCTGACGGCCTTCATCATCAAAATCGGTATCAATATCCGGCATCGACTTTCGATCGGGGTTAAGAAACCTTTCAAAAAGCAAGTTGTATTTAATGGGATCAATATTAGTGATGCCAGTGCAATAAGCTACCACGCTACCGGCCGCCGATCCCCGGCCAGGGCCTACAAAAACACCCAGATCACGGCCTGCCTGGATAAAATCACTCACGATCAAAAAATAGCCGGCAAATCCCATGGTTTTTATGGTGAACAATTCAAAATCAATACGTTCACGCAACTCTTCTCCAATTTCACTATAACGCCTTTTTGCACCTTCGTAGGTATTGTGTTTTAAATATTCCCATTGATTAAGATTGGCTTCGCTGTGTAATAGAAATGCAGGTGGAATAGGAAAGGAGGGGAGAAGGATATCTCTTTTTAAATTCAACAGTTCAACTTTTGCGACAATTTCATTTGTATTATCAATGGCTTCCGGCAAGTCATTAAATACCTCGGTCATTTCTGCGGTTTTCTTAAAATAAAACTGGTCGTTAGGAAAAGCAAATCTTTTATCCTTCATATTCACATCATCATCGGTAAATTCCCTCAGTGCCGTGGTTGCCTGTTTCTCTCCTGTATTAATACATAACAAAATATCATGAGCGTTAAAATCATTTTGATCTACATAATGAGAATCATTGGAAGCAATGATCTTAACATTGTATTTGCGGGCAAATTTTATTAAAATCTCATTTACCTTATTTTGTTCAGTCATACCATGCCGTTGGAACTCTACATAGTAATCTTCTCCAAATAATTCAAGCCACCATTTAAATTCTTTTTCCGCATCAACTTCACTTTTTTTTAAAATTGCCTGTGGTACCATAGCGCCCAAACAGCAGGTGGTTGCAATTAATCCCTCATGATATTTCTCAATTAATTCCTTATCTATCCTTGGATATTTCCCGTACAAACCTTCCATGTAACCCAGTGATGTAAGCTTAATAAGATTACGATATCCCAGTTCATTTTTTGCTAACAATATTTGATGAAAACGGGGATCTTTTTCGTCTTTTGTGAATGTTTTCCTGTGCCTGTCAATGGTTATATAAAACTCGCATCCGACAATGGGTTTTACCCGGGGTTTACCATGCTCATCTACATGTTTGTACGCCTGGGAAACAAAGTCAAAAACACCAAACATATTGCCGTGATCAGAGATTGCGAGTGCAGGCATCCCATCATCAATTGCTTTTTTATATAAAGAAGATATAGAGGCGGCTCCATCTAACAATGAATATTGAGTATGTACATGTAAATGTGAAAATTTCATAGCTGATAAATCTTGTTGGGCATCAATTGATTGAATATGAGTGTTTAAGGCTGCAATTTACAAATTGAGCAGGCAATATCTTTAAACAAAATACGTTGATTATGTGCTATAGAGTGTGGGATTATTTTTATACTTTCACCGGCACCAGTTACACCTATAAAATCCACCATGGTTAAAAACATCTTTTTCACAGTCACCATCGTGCTTTGTTTCGGAGCACTTAACCTGGCTTCAGCTCAAAAAAAATCTAAGAGCAATAATTCAGCACCAAAATCTGAGGTAAAATTTTTAGAAGATATTGAAATAAGTTTTGCTGCAGTTGCTAATGAGTTTAATGTAAAAACTAAAGATTACAGGCAATCACTTATTGAATCCATTCCGGCGGAACAGAAAAGCATAGCAAAAGAAACTGAAATTGAAAAAACAACTGCTCTTCAAATTAAATACTCGCTTCTTTTAAATACTGAAGTTGAATTGGTAAATAATCTTTCTCTTTTTCAATTAATAGATGAATGGTTTGGTACCCGCTACCGCCTGGGTGGTGAATCTAAAACGGGTATAGACTGTTCTGCTTTTATGCAGGTAATGTACGCAGGTTTGTTCGGTATCGCTTTACCAAGAACAGCCCGCGAGCAGAATAGATCAACAAGAAAAATATCCCGTACAGAATTAAAAGAAGGCGATCTTGTCTTTTTTGATACACGTGGAGGGATTTCTCATGTAGGCATGTATTTACAAAACAATAAGTTTGTTCATTCAGCTTCGTCTGGCGGAGTTATGATCTCCGATCTTTATGATGATTACTGGTCAAGGCGTTTTGTTAGTGCTGGCAGGTTTGAGCTACCGGCAATGTCTACAGTTTTTTTAAAACCTTAATTTTTTCTTTATCGTTTCCATTACCGGCCTTATATCAGGAGATAGACGTAAGTAGTAAGCGCTGACAGTAAAAATCAGTACAAAAAAAATGCTCCGCAAACCCATACCCAACCATCCCTCTAAATTTTTAAAAAGATAATAGGCAATAGTAAAGCAGATCACTCCATGCGCAATTACCCAGGCGGTATTTAAGGTAAATGGTTGAAGATTAAACTTTTTGTGTAAAAAAATTATTCTTACTGTATTATACACAATATAAGATAAGAAAGTTGACCATGCAGAGCCAATTATACCATAGTTTTTAACCAGTATAATATTTAGCGGAACAATAAGTATTAGTAAAATGATACCGCTAAAAAAATCAAAACGCCAATAGGTTGATGTAGCAATTATTTGACCGTTCACCCCGGTACCCATGTCAATAATGTTCTTAAGCGAAAGAAAAAATACAACCCACTTTCCTTCATTGTAAATAACATTTGCATTTAAAACATCAATGGCATTATCATAATTGATCCAAATGATAGAAAAAATAAATATTGATACCAATAATAAATTGAGACTTGAACGTTTGTAAATACGGTCAATTGTTACCATGTCTTTATTTTTCCAGGCACGCGAAAGCACCGGGATCGTTGCTGACATCAAACTTCGTTGTGGTACCTGAATAACGTTTGCGAGGTAAGAACTGAAATCAAAAACTGCTGCATATCGTAAACCCCTGAAAGATGCGATGGCAAAAAAGTCAACGCTCTGTGCGCCAATGCCAACTAATGAGCCACCATACACGTAAGCCATCATTGCTAATATTTTTTTCCAGAATTTTTTTGTAACCCTGCTTATTTCTGTAGTAAAATGAAACTGGTGAATACGTATAAGATAAATAAGCAGGGCAATAAAACTAAGTGCATAGAGAAGGGAAAATAATCTAATAAAAAGCTCAAAATTCTTGCCCGTAACAATAAATAAAACAATAAGTAGCGTAGTGGAAATGCGAAAACCTGCCTCTTTTAAAAAATTAGGAAAAATTGTTTTTCCAATACTCCAGGCGTAGGCTTCCAAAAGTGAAAAGAACAAAAGAAAAAAAGTGAACGGAAAAACCCAGAAGTAATAGGTTAGAATAAGTGGCGACTTGGCAATGAACTTTTTGACAACAATATCTTCAAATAAAATTCCGCCTCCGGTCGTTAATAAAAAACCTGCGAAGGCTACAATTAATACAAGCCCCAGCAGGTCATTTTTTTTGTCAGGTAGATTGTCTTTGTAATAAGGATAGAACTTATACAAAATTGATGTCAACCCAAAACCGGCAAAGCCATAAAAAAACTGTCCGATAACAATAAAGGCACGGGTGAGGCCATATTGTTCCGGCGTAAAAAGCCCATCTTTTATAAACAAGTAAGTATTGAGTGCACCAAACGCAAAGCCGATATATATGAGTACTGATGAAATAATACTTTGCCTGCGAATGGTACTCATGTGGTAAAAATAGGAAATCGTGAATTGTCAATAGTGAATGGTGAGTATAAACGCACTATTTATTCAATTGAGACTGTCCTGTTAATCTAATCGGCCTTCTTTACACTGATATAAAAATTTGGATCGGCAGTAATATCCTTGAGAGACTTAGTGTCCATTTTTAATTCTTTCCAATCATTTGCCGGCTGCAGCCATTGACCATTTGATAGTTTAACTGGCATGTTAAATCCTGGAATGCAATCATCCCATTTGTATTTTAATACATCAGCGTCTACATCTAATTTTAATGTAGGAATTTTTGTATTACGTAAATACTGGTCAAATATTTTTGAGAGATCTTTTTCGCTTTGTTGAATGATGTACGCTTCCACCTGTTTCGTTGTCACAGTTTGATGATAAAACTTTTTGTTTAATCCGCGTAAAATTTCTCTGAATTTTTTGTCGTCACAAATAACCTGGCGAATGGTATGAAGCATGTTGGCGCCTTTATAATACATATCTCCGCTGCCTACCTGGTTTACACCGTATGCACCTATAATGGGTTTGTTATTTTGAATTTTTTTCCGCAGCCCTCTTACATATTCATAGGCATCTTTTTTAGTAAAGTTATATTCCATAAATAAGGTTTCAGAGTAGTTGGTAAATCCTTCGTGCACCCACATATCTGCAATATCTTTTGTAGTTATATTATTGCCAAACCATTCATGACCGGTTTCATGCACAATAATAAAATCCCATTTCAATCCTTGTCCGGTGCCGGATAGATCAGTACCTAAATAACCATTCTGATACTTGTTGCCATAGGCTACAGCGCTTTGATGTTCCATACCCAAATGTGGAGATTCCACTAATTTAAAATCATCTTCATAAAAAGGATAGGGCCCGAACCAATGCTCAAATGCTTTTAGTGTTGGCTTTACCTGATCAAATTGTTTCCTAGCTTTATCGAGATTATAATCCAACACCCAATAACTGCAATTTAATTTTCCTTTCTCTCCGTTAAATGTTTCTGTATAGTTTACATATTTTCCAATGTAGGGCACTATGTTATAATTGTTAATTGGATTTTTTACCTCCCAGGTGTAAGAAGCCAATCCACCTTTTATATTTTTGTTTTTCAATTTACCATTTGCCACCGCCACTAAAGTATCAGGAATATTAATGGTTATACTCGCTCCATTGTCCGGCTCATCACTTTGATGATCTTTACAAGGATACCAAACAGAAGCACCTAATCCCTGGCATGCAACAGAAATCCAGGGTCTGCCCTTTTCATCTTTTTTCCAGATCCAGCCACCATCCCAAGGGGCATTTAAAGCAGGGCGGGGAATGCCATGAAAATAAATTGTAAGTTCCTTTATTGCCGGTTTGATTTTATATTTTTTTGCAGAGTCTAAAATGTAAAACCAGAATACATTGCCTTCTCTTTTAAAGTTTATTTTCTCATTCGTGATAATGGCGCTGTCTATTTCCATGGGTTGTTGTAAATCAATTTGCATGGTAAAGCTGCCACTATCAAAGAAAGTAATTTTATTTGTTCCTCTGATGCTCCGGCCAACAAAATCAGGGGTAACGGTAATGTCATATTTTAATACATCCCACCTCATTCTTCCTTTAGTTATTGCTCCCCGTAATACATCCTGGCGGGTAGGGTCTTGTTTGTTGTTTAAAACCTGTGAAAAAACATTCACGAAAACCAGAAAGAAAGAAACTAACAATAAAACGGTTTTTTTCATGCGAATGATTTGCGTTTTGAAAACAAATACTTCGCTAATTTAGACTGTTAGCCGTTAAGATATGATCCGTCTGTATAAATATTTAACTGTTTCATGTGTTGTTATTTTATCGGCCTGCTATAGCGCTGAAAAAGAAAGCGCAAATATTTTTTATTATAATGAATCTTCCGGGGTTGCAAATCTTGACCCTGCTTTTGCAAAAAGCCAATCGGTAATGTGGGTTGCTCACCAGTTATATAATACACTTGTTGAAGTCGATAGCCAGTTGCATATTGTTCCTTCTCTTGCTACACACTGGGAGGTTTCAGCTGATAGAAAAACTTATATTTTTCACCTACGCAATGATGTGTTTTTTCATAATGATGCCTGCTTTCAAAATGGCAAAGGAAGGTGGCTCACTGCACATGATGTGGTCTATAGTTTTAATAGAATAGGTGATCAAAATACTGCCAGCCCCGGCTCATGGATATTCAATGGCAAGGTAGATTCATTGCAAGGATTTAAAGCATTGGATGATACGACATTCCAATTAAAATTAATTAACCCTTATCATCCTATTCTTGGCATTTTATCTATGCAATATTGCTCGATTGTTCCGAAAGAAGCCATAAAAAAATACGGATCGGATTTTCGCAGGCATGCCGTAGGTTCAGGTCCTTTTCAATTTGTTGCCTGGGAAGAAGGCCAGGCATTACTATTAAAAAAAAATTCTGCCTATTTTGAAAAAGATAGTAATGGCAACCGTATGCCATATTTGGATGGCGTTAAAATTAGTTTTTATGATAGCAAGGCAACAGAATTTTTATTGTTCCGTCAAGGCAAGTTGCATTTTATTAATGATATAGATGCATCCTTCAAAGATGAAGTGTTGACCAAAAGTGGCGCATTGCGAAGCGACTGGAAAAATAAAATTAACCTGCAAACACATCCTTATCTGAATATTGAATATTTGGGGATGTTGGTTGATACTACAAATCCGGTTCTTACTAATTCACCAACACGCTTAAAAAAAGTCAGGCAGGCAATCAACTATGGTTTTGACAGAAGAAAAATGATTTTATATCTGCGGAATTCTATAGGCATTCCCGCGGAAAGTGGTTTTGTTCCTACGGGGCTTCCATCATTTGATTCTACATTGGTAAAAGGTTATAGATATGATCCCACGCTGGCAAGGACTTTACTAAAGGAGGCAGGATTTACCAATGGCAAATCCCTGCCGCAAATTAAATTACTTACCATTCCTATTTATGCAAACCTGGCTGATTACATTGTTAAGCAATTAGAAGAAATTGGTTTTAAGATACAAGTGGAAGTAGTGCAGAAGTCGCTGTTGCTCGATATGACTTCTAACTCAAAAG
>MWVX01000395.1_pt1 | contig 13425 bp, 15 predicted proteins | sample 1047311 | NCBI WGS metagenome assembly MWVX01 (sample SAMN06349984, study PRJNA376086) | soil metagenome | isolation source: MtG-4 sample Antarctic (ecotone) soil | place: Antarctica | collected 2015-01-13 | reverse complement strand
ATCTTAAAGAAAGGCGTTGTTGTGCATATTCATGACATATACCTGCCTTATGATTATCCTGAAGTCATGATTCGAAGGTATTATAATGAGCAATATATTTTAGCATCATGCCTATTGAGTAATCCTCAAAAATATGAGGTGATATGCCCAAATTATTTTTTATATACTGAAAAGGCTTTACATAATATTCTTCAGATATACTGGCAGAGCGATAAATTAATTCATGTAGAAAAACATGGCGGTTCGTTTTGGTTTAAGATAAGGTAAGATCATCTGATCATCGAGGTGGGGACGCTGAGAAGAACTGGCATATTTTTACAGAGTAAAGGACATGCAAGGGCAGTTGTTTCAAGGTTCTTCGGATCATCTGACAAGCGGTGACAACTTGTTGCCAAAGGATGGCGAAGTTTTAGTCTACCATGGATTTTTTAGCCAGAAGGAGAGCGATTGCTTTTATGATCATTTGCTTGATCAGATAGATTGGCAGCAGGATAAAATGAAAATCTATGGCAAGCAATTCGATCTGCCGCGATTAACGGCCTGGTATGGGGAGCATGCTAAGGATTATAGCTATTCAGGAATTTCTATGAGATCAAAGCCCTGGACAAAAGAGCTTATGGAAATAAAAGACAAAATTGAAGCAAATGCAAAATTGCCTTTTACCAGTGTACTGCTTAATTTTTATAGAAATGGAGATGACAGTGTAGGCTGGCACTGCGATAATGAAAAGGTATTGCGAGTGAATCCAGTTATTGCGTCTGTGAGCTTAGGCGCAACAAGAACTTTTAAATTCCGACATCTGGAAGATAAAACCTTAATAATGAAGGTGGAGCTGACACATGGTACGTATCTATTAATGAAAGGCGAAACCCAGCATAAATGGGAACATCAGATACCAAAAACTAAAAAAGTAACCACACCAAGAATAAGCCTTACCTTCAGAATACTTGGGTGAGTTAAATTGACCAGGGTTGCTGTAAAGATACTATCCAAAAAACGTGAAAAGCAGTCATTGACTGCTTTTCAAGAAATTGCTTAATCGGAATTCCTGACAATTAATTTCTTCTTCCCCCCATAAAAATCATCACATAGTAGATGAGAGTAGCAAGGGAAGAAAGTGCAGCAACCACATAAGTCATCGCTGCCCACTTTAACCCATCTTGTGCTTTTGCATAATCAGGTCCCTCCATAAAGCCAGTTTTGCTAATCCATGCAAGGCCCCGGCGGCTGGCATCGAATTCTACCGGCAAGGTGATAAAGCTGAATAAAGTGGTTAAGGCAAACAGGACAATCCCGATAAGGAGAAGCTGAGGAAAAACCTGGATGGTTAAAATTCCAGCCAATAGTAGCCATTGCATCCAGCGGGAAGAAAAACTGACTACCGGAACAAGTGTTGATCTAAGGTTTAGCCATGCATAAGCCGTAGCATGCTGAACAGCATGACCGCATTCGTGAGCTGCGATCATTGCGGCCATAATGCTTCTGCCGTCATATACTTCCGGACTAAGATTTATAGACTTATTTATAGGATTATAGTGATCGGTTAAAGAACCAGGTACAGAAGTAATCTGAACATCGTACAAACCATTGTCGCGAAGCATCTTCGCTGCTACCTCCTTTCCACTCATACCATTTGGAGTAGGGAAAGTACTGTATTTCGTCATCTTAGAACGCAATCGTGCCTGTACGATAAAGCCTATCAGGAGCAATCCGATCATGAGAATAAAAACAAGCGTTTGCATGATTGATTAATTTTTTTTTGAAAACACAAAGATATCATACTTCGTTCAATGGATAAGAGCAATAACGATTATACCCGTTTTGTATTTTAAATTTTGATCTCAATGATATTGCAGCTTCTACAATGGAAGTTTGTTCAGATAGCTTTCCTGAATCAGGAATCGCTCCCGAACATTACTATTAAGCTCTCGTTTGATAAGGAAACGAAACCCCATATCTTTGCCATAAATTGAAAAATCTTTGGAGGGAATTCAGTCACATATTGAAGCATTGATCTTTGTGGCAGAGCAACCACTTTCCGTTAAGGAGATTCAGGAATGCCTGATTCGGCTTGTTGGCCTGGAGCTGAACTCCAGCGAAATAGAATCGCATCTGGAATTACTGATTCAAAAGTATCATGAGGGTAATCACTCTTTTGAAATAGTGCCTCTCGCCGGTGGTTATCAATTTCTTACTAAACCCGCCTTTCAGCCCACTGTCAGTGAATTTCTGAAGAGCAAACTGAACAAGCGGCTCTCTACTAATTCACTTGAAACACTTGCGATCATTGCCTACAGGCAGCCCATTTCAAAACCAGACATTGAAAGAATCCGCGGCGTGAATTGCGATTACACCATCCAAAAATTATTGGAAAAAGAACTGATCTCCATTGTAGGAAGAAGCGAGGAGCTTGGTAAACCACTGCTATACGGCGTGAGCCAGTTCTTCATGAATTATTTTGGCATTAACTCAATAGATGACCTTCCCAGGCTCAAAGATCTCGAGCAACCAACCGATAATGTGATCGGCGCACCTTCAGAAAACTGAGCAGTTATTTTTCACCAGATTATTTTATCTATTCTACTTCGTATTGAGAGACTTTCCTCAGTCCATGAAGCATTTTTCTGCGACGTTCATAATTTTTTTCATTCCTGAATTCATTGAATAACCTCCAGTTTGTCATAACCGTATTTTCGTCAAATAGCCAGATCCCCTCCTCATTGCTTGCATCTAGTGAAGGCAAATATTCCAACTGAAAATTCATCAGCTCGCCTTCATGAATGAAGATGATCGTAAGTCGCATCGCACAATATTAATGATTTGTAATAGGGGTTGAGGGAAACATCGAATCTATCCAACTCGTCATTTCTTCAGAAGTGATTGCCTCTTCCACATCTTCTACTGCTGCCAATTCTTCAAGCCGTGCATTAATTGCCTTACCTTTTTCCAGAGCTTCAGCATACGCGATATTGCTAAACGACACCATTTGATATGGGGAGATATACCTGCCCTCAAACCTGTCTGCAATGAGCCTTTCAATGTTCTTCTTTTTCAGAAAATATGGATCAGCTACCAGATCACGCATCTCGATGAAATTGTTCAGCGCCAGATCAGCAATGGCATCTGCATTTGGCTTTCGTAATTTTTGAAACTCTGATAAAACCATATTCCAATCTTCCTCATATTGATTCATAAGTTCATAAAGCACCGTACAATCTTCGAAGCCGCAGTTCATGCCCTGGCCGAAGAAAGGCACGATGGCATGTGCTGCATCACCAATCAGGCAGCATTTGTCCTTGTATATCCATGGAAAGCATTTTACAGTAACAAGAGATGATGTGGTGTTGCGATGAAAATCTTCTTTATACGTGGGCATGAGAGGTACCACATCAGGAAAATATTCAAGGAAAAACGTGGATACATCTTCGTTGGTTTTTAATGAAGAAAATGATATTGGCCCATCAAACTGAAAAAATAGAGTACATGTAAAGCTCCCATCCAGGTTAGGAAGAGCTATGAGCATGAAATTCTTTCGCGGCCAGATGTGCAGAGCATTTTTGTGCAAGAGGTGTTCGCCGTTTTTTCCTGACGGGATGGTTAGTTCTTTATAACCATGATCAATATACGATTGCGACAAATTGAACCGGTCAAGAAATTGCATGCTATGGCGAAGCGCTGAAAAAGCGCCATCAGCACCGAAGATAAGATCACTTTTAGTCGACGGAATTAGGCTATTAGAATCGAAGACGATATTACCTTTTTCCAGATCAATAATTTCAGCTCGCTGGTTAAAGTAAAACCTATTGCCGGGTTGTTCTGAAGAAACATCAATGAGAAGCTTATTCAAAGCAGCTCTCGACACCGAATATATCGCCTGACCCTCTTTTCCATAAGGCTGTAAATTTTGTGAACCATTCACGGAGTGCACCATTCGTCCTACCATGGGAATAGCGATTTTTCGAACTGAATCTTTTAGGCCGGCAAGCTCAAGTCCCTTCCATCCACGATCACTGAGAGCAAGATTTATTGATCGGCCGGCAGTGATTTTCTCCCTCCTCATATCTGGCCGACGTTCGTAGACAGAAACCTTATATCCGCGCTTCGCGAGATAAAGTGACAGCAGTGATCCAACCAGGCCAGCACCAAGAATTGTTATTTCTTTCATGAACGGCGCTTAGGTTTTACGATTGAGATGAGATGCCATTGGCCCTTCTTCCAAACAATTTCAGTCACTTTAGCATCAATTAGCTTTGCGAGAAGTTCAATATCTGACCGAGTCGCCACACCTCTTCAAATGTATTATACAATGGAACTGGAGCCATGCGTATCACATTTGGCTCACGCCAGTCGGCCATAACTCCGCTCGCGGTTAGTAAATTGAAAATTCTTTGACCATCAGAAGCTGCGATCATTGAAAGCTGACAACCTCTTTCAAAAGTATTCGCGGGTGTTATAATTTTTAGCTCTGCTGACGGATTTCTGTTATTATATTCATTAATAACAAACTCAAGATATCCCGTCAGTGCTTCGCTCTTGGTTCGTAAATTTTTAATACCCGCTTCGTCAAAGATCTCAAGCGAGGCCCGGTGTATTGCCATAGCAAAAACGGGTGCATTGCTCAATTGCCATCCTGCTGCACCAAATTGAGGGCTAAACTTTTTCTTCATCTGAAATCTTGTCTCCTCCTCGTTGCCCCACCAGCCAGCAAAGCGTGGAAGCGACTTATCACTGCCATGTTTTTCGTGCACAAAGACCCCAGCAACTCCTCCGGGGCCGCTGTTCAGGTATTTATAGCTGCACCAGCATGCAAAATCTACGTTCCAATCATGTAAAAGCAAAGGCACGTTTCCAATGGCATGAGCAAGGTCGAAACCAACATAAGCTCCGGCGTTATGGCCAGCCTCCGCAATCGTTTTCATATCAAATAGCTGACCGGTCAGATAATTTACCCCCCCAAACATGATGGTAGACAATTGTTCGCTGTTTTTGTCAATTACCTGAACAATATCCTCTGTTCTAATAATGTGTTCTCCCTCTCTTGGCTTTATCACGATGATGGCTTCGTCAGGATCATAACCATGATAGCGCACCTGCGATTCAACTGCATACTGATCAGATGGAAATGCATTGGCTTCCATTATAATCTTGAACCGATTTTTTTTCGGTTGATAAAAGGAGACCATCAGCAAGTGCAGGTTGCTTGATAGTGATCCCATCGCTACAACCTCTTCTTTATTTCCGCCAACAATCTTTGCAAGTGCCTGTTCGCAAAAGTGATGATAATAGAACCAGGGATTTTTTGCTTTAAGGTGAGCTTCTACTGCAAGGGTTTTCCAGTCTAAAAATTCCTGATCAACATATGAATGTGCTTTTTTAGGGAACAACCCGAGCGAGTTTCCTGTAAAGTAGATCACCTCCTTTCCATTCAGGTTGGGAAAATGAAAATGATTACGAAACTTTCTTAAAGGATCAGCATCATCCAGTTGCCGTGCACATGACAAGCTGTTTTCTAAAGTTCTCTCCATGATCTACTGAGCATAATTAACTGCCGCCTTATTGTTCTTCTTTATACCACTCAGCATACATTACATAATTGTTCGCGATCCGCATATTAATCTGTTCGAAATGCTCAGGTGAAAGCTCCTTAACTTTCTTAGCTGGAACACCGGCATAAATGCTTCCTGATTCCACACGCATATTTTCAAGCACAACTGATCCTGCGGCTATGAGAGAATTCATTTCAACCAAGGCATGATCCATAACAATGGCTCCCATGCCTACCACCACATTGTCGCCAAGGGTGCAACCATGCACTATTGCGCCGTGACCAATGGATACATTATTGCCAATCATTGTAAAAGCTTTCTGATAAGTGCAATGAATGACGGCTCCATCCTGTATGTTTACCCTATTGCCAATGCGAATGTAATTCACATCTCCACGAACAACAGCATTGAACCAAACGGTGCAATCATCTCCCATTACTACATCTCCTGCGATGACAGCGTTGTCGGCAAGGAAACAATTCTTGCCAAACTGAGGCATAATGCCGTGCACCCTTCTTATGATGGGCATTTGAAAATACTTAAGAGGAAGCGAGTCTGTAGGAGCCAAAATTAACCATTGGTAAATTTTACCTAAAATTACTATGTCTCTTTCATTATCTGTAATTCGATTCCCAAAACATATTTCTTAGAGGTATTCAAACTATTATACTCCCAGCTAAGCATCATTCGCCTTAAATAGGAAAGACGTTGAAGCAGAAATCCTTGTTATCAATACTTCGTCTTAAGTTATGGAGTTCTTGTACCAGTTTGGACTCATCTTTCTCGAGAGCCCATCTGAGCAGGGATTCAAATTCATCAAGCTTTTGAGTTAAGGAAGAAACAGTACTCTCAAGATTGTCGGTAGATTCTATCAGTTTAGATTCAGGGGGCATTCTTAAACGTTTATTAAATTAAAAAAATGAATATATAAGATGGGCAGTAAATAGTGTTTGGATCCTAACTTATGGTTTTAAAATGATCCGGAATTGTCTGAAACCACTTTCTGAGCAAAAATGAAATAAATTTAGTATTCTACAGAGTTTATAGTTCTACTATTACCTTCGTGATTATCTCAGTGGATCCTGCAGAGATGATGGTAATATATTAATGATATTATTTCCAGCTTCAGTCATTGATATTGTTATTCAAGGGTACTTACTGCGATTTCAATATCCTTCTTAAATTCTCATCTGTCTCCGATGTTTTTATGCTTTCAATTTTTAGATCTAAAGCTGACATTTCGGTGGTAATCCATTCGAGATTCGTTGCCAGATTTTGAGATTCCTCCGTTTCTTTTGTCGTTTGCATTAGCTGATTTTTCCAAGTTTCTTTTTGAGCTGCCATAGCATTAAAACTGTTCATTAAGGTGTTTATGGCCGCAAAGCGAACGTACCATCTGTCATCATTTTGAGCAATGTCATAAAGAGTTGACAACGCTTCTTGCACCACCTCACGATTGCCTATCATCCGTGAAAGATAAATCCCGTATGAAGAGACAAGATCATAGGAGACATCATCTTTATTCAACTGTGAAAGAAGAAAATCATTTTTATCGGGGCCGGCCAGATTCGAATAAATATTTCCCAATGCACTGATTATTTCATCGGAAGAATCATTCTCCAGGAATTGAGCAGCCTCGAATGCTTTTATAGAATCCAGTTCTAGCAAGGCCGAAAGTGCTGTTGAAATCACCAGATAAGAACTGTCGCGTAAACTATTTTCTATCACTTCTTCAACATTGTGGTCGTTCCATTGACCGAGTTGTTCTATAGCAGCAGCGCGGACATGGGACTTCGGGTCTGATGATGCCATTGATATAATTTTCTTCTTCAGCTCCCCATTCAAATCATTATCTAAAACAATATTTTGTGCCGCAATGGTTCTAATAGCCCACATGGTATCATTCAGGCCGCGTAACATCACCCTGGAATAAAAAGAATTGTCTGACTTATCAGAAAAGAATTGAAGTGCTTCGAGCCGATCCATAAAGAGAGGAGCATGCTCTATCTGAAATGCAAATGATGTATCAGATTTGTTGTCACTTTTTTCACAGACAAGACTTTTATCAGCATCTGTATTAACCAAATCTGGTTTGGTATCGCATGAAAAGCTAAAAGTCTGTTGCCTTTTGTTCATAACAATTTCACGCCTTGTTTTGGTACCATTTTCATATATATCTACGTTGATTGGCAGGCGAAAAACCATATCTTCAGCATCCTGAATCTGATTCAATGTAACGACAACTAACTTACTTATTGAATCATAATTATATTGAATATCAAGTATAGGGTGACCAGGTGACAAAAACCATTGATCAAAAAACCAATTCAGATCTTCTCCTGTTACCTTTTCAAATGCCAGCCGCAGCTGGTGCACTTCCGCGGTGCCGAATCGGTTAGATTCCAGATAGGTCTTAAGTGATAGAAAGAAAGCCTCATCTCCAACATATTTTCGAAGCATGTGAAGGATTCGACCGCCTTTTTGATAGCTGATCGCATCAAAAACTTCTTCTTTATCATCATACTCATAACGGATAAGGGGGGCATTAACAGACCTTGAATAATATAGGTAGTGGTTGAGGTCATTGTTGTTTCCAAAATCCGCTTCATCTCTCCCATACTTATATTCATTCCACAAGTATTCACCATAGGTAGCAAAGGATTCATTAAGCGGAAGATTTGACCACGATTCACATGTTATCAAATCTCCAAACCATTGGTGAAATAATTCATGAGAGATAATGTCTTCATGGTTTCCATCAATCATTTCGCGTGACGTCTGCTGCATTTTATCAAAAAAGACGGTTGCAGATACATTCTCCATTGCACCTGTAACAAAATCATGTACGACCACCTGGGAATATTTGGGCCAGGCATAGGGCACACCTAATCTTTTCGAAAAAAAGTCAATCATCTCTGGAGTATTGCCGAAGATCTTTTTCGCATAGGGAGCATATTTCTTATCAAGATAATAATTCACTTCCAACTCTTTAAAATGATCTTTTACTACCGTGAATGGTCCTGCTGCCATCATAACAAGATAAGGTGCATAGGGAAGTTCCATTTTCCAGGTATCAGTGTGAGTACCATCACCATTACTCTTAGAGGAAATCATCATGCCATTCGAAAGGGTAACAAATCCATCCTCTACCGTCATAGACAGTTCGGTAGTCATTTTCATGTTGGGTTTATCTATTGTTGGAAACCAGGCGGAACTGCTTTCTGTTTCGCCCTGTGTCCATAATTGGCGGGGTTTTTCAGGGTCTTTTCCATCAGCATTGATGAAGTATAAGCCACGCGCATCGTTGATAGCTGCGGAACCCTTTACTTGAAGCTCATTGGGTTTTGCAGTATAGCTTATATAGATTGTATACTGCTCTTCACGTCGGTATTTTTTATCCAGGCTGATGTAAAGCGAAGATGAATCATAGCTGTACTTGAGCGTAAGGTTTCCTCCTGTTTTTACCAATTCAACCTGGTGAATGTCGAAGCCTTTTGCATCCAGGCGAAGAGAATCAGTCTCATAAAAATGAGGCTTTAGAGTGATGTAGGCTTTTCCGAAAAGATGCATTTTCTTCCAGTCAAAACTCACCTTTAGCTGAGTATGCACCAGATCATTAATTATTGTGTAAGAAGGCTGATATGCAGCAGGACGAACTTCAATAACGTCTTCAGGAATTTCATAAAAAAAAGAATCGCCCTCACCTGTCGTTTCACCGATGTTATCAACCGAAGAAGATTTATGAGCAACAGAACATTGTGATAATATAAATAGCAGCCCGGTTAGGATGAATAAATAAGTTATTTTCATTGGGAAAAGAAATATGATTAATGATAAGGATTGATTTCCAGGAAGGAATATATACTGGAAAGCGAAAAGAAACAAAAATAGACTTTAAAGATCTTTCACCGGTCCTTCAGTTGCTTGACCCTTATTCATTAAATCCGTTTTCAATCATGGAAGGCAGACGCATTTATTGATTAATCGTTTGCTTTACACTACAATCTATCATTAAGTCGATGTATAAAGTAAAAGTCAGCAAGGACCCGGAACGTGAAATTGACTTTTCAGAAAATGAATTTAAAATCAATGGCATCGGCGGTACGTGGGATAAGGTGGTGGTTGGAAACAATCGGTGGCATATAATAAAAGACCATAGTTCCTATTTATGTGAGATTGTCGCAGCCGACAGAATAAGTAAAACGTTAATTATAAAAGTGAATGGCACCAACTATAATGTGGAGTTAAAGGACAGGTATGATGAGTTGCTGAAAATGATGGGGATGGAGGGTGCCACTATTAAAAAGGTAAATAATATCAAGGCACCTATGCCGGGATTGGTGTTAAAGCTGATCGTAACCGAAGGTGAGGAGATAAAAAAAGGTGATTCTGTTTTAATTCTTGAGGCCATGAAAATGGAGAACATCATTAAGGCCCCTGGTGATGGAAAGATAAAATCAATAAAAGTTAAGGTTAAAGAGGCAGTGGAGAAGAACCAGGTTTTGCTGGAATTATATTAACGTATTTAATACTGCAGGTTACTGCATCTCCAACACTATTTTTGCAGCTTCATCCAAATAAACATCCTTTCTTAGATTTTTCAGAAATTGATTATTCCTCTCTACCCTTGTTGAATCAGAATTTACCTTTGCCATATCTACCATTAAATTTGAAATAGCAACGAGGGCAGTATCCGCAGTGATGGCATCATATTTTTTTTGTTTCGCATCAAGCTCCTTTTGATGCTCACTAAATTTTTTATAGTTGAGGGAGTAGCTTGATTGCTTGCTGCGAAGCTTATAATCGTTAGCCTGTTCATCTATTAATTGAAAGGGGGTGCTGGATGAAGTGCGTTTCTCACTGTGGACCTTCAATGATGCTATATCAAAATTTGTCCGTAAAGATTCATAACCGGCCTTAGTAATTTCATCCCATCCAATGGCATACTTATCCTCTTTCTCTCCGCTCGGGATTTCAGCATACGGGTCGGGCAGTATTACATCAGGTATCACCCCCTTCAGTTGCGTTGCATTGCCATTTATGCGATAAAATTTCTGGATGGTGATCTTCAATGAACCCAATGCCGGTGCGCCGTTAGCTGATCGGGAAGCAAAATTGTCGAGGTTGAAAATATTCTGAACGGTACCTTTTCCGAAGGTGTTACTGCCTATGATCACCCCCCTATGATAGTCTTGCATAGCTGCTGCTACAATTTCTGAAGCAGAAGCACTGCTTCCATTTACCATGATGGTAAGAGGTCCATCATATACTACAGATGGATCGCTATCATACATCACATTGGGTTTCCCGCTTCGCGGACGCACCTGCACCACAGGACCCTGACTAATGAATAAACCCCCTATCTTAACGGCCTCCTGCAACGATCCGCCTCCGTTATCACGGAGATCAAGAATAATCCCGGCGACACCCTCGGCTTTTAGCTTTTTCAATTCTTTCTCTACGTCTGCTGCGCTGCTTCTGCCACCCTCTTGCCCCATAGGTAAATAAAACTCAGGCAAGCGGATGTATCCGATTTTGCTTTCACCAGAATTTATAATTGCAGATTGAGCATAAGTCGCTTCGAGTACAACTATGTCGCGTATGATGCTTTTGCCACCGATGATGGTGGTTTCATCGCTTTCGGAGAAACAGGGGACCCCGTAGCCCCGATTGATCAGGGATCATATCATGCAAACGCTGACTGGTGGGCAGTTAAGCTCGATGTAGCAGGCAATATGGAATGGCAGGGTGTCTATGGAGGTTCGGAGGATGAAAATTTCCGCAGGGCCGCACCGGTAAGCGATAATAGTGGTTATTATATGTCAGGAAGCTCCACATCAACTGATGGTGATGTCAATTGTCCGCCGTCAGCAGGAACCAACTATTATATTGTAAGACTTGCCCTCGACGGAGCTTTACTTTCTGCAATGGCACCTGGTGGCACCAAATCTGATTTCTGCTATGCGATTACACCATCGGGCATCGCAGTGGGCGGTACCTACTCTAGCAATTATGATGTGCTGGATTTCAAGGGGCAGGCGGATGGATGGCTTATACATTTAGATTTCTCGACATCTATTTTACCGGAAGAGAAAGTTGATGTCATATCCGCTTATCCGAATCCTGCCAATGAGTTTTTTGTTGTTAAAGGAATAAAAAGCGGCTACAACCTTCGTTTGAATAATATCATGGGTAAGACAATCCGCACGATTACATCCACATCAGATAATGAAAAGGTGAGTGTAAGCTTACTGCCAACGGGACTCTACAATTTAATTATATCTGATGAAAAAGGAGATATAATCGCTTCTAAGGTTATGGTGTCAATCATCCGTTAAAGGATTCAGAGGATTTTTTTTGTCGGCTCTATTTTCAGGTTGGCTTTCTTTGAAATGAAAACAAACCTGAGAATCGCCATAACAATGAGACCAACTCCGAGACCTATCAACGTACCGGCGGTAATGTTTTCGCTGTAAAGTCCGATCACAATTCCTACAAAGAGGCAAGCAACCACGGCTATGGCGGGAACTGAACTTCGAAAGTTTTTTTGTCCTTTCATTGAACAATTATGATCTGCTAATTTATTATATAGATTTTTAAACGCGAGCGGATTGTGTAGAGACAAAGTCTATTGCTGAATCACAGTAGTTTTTTATTCGCGCTTGTGGTTACATCACAATCCGTACCTTCGCTTTCCCTAATTATACGATGAAAATGTCTTCTATTCATAAAAAACGTTTCACCCGCATATTGCTGGTTGTATCACTCTTGCTCTGCATATTGTATTTCTCCTTTGCCCGCCTTAGAACTCCTGAAACCGACAACCAGCAATTATTAGGGCTCATCATTCGTGGTTTTAGCGAAGTTCATTACGCACCACAGCCTGTTGATGATTCTTTCTCGGAGAAAATATTTCTTGAATTTCTGATGCGAATTGATTTCAATAAAAAAGCATTTACTAAACAGGATGTAATCAGCCTTGATCAATACAGAAAAACAATTGACGACCAGATCAATGCGGGATCCTTCGAATTTTTTAATGAGGTAATGAAGATTTATAAAGAAAGAATGAACCAGGCTTATCGCTACAGCAAATTACCTCTTGAATCACCTATCAGTTTTGATATTGAAGAAAACCTTGAAACTGACGGAGAGAAGCTTTCCTATGCAGCAGATTCAAACGCTCTTAAAGATGAATGGCGGAAATATATGAAGCTGCAGGTGCTGCAGCAATTAAATGATGAAGAAGAGCGGCAGCAAAAGGCAAAAGCAAAGTCGGATACTGTTAAAATAAAATCTTTTGAGCAGCTCGAATCTGAGTCAAGAGCAAAGGTTAACAAAAGCAATGAGGAATTTTTCAGCAGAGTGCGCGAGCTGGAGGAAAACGACTGGATGGCAATTTATCTGAACTGCATCTCAAATATTGAGGATCCTCACTCAGAATATTTTCCCCCTGTTCAAAAGCAAAATTTTGACATACAGCTCTCAGGACAGTTAGAGGGCATTGGCGCCCAGCTTCAGCAGCGTGACGGGGATATAAAAATTATGAACATCGTACCAGGCAGCGCCTCGTGGAGAGAGGGTCAGCTAAAGGCAAACGATGTGATCTTAAAAGTTGCTCAGGGCAATCAGGAACCCGTGAATGTGGAAGGCATGCGGCTCGATAAAGCTATTCAGCTCATACGGGGTAAAAAAGGTACAGAGGTAAGGCTAACGGTGAAGAAGCCTGATGGCTCAATACTTACTGTCCCGATCATACGCGACATAGTTGTACTCGAAGCGACTTATGCTCAATCTGCAATTATAAATTCTGGTGAAAGCAAAATCGGATACATCCGCTTGCCTGAGTTTTATTTACCTATGGGGCAAGAGGGTGGCA
>MWVX01000394.1_pt1 | contig 13426 bp, 15 predicted proteins | sample 1047311 | NCBI WGS metagenome assembly MWVX01 (sample SAMN06349984, study PRJNA376086) | soil metagenome | isolation source: MtG-4 sample Antarctic (ecotone) soil | place: Antarctica | collected 2015-01-13 | reverse complement strand
GCTTTTGTGTTTGCGGTTTCCAACATTCTTTCGGACAAGTCAATGCCGTCAACTTTGCCCTGTTCACCGACAATTTAGGCAGCTTGCAAAGCGACGACTCCGGTTCCCGTGCCGATGTCAAGTACGCGGTCATCCGGCGTAATCTCTGCCAAAGAAACCATCCGTGCGGCTAATTCGTGCGAAAGCCGTTCGGTATAATAATCAAACTGCTCGGCTAACAAATCGTAGCTTGTCGCATCACGGATTTTGAATGCCTGAGAGTTGGGGGTTTGCATAATTTTTGGAGTGCTGAACTGCAACGAAATTCGATTTTAGATAAAACACCGGCAAAAAACAAGCGGCTGTAAATTTAAGGTGGTTTGACTAATCGGCGGCATTTGGGTTAAATGTAAATTCATTCTAGTATTTTTTACAATAGTTTTTAAGTTAAAGTGATTAAATCATCTGCCGAATCAAACGAAATAAACGCCGACGAACTTGCGGGTGAGCAGATTGTCCAATCGCTCGCCAAAATAGACAGTTTGGCACTCGGCGTTGCGCTTGGAACTGTGTTCGGCTTGGGCATTTTTCTGGTAACAAATCTTCTGATTTATAAAGGCGGCGAAATAGTCGGTCCGAATCTCGGGCTGTTGGCGCAGTTTTTCCCCGGCTACCGCGTAACTTTCGGCGGCAGTCTTATCGGCTTGCTCTATGGATTTGGAAGCGGTTTTGCTTTGGGTTGGTTAATCGCGGTGATTAGAAACATAATCATTAAGATTTATTTACATATCATCAATCTGCGGCAAAAAATGGTGGCGGTTAATGATTTTATTGACTCACCGTAAAGCAATACGGATTTGCGATTTGCGATTTGCAATTTGCAATTTGACTGAAATCAAGTAAATCCAGTTTTTAGATTCGCGGCAATCGCAAATTGCAAATTGCAAATCGCAAATTCAAAGTATGTTCCCAAAAGACTCAAAAAAAGTTATTATTATCGGTGCCGGACCGTCGGGTTTGACGGCGGCGTATGAACTTTGCAAAGCCGAAGTCGAATCGGTCGTGCTGGAAAAAGATACCGTCGTCGGCGGAATTTCGCGCACGGTCAATTATAAAGGTTATCTGTTCGACATCGGCGGTCATCGGTTTTTTACCAAAGTCAAAGCCGTGGACGAGTTTTGGCACGAGGTTTTGACCAACGGCAATTTTCTGCGACGCGGACGGCTTTCACGAATTTATTACAACCGAAAATTTTTTAATTATCCGCTTCGCGCCACTAACGCGCTGTTCGGGCTTGGCGTTTGGAACAGTTTTTTGATTTTTCTGAGTTATACCAAAGCGCAAATGTCGCCGATTAAGCCGGAAGTCAGTTTTGAAGATTGGGTAAGAAATCGCTTCGGCAAACGGCTTTATGAAATATTTTTCAAAACCTACACCGAAAAAGTTTGGGGAATTCCGTGTAACGAGATTTCGGCGGAATGGGCTTCGCAGAGAATTCAAGGTTTGTCGCTTTTTTCGGCGGTCAAAAACGCCTTGATTTCCGCACCTTCTAACGATAAAAACGCCGTCATTAAAACTCTGATTGATGCGTTTGATTATCCTGAAAAAGGACCGGGAATGATGTGGGAAACCGTCGCCGAAATTGTTCAAAAAAACGGTAGTTTGCTGAAAATGGAGGCAAGTGTCGAAAAGATTTTATGGAACAAAAACGGAATCACGGCGGTTGAAATAAAAAACGCGAACGGCGCAACAGAAGTAATTGACGGAACGGATTTTATCAGCAGTATGCCGATTCGGGAATTAGTTCGCAAAATGGAGCCGGCAGTCCCGAAAGAAGTTTTGGATGCCGCCAACAATCTCGGCTACCGCGATTTTTTGACCGTTGCGCTGATTATAGACAAAGCCGATTTGTTTCAGGATAATTGGATTTACATCCACGATTCCGCCGTGAAAGTCGGCAGAATTCAGAACTTCAAAAATTGGAGTCCGAAGATGGTGCCTGACCCAACCAAAACTTGTTTGGGGCTTGAGTATTTTTGTTTCAAAGGCGATGATTTATGGGAAATGACGGACGCGGATTTGATTAGTCTGGCAACCAAAGAATTAGCTCAACTCGAACTCGTCAACGCCGACGATGTGATAGACGGTTCAGTCGTCAGAATGCCGAAGGCATATCCGATTTATGATTCGATTTATGCCGAAATGTTGCAAACCATCCGCAATTTTTTAGACGGTTTGGGCAATCTTTATCTTGTTGGGCGTAACGGAATGCACAAATACAACAATCAAGACCATTCAATGTTGACGGCGATGTTGTCGGTCAAAAACATCTTGGGCGCAAACTACGATGTGTGGGAAGTAAATGTCGAGCAGGAATATCACGAAGAAATGAAAGCGGATGAAAAAGGCGAAATCGCCGAACTCAGTTCGACGCAACCGCGAGTTCCGAAAAGGATAGAAAAATCCAATGGCAACTAAATTAAATTCATCGGCGAATGAAGAAATTTTTGAAGAAAAATTACAAAAAGCGGTCATTCGGCTGAACGGTAATGTTTTAGGACTGGTGCTTGGAATCGTCGCCGGGCTGGTTATTTTTGCCGCTACTAACTTTTTGGTTATCAAAGGCGGCGAAACCGTCGGACCGCATCTCGCGTTGTTGGGCAATTTTTTTATCGGCTATTCCGTTACATTCGTCGGTAGTTTGGTCGGCTTTTTCTACGGACTTCTGACGGGCTACATTGTCGGCTTTTTAATCGGCTGGATTTATAACAGCGTGGTTTATTTAAAAACTCACTTCAAGCGTTAATCTCAAAGCCGAAGTAACGCCGTCGCCCCGAGGGCGTTACATCTTATGGACAATCTAGCAACTAAAGACACAAAGCCGACTGCCGCGGTGCATACATCAATCGCGGACGGCAATCCTTTGAATTCCCGAAAAATCTTCGGCAACATTCTTTCATTGGGAACGAGTGAGATTGCCGCCCGTGCGATTGCTTTTTTCGGCATCACGTTTCTTGCCCGCCGTCTCGGTCCCGAAGGTTTTGGTATTATTGGTTTTGCGATCGCCGTTTATAGTTATTTGGCTCTTGCCGTAACCGCCGGTTTCAATGATGTTGGTGCGCGTGAAGTGGCTCGTCGTCCGAACAAAGCCGCTGATACTGCGGTTAATGTGATTCTCGTTAGATTTGCTTTGGCTTTAATTATTTTCGCCGCCGTTGGCTTGGTAATTTGGTTATTTGAAATCAAGGAAAACACAGAGTTAGTTGTGTTATTGATGGGTCTGTCGCTTTTTTCTTTAGCGATTGACACATCTTGGGTTTATAAGGGATTGGAGCGAAACCACCGCGTTGGCATTGCATTGATTTTGGGACAGACTTTATATGTCGGGACACTTTTGCTTTTTGTCAAAGATGTAAATGATGTGTTGATTGTTCCGTTGGCACAATTTTTCGGTGAGATGAGTGCCGCGCTTTTGCTGCTTGTTCCGCTGCTGATTCCGTTGTATCGGCTTGGCGCAATAAAATTAAATCTCGACGACGGTTGGCAAATTCTGAAAAGTTCCGGCTTTTGGACGGTTTCGCGTCTGCTGAGAACGATTGTTTATTCTTTCGATGTCGTGCTGATTGGTTTTTGGTTGGGCGAAAGGGAAGTCGGGCTTTATACCGCGCCGTATCGCATCTGTTTTCTGTTCGTAGCGATTGCCGTCGCTATTTACACTTCTTATCTGCCGTCAATCGCCCGCGCTTTTGCTCACAGCATCGAACAAGTTCAGGAAATCGCCGGGCGTTCGATAAATTTCGGCGCAACCGTCGCCGCGCCAATGGTTGTCGGCGGAATGATTTTAGCCGCACCGCTGCTAGATTTTATGTTCGGGGCGGAGTATGTCGAAGGCGCAATGGCATTTCGATTGTTACTTTTGAGTATCGGTTTTGTTTTTATTTACGGCGGCAATCATAATTTATTTTTAGCATCCGACCGAACGAAAACCGAGATGAAAATTTTTTTGACGGCGGCGGTTATCAATGTCGGGCTTAATTTGATTTTTATCAGGCGTTACGGCATCACGGGCGCAGCGGCGATTACGGCATTAGTGGAAGGTTTGACATTGCTGATGGGATTTTTTGTGCTTTATAAAGCGGGTATTCGTTTAAAAGTGTTTCGGATGATTTTGCCGCCGGTCATCGCTTCGCTGTTGATGGGCGCGGTTCTGTTTGCGCTCTCGTCGGTGCAAATGCTGTTTGTTTCGCTTGCCGTCGGCGGCGTTTGTTATATTGTTTTTCTCGCTTTTTTAAGCGGCACGATTGCAGGCACACCGTCATATCGGCGAAGCATCGCCAATTTTGCCGGTGAATTACGCAAAAGATTTTTGTAGATTTAACGAAGAAATTTGCGCTCAAGTAGTGTTGACATCTGAGTTTGATTTAGGCAAACTCTAAATTTCAGCTGACGTTGCACGCGGTCAAACGATTTAAATTATTCAGCTAAACATTTTATTTAAAATAGAAAATGACGACACAATCTAATTCACTAAAGCCTGTTTTGGAAAAACAAATACAAATCGGAGTCGGCGGATTTCGCATCAGCGACAGAGCCAAAGAACTCGTGATGCAGGTTCTCGACAGCAACCGCATCACCGCCGGTCCGATGATGGAACGCTTTGAAGCGGAAATCGCCGCTATTCACGGCTGCCGGTTCGGTCTGATGTGCAACAGCGGCACAGGCGCATTGCAAATCGCGTTAGCGGCTCTCAAAGAAGTTCACGGTTGGCAGGACGGCGACGAAGTCCTCGTTCCCGCGCTGACTTTTGTGGCTACTTCCAATGTCGTTCTTTATAACAATCTGAAGCCGGTTTTTGTTGATGTTGATTCGCAGTATTACACAATTGACCCAACGAAAATCGAAGCACAAATTACGCCGCGCACACGCGCCATAATGCCGGTTCACATCGGCGGTCAACCGTGCGATATGTCGCCGATTCTCGATATTTCCAAAAAATACAATTTGCGGATGGTTGAAGATTCCGCCGAAACGATGTTCGTCGGCGACAAAAATCGTCCCGTCGGTTCTTTCGGCGACATCGGTTGTTTTTCGACCTACGCCGCGCATATGATTACAACGGGTGTCGGCGGACTTTGCACAACCAACGACGCGGAACTTATCGTACTTTTAAAAAGTATTATGAATCACGGACGCGATTCGATTTATATCAGAATGGACGACGACCAAGGCGCGACGGGCGCGGAACTTTTTCAGATTGCCAACCGACGCTTTTCATTTATCCGACTCGGACAGAGTTTTCGCGCTACCGAAATGGAAGCCGCGCTCGGCATCGCGCAACTCGAAGAACGCGAAGAATCGTTTGCGCGACGACAGCGCAACGTCACCCATCTCAACGAAGGCTTAAAGGAATTGGAAGAACATCTGCAATTGCCGTATCCGCGTCCGGAATCCGAACACAGCTATATGTTTTATCCGTTGACGATTTTAAATCCGAAAATTCGGCGCGACGATTTGATTCAATATCTGGAAAATAACGGCATTGAAACGCGCTATTTGCTGCCGCTTATCAATCAGCCGATTTACCGCGAGATTTTCGGAAATCTCGATGAGCAATTTCCGGTTGCCGCCTGGCTCAACGACACGGCTTTTTATATTGGTTGTCATCCCGATTTGACCGACGGCGATATGAATTATGTCATCGAGCATTTCCACAAATTTTTCAATGACCGTTTATAATGATGAACCAAAACACACAACTAACAAAAATCAATCAAGGCTTATCAGGACGCGCAAAACGCGGCGACGGTGCGGCAAATGTCAAATGTCAGATTTGCGGCGAAATAACGATTCCGGGCGTTGACCTCGGCAATCAACCCGTCGGCGACCTCGTTTTGACGCGCCGCCAATTAAATCAACCGGAAACTTTTTATCCGCTCAAACTTCAACACTGTTTGAATTGCGGTTTGACTCAACTGAGTTATATCGTCAATCCGAAAGTGGTTTATAAAAATTTTCCGTTTGTCAGCGGCACAACGCAGACGGCGACGCGCCATTTGCAAAGTTTGCCGAAACAACTTGTTAAAATGGTTGGGCTAAACGAAAAATCTTTCGCCGTTGACATCGGTTCAAACGACGGAACATTGCTCAAAGGTTATATTCCCGACGGCGTAAAATTTCTCGGCGTTGACCCGTCGGGCGACCCGGTTCGCATCGCCAACGAACAGGGCATTGAAACATTGCATACGTTTTTTAATGTCGAAATCGCCGAATACATTGCGGAAAATTACGGCAAAGCCGACGCGCTGACGGCTTGCGGAGTGTTCGGTCATATCGCAGATTTAGCGAGTGTAATGAATGGAGCAAAAAAACTGCTCGCAAAACGCGGCGTTTTCGCCACCGATTCGCAATACTGGCTCGACACGATGCAGCGGCTTCATTACGACAATATGTTTCATCAACATCTGCGCTATTATTCGATGAAGCCGCTGATTTATCTGTTCAAGCAATACGATATGGACGTTTTCGATGTCGAAAGGTCAGAGGTCTACGGCGGTTCGATTCGCGTTTTTAGTTGTCATTCCGGCGAATATCCGATTTCAGAGCGCGTTACAAAACTCGTCGCATTCGAAGAAAAAGAAAAATTATACGACGAAGCGACCAACGAAGATTTTATCCGCAAAGTTGAGGGGCGAAAACGCAAACTTTTTGATGAAGTCTATGCGCTCAACGCCAAAGGAAAAAAAGTCATCGGCATCGGCGCACCGGCAAAGGCTTCGACAATTTGTAATTATTGCCGACTCGGACCTGACCTTGTTGATTACATTACGGAAGTAAATCCGTTGCGTATCGGCACATATCTACCGGGCGTTCATATTCCGATAGTTGATGAAAATTTTATGTTTGAAGACCCGCAACCCGCCGATGCCGCGATTTTGTTTGCGTGGAACTATTACGACGAAATTGTGCCGAAACTCCAAAAAAGAGGTTTTAAGGGGAAAATTCTACAGCCATGACATCTGACAACGAAACACAAACCAAAAATACGATACTTTTCGGCGGAAGCGGTTTTCTCGGTCCGTATATTCTCGAAAATTATCCCGACATCGTTTCCGTCGGACGCACCGCGCCGACGACGGCTAATCGTCATATTCAGATTGACAGCCTCGCCGACTTGAGCGCGTTGCGCGACGAAAACTTTGACAAAGTTATTTACATTATCGGCAATACCGACCACTACAATCTTGAAAAAGAAAATCTTTCATCGGACGAGCCGACGGCGTTTGATTATCATTTGTTTCCGTTGATTCAAACGATGGAGCAGTTAAAGCATTATCCAATCAAGAAATTTATCCATTTCTCATCGGTTTTGATTTACGACGAGAACAAAGTTACTCTGCCCGTTTCCGAACACAGCCCGATAAACCCGTATAAAAACCGCTATGTGATGAGCAAATATATGGGCGAAGAGGCGTGTAAGTTTTACGCCAACTGGATTCCGATAATCAACGTCAGATTGTCAAATATTTACGGTCCGACACCGCTTCAACGCTTTGACCTGATTCACGTTTTGATTCATCAATTACTTGACGAAGGTAAAGGAAAGGTTTGGACGACGAAACCTTCGCGTGATTTTATTTATATCGAAGACGCGGCGCACGCCATTGTCAAACTGCTCGAAACCGATTATACGGGAACGCTCAATCTCGGCACGGGAACGCAAACTTCCGTGCGCGAAGTTGTGGACACATTGCAGAAAATCAGCGGCTGTCCGATTACGGATTTGGATCAACCCGTTTCAGGTCCGATGCGGTTTCAGTGCGATATGACGACGCTCAACCGTTTGATTGACTGGAAACCGCGCTATACAACCGAAGAAGGTGTGAGGCGCACCTTTGAATTGATGAAATCGTGGAAAGAGAAAAGTTATGAAGTTGGGAATTAACGGTTGGCGGATTCACGGACAGCGTACCGGAGTCGGGCGTTATCTGTTGAATATCGTCAAAAATTGGACACCCGAAATGGTTGGCGGACGGTTTGACGAAATCAACTTTTACACGCCGAAGCCGATTGACCGCAAAGAAATTCCGCTTCCGCCAAACATCGTGGAGCGCGTTTTGCCGCCCGATATGAAAATGTTGGTTTGGGAAAATTTGCGGCTCGCGCCCGCTGCCGACGACGATGTCATCTTTCACCCGTCATTTTCCAGACCGTTAATAGCGCGTGGAAAAACCGTCGTATCGTCGCACGAAGCGTCGCAGTTTTTATACCCGAAACTTTTTCCGAAATCAGTTTCGCTTTTTTACAACCGTCTTTACGCTTGGAGCAGTCGCCACGCCACATTGGTAATCGTCGGTTCAGAAGACTCGAAAATTGATATTGCCCGTTACTGCGGAGTTCCGCTTTCAAGAATTCGCGTGGCGTATATGGCACCAGCCGAATTTTTCAAACCCGTAAAAAAAGATGAACACATTGACGCGGCTAGAGAACGGCACATCGGTTCGGCGGATACGCCGTTTTTTCTGACAGTCGGCAAAATGTCGGGACGGCGCAACTTTCCGCTGCTTTTGGAAGCGTTTGCCGAATTTAAGCGGCGCACACCGCTTCCGCATAAATTACTGATGGTCGGGCTGAATATCCATAACATAGATATTGCCGGATTAATTAAAAAACTCGGCATCAAAGATGATGTGCTAAATCCGGGTTATGTTTCCGACGAAGAATTAAATTTGATTTACAACGCGGCGGAAGCATTTATTTCTCCGGCGGTTTATGAAACAATTTGTCTGCCGGTGATGGAAGCGCAAGCGGCGGGTTTGCCCGTTATCTGCATTGACACGCCCGGAATGCGCGAAGCAACGGGCGATACTGCGCTGTTGATTCCAAAACTCGAAATAGACGAATTAGTAGAAGCAATGACGAGAATAGCGGAAGATGCCGCACTGCGCCGCGAGTTAGCTGCAAATGGATTGAACTACTCGAAACGGTTTTCGTGGCAAAAATGCGCGGCTGATGTGCTGGCGGTTTTGACGGAAGCCGCACAAATGCCCGCGCCCGATGTTGATTTTATGACTTCCGCCAACGAAATTAAGAATTAAGGTTAAAGAAAGCAATATGCCGAAACGCGCACTCATTACGGGAATTACCGGACAAGACGGCTCTTATTTAGCCGAACTTCTTTTGAGCAAAGGTTACGAAGTTCACGGGCTTCGCCGTCGCTCAAGCAGTTTTACAACGCAGCGGATTGATCATCTGCTTGACGATTTTCGCCACGACAGCGATGCGCGATTGTTTCTGGAATACGGCGATTTGGCGGACGCGACTAGCCTTGTCAAACTTCTTTACCGACTCCAACCCGATGAAATTTACAATCTCGGCGCACAAAGCCACGTTCATATAAGTTTCGAGATTCCCGAATATACGGCGGATGTAACCGGCGTTGGTTGCGCCCGAATTCTTGAAGCAGTGCGCGAAACGGGTATCAAGACACGCATTTATCAGGCTTCGAGCAGCGAGATGTTCGGCAGCACGCCGCCGCCGCAAAACGAAAATTCCCGTTTTCATCCGCGCAGTCCATATGCTTGCGCCAAAGTTTTTGCCTACAACTTAACGGTCAATTACCGTGAAAGCTACGATATGTTTGCCTGCAACGGCATTCTTTTCAACCACGAATCACCACGCCGCGGAGAAAATTTTGTAACGCGAAAAATCACGCGGGCGATAGCACGGGTAAAGCGCGGACTTCAGGACAAACTTTATTTGGGCAATCTAGCAGCCCGGCGCGATTGGGGCTATGCGCCGGAATATGTCGAAGCGATGTGGCGGATGTTGCAACAGGACGCGCCGGACGATTACGTTATCGCCACCGGTCAATCGCACAGCGTTCAGGATTTCTTGAGCGCGGCATTTGAATATGCCGGTCTCGAATGGCAGAAATATGTCGAAATTGACCCGCAATACTATCGTCCGGCGGAGGTTAATGATTTAATCGGCGACGCTTTAAAGGCAAAAGCGGAATTAGGTTGGGAATTTACTACGCGATTTCCTGAACTAGTGCGAATTCTCGTGGATGCGGACATAAAACTCCTCGATGCCCAACTCGCCAGCGGCGAAGTTTTTATCGCGCAGAATTCTTGATGGGAGCGCAGGCAGCCTTGCCTGCATTGACGCGCAGACAAGGCTGCCTGCGCTCCCACTAAAAAAGAAAAGCCCAACGCGCTCTCCCCTTCGCGTTGGGCTTTTTTAATGGTCGCTAAACTTTCTCGCCAACGACCAAAATTGTAAAAATTTTTAGAAATCAGGCACAGGCAAAGTTACCTTTTTTGTCAATTCTATTTCAAACTTTTCATCGGCTTTAATACTCACATTTTTGCCTTTTTTTAATAACATAACGCCTGTTCCTGCACCCGCGCCGATTCCCGCACCAATCAATACGCCGTTTTCCGCCTTTGAAATCGCGCCGAAAATTCCGCCGAGTGCCGTTCCACCGATAATCGCCAAAACATTTGCGCCTGGCGATGATTCGGCTTTCAGTTGATTGACCAAAACGCCTTCAATTTCCCGATTGTCTCCGTTTGTCAGCCGAAGTATTTCAAAAGAAACCATCAAACTTCCGCTTTTTCCGCCTGCCGAAGCAGGTCGAACTTTTGTAACTCGTCCTTCGATTATCGTCCCGATTGGCAAAACTACTGTTTCACGAACAATGACCGCTTCGATAACTTTCGTCGTAAAAGTATCATTCACGCTGGAAACTTTAGAATTTATTTCATTGTCCATCTGGACAAATATCTTTGTTCCCGCTTGAAGTTCCCAAATACTTGAGTCTGATTGGGCGTTTGCTGAAAAAAAACCTGCAAAGAGCAAAGAAAAAATCGCAAAGATTTTGGTCGTCATTCGCCAAAAGTTCATATCTGACCTCCATCTTCGCGGATTTTTTCAAACTAGCATATCCGCGAAGTGTTATGGCAATATATGTGCCATTATTTTAGAAATAATAGAAAATACGATAATAACGCAGTTTTGCCGCAATTTCACTGACAAATTATAAATTGTTTTCTTTGTGTAGTTACAATATCGGTTAGCATCTGCACGATATAGGATATTCTCAAGGTTTCAGGTTTCAGGTTAATTATCTTAACCTGAAACCTGAAACCTTATTGCCCCGTTTGGTTTGTGAATTCACGCCACGAAAGCGACTCGCTTCCGTCGTCAACGCGAACCATCGAAATCGCGCCGGGCGAAGGGCAAACCAACGCGCAAAGATTACAGCCGACGCATTCGGGTTCATCAACCACCGGATATTTATTTTCGTCGAAATCAAAACACTGATGCGCTCCGTCTTCGCAAGCGACGTAGCAAAGATTGCATTTGATACAATGTTCATTATTGACACGCGCCACGACCTTATAGTTCAAATCGAGATTTCCCCAATCAGTCATGCGATTAACTGATTTGCCGACAATTTCATTAACCGAAGAAAAACCTTTTTCGTCTAGATAATTGTTCAAACCGTCAATCATATCTTCGACAATTCGATAACCGTAGTGCATTACAGCCGTGCAAACCTGCACATTTCCCGCGCCTAAAAGCAGAAATTCAACTGCATCACGCCAATTATTGATGCCGCCGATGCCCGAAATCGGTATGTTGAATTCGGCATCACGCGCAAGTTCGGAAACCATATTAAGCGCAATCGGTTTGACGGCAGTACCGCAATAACCGCCGTGCGCCGACATTCCGTTGACGTTCGGATACGGAATCAGCGTGTCAATATCAACGCCAATCACTGAATTTATCGTATTTATTAAAGAAACTGCGTCTGCTCCGCCTTTCGCGGCGGCGCGTCCCGGCGGCAAAATACTCGTTACGTTCGGCGTGAGTTTCACAATCACAGGCAAATCGGAAACTTCCTTGACCCATTCCGTAACCATACAAGTATATTCGGGAACTTGTCCCATCGCCGCGCCCATTCCGCGTTCCGACATTCCGTGCGGACAGCCGAAATTTAATTCAAACCCATCCGCGCCCGTGTCCTGCGATTTTTTGACAATCTCGTGCCACGCCTCGCGCCTTGATTCGACCATCAAAGAAATAATCACGGCATTATTCGGATATTTCTTTTTGCACTCGTAAATCTCTTTCAAATTTACGTCGAGTGAACGGTCGGTAATCAGTTCGATATTATTCAAACCAATCATCCGCAACGCACCTTGGTCAATCGAAGCCAGCCGCGACGAAACATTGACAATCGGCTCGCCCAAAGTCTTCCAAACCGCACCGCCCCAACCCGCGTCAAACGCCCGTTCGACCATCGAACCCATATTCGTCGGCGGTGCGGACGCGAGCCAGAAAGGATTCGGAGATTTGATTCCCGCAAAATTCATACTTAAATCTGCCATAGTTTTTATCCAAGACTCCCGCCGCTTGTAATTAATTTACCAAAAGAAGTTACTTTCGCATGATTCTCTCCGTCGATACTAGTAATTACTACTTCCGTCGGATTAGTAAGAGCAATGCAACAAAATTTTCCATTGTCTTGCTGAATATTCATCGAAAGTAATCGTTTTTGGTTTTCAGTTTGCCACTTCTCCATCGATTCATAAAGCTGGAGCATGGAAGGACTTTCAAAATACAAATATTTCGTTTATTTTCACCAGACATTTTTATCTCTCCTTTAAAAAAAATTAGCTATTGCCTCTCAAACCGTTTCCAGTTTTTCCTTTAAAGCCCGCAGAAATTCTTCGTTGTTCAAAATATCGTTTTCGATGCTCGCCGCTTCGCGCGAATCGTTTTCCATTGCGCGGCGCAGTTCGTTGTTGATTTGCGTTTGATACGGCGCGGCTTCGGGTGGTTCGGCGCGTTGGCGGAAATACTGCAAAATGTCGGCATCCAGATACATTGAAATTTTTACTTTGCAGTTTTCAAGGTTCGTTGCACCTTTTTTTGCTTTGAAACTTCCACGCGGAAGTCTTTTCATTTTATCAAGCTCAGAATCAATTTCCTCTTCAACTGAAACTTCTTCAATCGTTGTCAACATACATTTTCTCCATTTTTCGGCTTGCTTTGCGGGCGGAAATTATTCGGTAATTTTCGCCGCGAAACGTAAATGAGATAAAAACCAAACCGATTTCGCACATTCCGATTAAAGCGTAGCGCGTTTCATTTTCGTCACTGTGTTCTTCGTCCAAAAGCGGAATCGCCAAATCGTCATCAAATGCTTTGACGGCTTTCTCAAATCTAATGCCGCGTTTTTTAATGTTTTCGAGATTTTTGTTTTCGTCCCATTCAAATTCCATTTCCGATTATACCGACATATCTATACAAATCAAGATTTTCTATGAAGCACCGGCAAACGAAATTTTTTCGCCTGACAAAGAAAAATGAATGCCTTGCGCGGCGTGTTTGCCCTTTTGCGCGGCATCAGCCGCTTCCGCACCGTCGTTGACGCGAT
>MWVX01000393.1_pt1 | contig 13431 bp, 11 predicted proteins | sample 1047311 | NCBI WGS metagenome assembly MWVX01 (sample SAMN06349984, study PRJNA376086) | soil metagenome | isolation source: MtG-4 sample Antarctic (ecotone) soil | place: Antarctica | collected 2015-01-13 | reverse complement strand
GTCGATTTTGATCAATTCCAAGCTGATCCGCGATCTACCGTCCATTAACTTGCTTTGTATGACAACAGCGCTTGCGTGATCACACCGTGATGCGCCAGTATATGAGCAGTACGAAACAGATTTTCGTCCACCACCTTTTGCCTTTTGAGCATTCGGATCTCTTTTCCCTGACTTCACACTTATCGTCCTCCTCTACAAACGTTATGAAACAATTGTTCAAAGCTGCCTGTTTAATCTTCCTCTTTGGGTCCAGCGAGTCTGTGACAGCGAATTTGCTGCCTGTCACCTCCATTCCCATTCCACCCAGCGGTCACAGCTTGACGACCTTCTCCATTCCGAAAGACGCGAAGAGGGTATATGATCTAACCTTCACCCTTAGCAATAGTGGGCAGATCCCCGATGCAATGTTTGAGATTAGCTGGTTGAATCTCCCGACCTTCACGCTCGGTGGTTCAGCGGGTCCCACGGACCCCTTCGGCCCGACGCAGTTTGAACTGATCCTTTTTTCGCCGCCGAAGCTCGACACCGGCCCCGACAAGCCACTGGCCTTCTTTCTCACCCCGCAATTCACGTTGACAAACATGTCATTGGAGGCCGTGCCGGAATCCTTTTCAACAATTTGGCTGGCACTACCGTCGGTTGGGTTACTAATGGGCGCTGCCTGGCGCCGTCAGACAAAAGTTCGGGTGAGATAGAGGGGCAGGATCGGTTCGCAGTCCGACGGGCCGCGGCCGCGGCGGCGGGACTCCGCAGCGGTTGCTTTAAAAGTCACGAATGCTATCAGGCGCTCCAGTGAATTACCCGAGAGGTTCGATGCCCCTCGATGAAAACCGCGAGGTCGCGGCCGCTTCGGAAAGAATTGAAAGGATTCGCTCTATTCGCAGGCCGGGCGGGTACTTGGCGACAATGTTCGCTCGACCTGCTTGGCCGAACGTTTTCAGCTTCGCCACGTTGCTCAGCAGTTCAACGATTCTTTCCGCCATGGCTTCATAATCATATTCGCGGACCAAGAATCCCGTCACACCCTCGATAACCTGCTCCGGAATCCCATTGTGGAGTGTGGCCACAATCGGTAGTTCGAGAGCGGATGCTTCTGCGATACTGAGACCAAAACTTTCCTGATCTCCCGTGACAGGCGTGACACTGTGTTGAGCATACACCCAGTGTCGATTGACCTCTTCTAATGCCTCTTCTTGTGGAATCGCGCCAATTAGCTTCACGGCCGCTGTCAGACCTCGATCGCGAATGCGCTGGTCCACCTTCAATTGCTGCGGGCCGTCCCCGATTATCGTGAGGATAGCATTAGGAATTTGCGCCTTCACCAGGGCGAAGGCTTCTATAAGTGCGACCGGATTCTTTTTCGGCGTCAAACGGCCAAGGAACACAACAGAGGGAGGCTTCCGGAGTCGTTCCTCCCACGATAATGGTTTGAGCAGTCCGCAATTCACTCCAGGGTTAACGACGTGAATCTTCGATAAGGGAGCCCCAAGCAATATTAGAATCCTTTTTAAATGTTGGGAGGGCACCAGCAGGGCACTCGCGCTCGCGAAGAGAGCAGCAATTTGCTGTCGATACTCGCGCTCCTTAACCGCAGTCGTCGCGTCAGATCCATGAAAATGGACGACAAAGGGAATACCGCGGCGCCGAAGCACATCCATCGCGGCGACGCCGACGGTGCCGTAGTCCACATAACAGACATCAAAGTCAGTGTCGGCGATCGCGCACTTTAACAGCGCTTTCTCACGGAATCGTCGCAGGCTCCCAATTTCGGAACGCAATCTGCCACTCAGCCTCCGCATGATGAGTCCGAGAACATTTTTTGTCCGTTCTCCTTGGGAGGTCCAACGTGTCTCCTTGACAAGACCAACAAGGTCTGGAGCGACGTAAGGAGTTATACGATCACAGATAACATCTACTTTGTGACCCGACTGCTGAAAACCACGGACGATGTCACGTCGGAAGGTTTCCGACATTCCATAAAACTCGTCTGCAACGTAAAGAACTCTCATTAACAGCTGCCACACTCCCGATTTGCCTGATTCTCTCCAGCCGTCCGGGAGCCGAACTTTGTAAGTAAGTAGCCGATACAGCTCAGTCCCTTCCCTTGGACGCCCAGATCTCTCTTTGCAGATGCGATCAGCTGAAACCGTCCGCATCGTCGCAGAGCCGTGCTCCAATCGCCGACCATGTAGTCGAGAACTTTGAGCACCACTTGCTCAAGATTTCGGCGCTTCGTCGACGAGTCGCGGCCCACTTTGTGATCCAACATCCACTGCTCGGGATACCGCGTAGCCAAACCGCTCCATTTCGACAGCGCAGATCGTCTCAATGCGCTACAGGTTATAATGGCCAAAAAAGTTCTCCCAAGACCTCCCGATCACCGCGCGGCTGAAACTGCACGTCAATCCAGCGCACGATGCTGTAACGCGGCTCCAGCCCATTGACCTAAGTGCCAGAGACCGGCTATAGAGCTGGCAGTGCCGGACGAATACTCTTCTGCCTAGGAACGATCTCTCCCGCGCATCGAATCGCCGCTTCAGCGAGAATGGGTCTGCCGGTTGCCATATATTCATAAGTTTTCCTGGGCAGAGGCAGTAGGACGCAACGTGAACAGCATAAACCACCTACTGGTTAACAGGTTCACATGGTATACCCCAGCTCAGCCATTTCGTCACCTACCAGGGCTATAATCGTTTTCCTTTGCTCCTCGGTGAGGCTAGCTGACCCCTTTCCTATCGATTGGGTGTCGATGCGCTGCCCGGCTTTCTGCAAGTGCGGCCAAAGTTGAATGTCCCGCATGGTCGAAACATGATCAAGAGAGGTGAGCATCTCGCTCGAGTAGTTAAGCCCGAGAAAGGCACAGATGCTTTGTGTCGTCTTCGACGGCTCTTCGACAAGATCCTCGTACCGAATCTGCAAGCATTGGGCGGGATACTGCCGTGCAAATCGTCCAGCGCAAACCACTGCTGTTTTCCAGCGTTTCGCTGCAACGACAAGATGATCAGCCATACCGCGCGCGAGAACCATGGATGGAATGACATCTAGTCCGTTTCGAACTAGTTCTATAAACCTGGCTTCCGGAAAAACCGCAATAACTTCTTGCAACGAGTAGACGTTAACGGGCGTTTTGTCTCCCCAGTGCGATACTGCTTTGCCGACTGTTTTACCGTGATAACGGTACAGTTGATCGATTATATGCGCGAGGCTGCGGTCTGTCCGAGAAATTCCCCTTAATTGTGTCGCGAGCGGGCGGAGGGATTCTTTAAACCACGTCTCGAATTGGACCTCGTACTCGAAAATACTCAGTACGAGGTTGACCAAGTCATTCCAAGATAGAACGCGGCTGCCATTCCTGTATGTTTGTACCCAGTGCCGAAATACCCAGTTTTCCGGAGGAATGTGCACCGTTGGATCGGCCTCAAGAATTCTGCGAAGCAGGGTGGTTCCGCAGCGTCCCGACCCCACAATGAAAAAAGGCGAAAATCCTTCGTCACGGTGCATTGGGATACGGGTTTTGAACGTTCTTTTTATTTTGTTTCTCGCACGATTCGCTATTTTGCGCCACGCTGTAGAGGGGTTGTCGAGCTGTTCTATCTGTCGTTTTAGTCCTATATCCATGCAAATTTTAAGGGTGCTGTTTCAACTCGAGATAATCACTGATGGCGAATCGGCGGCTCAATGAAGTTGGCAGGTTCCTATGTTCCAGCCCCCAACGAGGAATGATTGCCGCCTGCCCTTAACATTGGGATTGCACCGAGCCCTCATCCGATCGGGGCCTTCGGCGTTGAGGGAGACCGAGGCGCAAAAAAAACAAAGAATTTAGCAAACCTTGAATTAAGTGCCTGACCAAGCGCGCTTCGCGCATGATGCCAAGCGTCAAGTTTCGCGCCGGCGACAATTAAAACATAAACCAAGATACCCGACGGTACTTGGACCAGTAAGAATAGCCATCCAGGCATCGATGGAGGCAAAACACATTCAATTAGCCAGACTACAAAGCCCATGACTACTGCGCAGACGAACGATGGAGTGAGCGTTCTAATCATTTGACCAAAGGATAGATCAATGATGTTCCCGCACACTGTCCAAACCCAGTAGCAACGAATCAGGCAGGAGAAACAATACGCCCAAGCTACTCCGAGTACTCCCCAATGGATACCCACAATGAATGAACCGACGGTGAAAGTCGAATTTATCAGCCCCATCTTGAATTGAAGCCTGGTATGGCCCTGCGACTGGTAAATCCATCCCATAGTCGTCGTGATTGATTGGAGGAGACCAACGCCGCACAGGATTTTAAAGATCGGAATTACTTCAGCCCATTTCGTACCCAGTAATGTCAGGATGAGGTGGTTGGAAGTCACGAAAAAACCTGTCATTATCGGGAACGTAAGGAGGCCGATAACGCTGATCGTCTTCAAATAGCTTCGTTTAACCCTCGTTTTGTCCTCCTGAATCGAAGACAAAGCAGGCGTCATAACGTTGCCGACCACCCTAGAAACCTGGGTCAATGGCAACAACATCATACTGTACGCGCGCGCGTAGATACCCAGGGCTCCTGGTCCGATGAAGCGTCCGATCAGCAGATTGTCGGCGTGGCGTCCCCAGTAATTTACGACATTAAAGCCGAGGACGTACGCGCTGAAGCCAAAGAGGTCTTTGCACGCCTGGAGGTCAAATGCCCAGGAGGGCCGCCAGAGACCTACCCGCCAGCGAAAGAGCAATCCTACTGTCGATCCCGCGAGCATTTGCGCTACCAGGCTCCATACACCTCCCCCAGAACAGGCCACTGCTAATCCGGTCACACCCCCCACGGTTGCGGTCGTAATTTGAATTTTGCCCAACGCTCGAAACCGCATTTCACGCTTGAGCAAGGCTCGTTGGACGACATTCAAGGAGCTGAGGAAAAACTGGAAGGAGATCACCTGCGTCAGCAATGTGAGCCGGGGCTCGCCATAAAACCTTGCGATCACCGGTGCCAGCGCAATCATCAACAGTGTCATCCCGCCGCCCATGACAACGTTAATCCAGAACGCGGAGTCAAGATGCCGCTTTTCGAGGTTTCTTCGTTGCACGATTGCTCCCCCGAGCCCCGAATCGGTGAATAAGGTCGCGAAGCCGGTGAAGACTCCGGTCATCGCAACTAATCCGTAGGCCTGCGGGCCCAGAATTCGAGCAAGGACCATCGAGATAACCCAAATCAGCAATTGGGTGATGAGCTGCGAGAATGCGCTCCAACTCACGCCTTTCACGGTTCGATTTCGGAGATCTGCAGAATTTATTTCCGTAATCATTCGCGAGTCACAAGATAGGGCAGGGCCGACCCTCTCCCCTTCACGGCTATCTTGTCGCCGGCAGAGGCAAAGGGACTGAAAAGTTCGCGTTTAAGAACCGTTCGGTAAAGCTTCTCTAAACAGCCGCGCAACTATCCTTCCTATGCTTCGGACAGAACTTCCTCCGCGAACACCAAGACAGAGAGCCTGCCACAGAAACCTGCGGCCGGCCCGCCGCTTCTGAAGGCGGAACAGGTCGACGCCCATGTTATACCAAATCGTGGATTGGAGGCGAAGCGGGAGGTCGGTATGCATCCTCAGATTCCGTTTCCCGACTTTCCAGCGGTTAATAGGATAGGAACGTTTTTGGGTTCGCCGAGTGCTCTCCGGATGGGTTCGATACTGCGCCAACACACGAGAATCGTAGAGGAATTGATACCTCTGCGCGAGACGGATCCACTGCCACCAGTCTTCCATTGTCCGAAGGCTCTCATCGAAATATCCGCCTTCCTGAATACAGTGGCGTCGCAACAACACCGTTTGCATGTTGATAAAGTTGGTTTGACAGAGTCGCTCAAAAACGCTTTCGCGTGCTATCGGCCCGTGGGGAAAAAGGTCGCTGAAGAGCCTTCCCTTCGGTTCTCCCCGCTCGTTAATAATTTCTGATTCGCAGTAAGTCACGTCGTAGCCGGGATTTCTCGTGAGTAGGTCGATTTGTAGCGCCAGCTTGTCGGGCTTCCAAACGTCGTCGGCATCACAGAAGCCCAGATAATCCCCGCGGGCGGCTCGCAAACCACTGTTACGCGAGCGCGAAGGACCGAAATTCTGTCCATGACTTATCACGTGCACCCTTGGGTCGAGGCGGGTTAGCTCGTGGACCACCTCGAGAGAACCGTCGGTCGATCCATCGTCCACGATAATGAGCTCAAGATCGTGGAAGGTCTGCGTAAGAATGGCCGTGGCCGATTCGACGACGAAGCGAGAGTGATTATAGCAAGGCATGATCACGCTCGCGAGAGGCATAGAGGGAGGAGACGGATTTAGTCAGTCGGACTTATTAACCCGGAAATCAGCCCGATGCCCGCGGTCAAAATTCCGATGTCAGCGAACCGTTTTCTGGTCCGCACGAGGCGCACTATTTGTCCTGCGATGCCAGGAGCGTGGACCGCGCATTGATAGAACCATCGCTGTGGGAGATCGATATATCTGTGGCCGAGCTCCCAAGCCTCACGGACGTCGTGATCTGAACCCAGGCTGAGGGCGCTGTTAATTGCACAGCGCGCGCGATTTTGAAGTATCGCACGATAATCGTGAGAATCATACGAAGGCAAGAGGCCGACCAGTGACCTCAGAAAATAGAGGTCGCAGCTTACCCGATGCTGAGATATCGATCCCGGCGTGCCTAACCGCATCTTCCCCGCAGGTACAGGAGAATAGGTCCAGGTCCGGCCGTGGATAACCCGAAGAAATAAATCCAGATCGTGCCGCCGCACGAGAGACTCATTGAAACCTTCCACCGCATCCACAGCGCTCTTGCGTTGCAAGACCGTGCAATGGCAGAACCATGATCTCCTCTTAAACCGCGAAATGAAGGATGCGTGGTCAAGGTGTGATTCGGTCCCGGGCGCCCGACGAGATGGATTTAAAGAAAGCTTCCTTCCCCGATTGTCGGTGTAATCCGCCGCGGCCATGTAGGCGACGTCTTCGCTCGAAGCGAGCGCGGCGGCGGCAAGCTCTAAATGCCGGGGATACCATTCGTCATCGGCGTCCAAATACGCGATCCACTCGCCGCGCGCGATCTTTATGCCCGCATTTCGGCTAGCGGCAGCATTGCTGAAGTTCACCCGCAGGAGACGGAGATCGATGTCGGAGAAGGCCAGGGCGATCTCAGCTGTGCCGTCGCTCGAGCCATCATCGATAACGATGGCTTCAAGCGGCAGGCGCGTCTGCTGCCTGATACTGCGCAGCGCGCGCTCGATGGTGGAAGCGGCGTTTCTGGCGGCCATTATAACTGAAACATTCATCTTTAAAGCACTCGCACTGGGCTGCGCGAACTGCCTATTCTCTCCCCATTGCCAGAGGGCGTTTGGAGTCGCTGCAGCAGCCTCGTGGCCATGAGAACAGAAAAGTTCAAAGGGAAAGGCGTATCCGAAGCCCGGGCTTGGCTTTCGAGGGATTAGTGAGGGTGCAAAATCGAAGGGGTTCCGCGCCCGCCCGCCCGTATGCCCGGGGTTTCCCAAGGTTGCGATCGAGGTGCAACCTCTTTGGAATCACTGGACGATCTGAAGATTGCTTGGCGGATCCAGCACCGAGCCTTTGATCACCGCTCCAATACTAGAACCAGCAGGCCCCAAAGGAGCGTTTGGAAAGGCGGCCCTCTGGCCAGATTTCGGCAAATTCATCGCTACTCCCAGCTGAGCACCGGCGTCTAGTGCAAGGCTGCTGGGGTTGAGCGAGAAATCTTCTGCGTCGCGGGTCGTAGAGATGAGTCCAGCTTCTGCCACACTGGATTTCCTGCCATTGCCAGAGGGCGTTTGGAGTCGCTGCAGCAGCCTCGTGGCCATGAGAACAGAAAAGTTCAAAGGGAAAGGCGTATCCGAAGCCCGGGCTTGGCTTTCGAGGGATTAGTGAGGGTGCAAAATCGAAGGGGTTCCGCGCCCGCCCGCCCGTATGCCCGGGGTTTCCCAAGGTTGCGATCGAGGTGCAACCTCTTTGGAATCACTGGACGATCTGAAGATTGCTTGGCGGATCCAGCACCGAGCCTTTGATCACCGCTCCAATACTAGAACCAGCAGGCCCCAAAGGAGCGTTTGGAAAGGCGGCCCTCTGGCCAGATTTCGGCAAATTCATCGCTACTCCCAGCTGAGCACCGGCGTCTAGTGCAAGGCTGCTGGGGTTGAGCGAGAAATCTTCTGCGTCGCGGGTCGTAGAGATGAGTCCAGCTTCTGCCACACTGGATTTCCTGCCTCCCAACCCCCACGTAGTATTCAGTTTTGTGGTGCCAATAAATGAGCCGCCGGGGGTGTGATTGCGAATCGCAGATCCCCATCCCACAATGATGTTGTTTTTCCAGACAAAGCCGCCCGTGTTCGGCTCGGTTGAGACCCCTTGCTCAACTGGTGCGCCCTGTGTCCGGTCACTGTAGAAAATGTTGTTGACCACTTCGAGACGATCACGATCCGCGCCTGCCTGATTTGGCTTCGCTGAAATGGCCTGACCCAATCCATTCCGAAGCGAGACAAAGGTGTTGTTATAAAATTTACCGATGCTGCCCCGGTCGATTCCGTGGATGGCCCAGTTAAAACCATTACTCGTGGCGCTGCTCAGGTCATGGCTATAAAAGAGATTGCCGTAGATGAGCCAGGTGCCCGTTACTTCCTGACACATGCCGAAATTCGAATAGCCGCCCCCGTTGATGACTCCGTCGATCTCAAACCAGTTGTTGGCAATCGTCCAGTTGGTCGGTCGGGCAGTCGCACCCGTATCATAATTTTTATAGCTCTGGATGATGTCATTGTGGGGAAGGTTCGATGCAAGCGTGCCTGGAGCGACGCTGATTCGGAGGACAAGGCGATTGCCTTTAACCGTGACGTTTGATGCATAGCCGAGGTGGAGGAGATCAAGCTGGCTCTGAGGGGTTCCGGTGGCGTAAGTCGTTGCCGTTACCATCATGTTGTTTTCAATCGTTATTCCATCCACGTTGTTAGCAGCGGTCATCCCCATCGTCTGAAAATCAAGAAAGGTGCAGTCCTTTACGATAGCGTTGCGGCAGTGACCGAACGCGATGAAGTTGCCGCGCACGCTCTTGGAATACATATTGTCCACCTGGCAGTTATTACTCGTGTTCGAGGTGCCTCCGCCAAAGGTCACAATAGAGCCACGTGCGGCAACATCCTTGTAATTATCCGCCAGTCGCATCCCGGTCATGCGAATGTAATCCTTGCCATTGAAAGAGAACTTGCCCGTCATGATAGACCCGGTCTCGAATGAGACCGTGATCACCTGGCCGGAAAGGCCGTCGCCAGCGCAGTTCATCTGGCTTGTAATCGTTCCTTGCATAACCACCGTGTCGCCGGGTGAAATCTTACCAGGGGTGGCAGCGGTGGCACTCCATTTCGTGGTGTCATTGAAGTTGGCCACCGACCAATCCGCAGCCTGCGTTCCGTTGTAGGGAGAGGTACCATTCTGCGTCACATAGTAAGTGGTAGCCCCGTACAACTGGCATGGGAGCATCAATAGCGCGAACAATCGTTTCATTGTATTGTCTCTCGTCGAAGTTTGGACCGCCAGGCATCCGGCTGAAATCTTAGCCCCGATCCCGAGCGTCGTGTTCATCGTCTAAATTGCAACAGATTTAGCAATATCTATACCAACTGTGTGCTTGCCCCGAGAGCCGCCGCGCGCAGGCTTCAAACGCGCTCAGGATAGATTGTGGAATTTGTCTCGGGAGGTTCACCGACTGTCAAACACCCGCAGGCTCAGCTTCACGAACCGGCGCGGCTGAATCTTTTGGCACTTCTTTGCCAGGTGCCGACCGCGAATCGAGCGTGACAACTTCCTCACCCAAGGTCAGCGGCGCCATGGCCAAAGCTGCAATCATAGCAAGGTGCAAATACCAGATCGCCGCGAACTGATCAAAGTATGTGATATTGAACCAATTGACCACGTGGACCACGAGCATGACTCCGATTCCCCAGAGAAATTTCTCGTCCACACCTCCCTGCGGTTCGCTCAGCCGGAGGGTATTCAACCCCCGGCCGACGATCCTAAACGCCTTCACATAAAGCATGATGGCGAGGATAACCGCTCCCAGGCCGGAGGTCACTCCAAACGCCACGAATTGATTGGTGATATCAGCGCCTCCCGTAGCCACCAGTGTATAAGGAAACCAGTCGCGGGTTTCCGCAATGGGCATTCCCACGAACCACCATTTATCCAGATCTCCAAAGGCGACGTCCAGTAGCCGAGCTCGATGGTATGCTGATCCGCCGGTTACCGAGCTGACACGCGCGATCAGGTACCAAATGGGAGCTTCCATCACGAGGGCGAGAACAATGACGCCCGCGACGATCCAACGTCGAACCGCCTGCATCCTGTGCCGCAGACGCCATGTGCACCAACCTGCCACGCCCATTGCGAGCGCGCCTAACGGGCCCCCGGAATGCGCGAATCCTACGATGAGGACGCAGCTCGCGGCGCCCAAAAGAGCCTGCCTTCGGCGGCCTCTTTCCCACGCAAGACCGACATACAAGGGGAAGAATGTGGCCCCTAATGAACCCAGTAGACTTGGGTGACGAAAACTGCCGAAGCATCTGGTGGCACCGCCTCGAACCCAGTGTGAAACACCACCGCCCACGACCACGAAGGGATTATTGCCGGTAACACTCTCCACCGCCAGTAGTGACACGTATGGGATGAGCAGGAAAATCAAACCAGTCAGAAGTTCACGCATCTCCTGAAGGTTTCGAACCAGACCGCGAAACACAACATAATACAAAAGCGCATCGACCGAGCGAGCCACAATGACTAGCCTTTCATCCTGCGCGAGGGAAGAGACTACGGCGACGAAGGCGTAAAGTGCGAATACGAGTCGGTCAAAACCAGCCAGCCGTGAAAAAGTGAATTCTTTTTTTGCGATCACCCGGACGCAGCATAGAAGTCCCAGGATGCGCGAGGGAAAGAGATTCAAACCTCCCAGTTGAAACGCAACTCCCTGACCGAGAAAAATCGTGCCCACCAACATAGAGAGAAGCGCGAGGCGCCTCGGCAGGCAGACCACACCGAAAGACAAAATCGCAAGTATTCCGGCCACCAGCGCGTTCACGAGATTAGCGGGTTAAGCGTGGAAAAATAGAAGATGGGTAGCCAGAAGCCTCGGTAGAAGTGACACAAAAAGTGCAATCCGCTTTCTGCAACTCAGTCCTGACCCGTAAATTTTAATTCTCCTCCGCTGCGGCGTGCGCTGTTTCGTCCAAAAGCAATACGGGCGGCGCGGCAGATGCTGCGATGCACATCTCCGAAGGAAACAGTTTTCGCCAGCGTCTTTAAATCCGTCATCCAGAATTTGGCAATCGTATCCCGCAGTTCTTCACGGCGCAGTTCGCCGATGCGACGAGATAAGTACTTCGGCCAAAACTGCTCGTAGTCCGGAGATCGCAACGGCGCCGATAATTCTTCAATCCGCGCCTTAAATCGCTCTGCAACAGTTCCCTGATAAGGAACCAGGTTGTAAGCTCGATCACACCGGCCGCCGCTAATTGACCAAAACGCGATTTTCGAGCGCTCGACCTCGGCGCGAAGAATCGCGAATTGCTTGGTAACGGGCTTGCGATACTGAATTCTCCCCGAAATTGCTCTCATTTCAGGAAGAAGAAGGTTACCCAGGCTATGACAAATCAAGTTACCTCCGATCTGCTCACAACCTTGCTGCACATGGGGATGGTGTCCCACCACAAGTCGTGCGCCTGCTAGGACCAAACTTCGCGCGAAACGGACCTGCGGAGGACTGGGATAGTGAAAATATTCGTGTCCCCAATGAAGCAAAACTCCCGCCAGATCCGTTTCCGCAGCCAAAACTTGAACCCGCGCACACGCCTCTTCCTCCCCGGGCAAAGCTGACGACCCTGGGCTCGAAGGGCCGGCGAGGACCGCTCCGACGTGCGGCTCGCTTGTAGTAAATGCAAGTAGACCAATCGTGATGCCATTGACCGTCAATGTCAGTTCTCTACCCGCTTCCAAATCGTTTGAGCCCGCTCCCAAAAAATGAACTCCACGGCTGCGGAGCATCTCCTGGGTTCTGAACAGTGCTTCTGGTCCAAAGTCCAAAGCGTGATTGTTCGCCAATGTGCAGACGCAACAGGGGAAGCTGCTCAACCAATCAAGAACGTCCGGTTCGTTGTACAGAAGGGAAGAGCTTCCTTTTCGAGCAGTTCCTTCATTTCCGATCGGTCCTTCCAAGTTAACGATCAAGATATCCACGTCCTGCAGCGGTTCCGCCAAGGCCCGAAACGGATAGGTCAAAGATGACCCTTCAGGGCGGCCTTGAGCTATGAATTCGCCGCCAAGTGCCAGATCTCCTACGACTGCCAGCCGCAGGCTCGAGTCGGAAGCCAGATTCAAAGCGGTATGTGAGGCCGTTCCAAGCCCAGGCCCCATCGCAGCATCGCCAGATTCTTCCGCAAAAAATACCGGAGATGATTGTTTTGCGAAGAGTCCCCTTTGAGCCAAAAAAGAACCATGACAATAGCGGCCAGCACGAGACGTGAAAAAGCTCTGCCCAAAACTACAAGCCCATAGAAAGACTGGCCGAGAGGACCGTAATATTTCCGCATTAGTTTCGCGATGGATTCGCACTGCATCAGCGTGGCGAAACCGCCGGGCGCTTTAGCACTGGCCGCGCCCGTCAGGTGCAGGACCTTCGCTTGGCTGAGGTAATAGAGACGCCAGCCAGCAGCTTCGACTTTGCGGCATAAATCGACGTCTTCGCCATACATGAAGAACCGCTCATCGAACCACCCGACCCGGTCCAGAATTTCTCGCTTTGCCATGAGACAGCCGCCGTAAAGCTTCCGCACGTAACCGTCCTGGAGCGGATCTTGAGAAGGTAAAATGAGGCCCGCGAGCGGCATGGTCCGTCTGGAAGCGAATAAACTGATAATCAGCTCATTCCACGGCGTGGCATGGCATTGAAATCCCAGGGGCTGTACGATTCCGTCGCCATTGGTCATTCGGCATCCGACCAATCCGACATCCGGATGGTGCGTGAAGATGCGGAGCATCTGTTCCGGCGCATTATCGACGAGCTCGCAGTCAGGATTCAGAAATAACACGAATGGCTCGCTTGAGTGATTCGCGATCAGGTTATGAGCCTTTCCAAATCCGAGATTCCCCCCCGACTCCAGCAGCGTCACTTCGTGAAACTCCCGCCGGACCATCCGGGGCGTCCCGTCCGAAGACTCATTATCGACGACAATGATCTTCACCCGCTCAAGGTCGCAATGCCGCAAAAGCGACTGGAGACAAGTGCGGAGAAGATCGCACGTGTTCCAGCTGACGATCGAGATTGCCAGCGTCAGACTCACGTGGAGGGCTTCGGTGTTTCGGCGGCTATCTTCTATTTTTCCACGCTTAACCCGCTAATCTCGTGAACGCGCTGGTG
>MWVX01000392.1_pt1 | contig 13440 bp, 11 predicted proteins | sample 1047311 | NCBI WGS metagenome assembly MWVX01 (sample SAMN06349984, study PRJNA376086) | soil metagenome | isolation source: MtG-4 sample Antarctic (ecotone) soil | place: Antarctica | collected 2015-01-13 | reverse complement strand
GGCGGCACCAAGACCATATTCCAAAATTAATTCCAAACCAATAATCCACGCTACGAAGTCACCAAGGGTGGCGTAAGAATATGTGTAAGCACTTCCCGCAATAGGGATTGTTGAAGCAAATTCTGCATAGCATAAGCCTGCAAACAGACAACCCACTGCAGCAATTATGTAGGAGTAGGTTACTGACGGCCCGGCATGTTCCGCTGCTGCGGCGGCCGTTCGTACAAATAATCCTGCGCCAATGATGGCGCCAATACCAAGCAGTACAAGGTGACCAACACCAAGCGTCCGCTTAAACTGATGTTCGCCGGTACCTTCCGCCTGGCCCATTATTTTATCTATGGATTTTCTAATGAAGAGTGGGTTAGCCATTGAGTGAGGTTATTTTCCGAGCGGGCAAAATAGGAATTATTTAAAGAAGATAAATATATGCCGGCAAGTGCGGCGGGTGAATGAAGTCACGTAATTTTTTCTTTCAATACTTTCACTATCGTTATGCAAAAAAGAATTTTTCTCTTCTGTTAAATTACCTTTTTTTGTTTCTCCTGCACAAAAAAGACGCCGTTGCAAATATTGATTCACGATGCCGATGTGGTAAAAGTATTGCTGTACTCAGAAAACCGATTGGTGCTTCATTACGAAAGCAATGATGTAAATAAAATTCAGCAATGGAAGAATTTTATAACAGAAGATACAGTCCCATTGCTCAATGAATGCGTACCTCATGGAAAAATTATTTTCAGGACTTCTGAAGATTCCACAGTAATGAATTTCTCTATGAAAAATGGCTGCACTTATGTTAGCTATGATCTGAATCAAATCAATTATAACAAGCCGCTAACGGACCGTGGCTTGCAATACATTGATAGCCTGATGAGGGTGCAGTAAATTTTTTAGCTGATTCTCCGGACAAATCATATCCGGATTTCTGAAATTATTCCGGGTAATATTCCAATCAGCAAGGTAACAAGCGTCAATACCATCAGCAAAATAACAGTGGCAGAGGAAACCGGGAGTGATTCAGAATCTCCTTTTGAAGCGTAAGCGGAAATCACCGGGCGTAAATAATAATAGAGAGAAATAAAAGAGCTGATGACTGCGAATACGATCAGCCAGATCCATCCGCTTGAAATCGCTGAGGAGAAAATATAAAATTTCGCGAAGAATCCTGCAGCAGGCGGAATGCCAGCGAGTGATAGCATGGAAACCGTAAGTGCGAATGCGATCCATGGCTGTGATCTTGCCAAGCCATTGAAAGAATGCTGTTCATCATTTCCTTTTCCTTTTTCTACAATCAATACGATGGTGAATGCAGCAAGCGATGCGCAGGTGTAGGCAGCAGAATAAAACAACACCGCGCTGTTTGATATTTTATTTCCAGCCATTAATGCAATCAGCATGTAGCCCGCATGGGCGATGCTTGAATAAGCCAGCATTCGCTTAACGCTTTTCTGGTAAATGGCAATGATGTTTCCGGCAAGCATCGTAACCACCGCGATGATCCATAGTATTTCCTGGTAGGTTGGCTGCGCTGCAATAAATGTATTTTCCAGCAACCGGAGAAACGCAGCAAATGCAGCGACTTTTCCAACTGTTGCCATGTATCCTGTAATGATGGTTGGTGCGCCCTGGTAAACATCGGGCGTCCAGAACTGAAATGGAAAGGCTGCCACTTTAAAAAGCAATCCAATCACCATCATGATGAGACCGGTGATGATGAATGCATCAGGCTGCGCTGCATGCTGCTGAATATAAATTCCGATCGGAGTAAGATAAAATGAACCGGTAGCCCCATAGAGCATTGCGATACCGAACAAGAGAAACCCGGTTGAGAAGGCGCCCATCAAAAAATATTTCATGGCTGCCTCATTGCTCAGCAAATCTTTTTTCCTGGTTCCGGCCAGCACATAAAGACTGAGTGAAAGAATCTCCAAACCCAGAAACAACATCAGCAAATTATTGAAGGAAACCATTACAACTGCGCCTGCAAGCGAAAAAATGATAAGCGAATACACTTCCGGATAATGATGCTCATTCTCACCATGTATGAAAAAATAAAAGAGAAGCGTGAAGATTGCACCGACGAAGCACACAGCAGAAAATGCAATGGCATAATTGTCGAACACCATCATGTTATTAAACAGATGCGCATTCGAATTCCACGCATACAGGTCAAGAATGATGACGGCAATCATTCCCAGCACCATCACCGGCATCAGCATCCTGCGCAGCTTGAAGATGCCTCCGAACATGGCAAGCATTCCGAGGATGGTGAGGGAGATGAGGACGTTCATTGAGCAGCAGCAGTTATACTTGTTTGATGAAATACCTCCAATATCGAATCAACTGAAGCCTGCGAAATATTCAAAAGTATATTGGGATAAACACCTGTTGCAATCACAATCACACACAACGGAATCAGAATCCAGACCTCTTTTCCTGAAACATCTTTACCTTCAACAGTGAAGTTTTTTGGTTCGCCGAGGAAAACATTCCGGTAAAGCCGAAGCATGTATGCCGCGCCGAAAATGAGTGTCAACCCTGCTATGGCTGCAAACCATGGTTCGTGATCATACAATCCATTCAATAATAAAAACTCGCCCACAAAACCATTCGTGAGGGGCAGACCCACACTTCCGAGCAGCACAATGATCACGAGCCAGCTGAAACGCTTCATTTGTCCGGCAACGCCGCTAAGGTCTTCCATCCACCTCGTGCCATATCTTCTCTCTAAAATATCAATGATGAAAAACAGTGCCACCACGTTCACACCATGGTTGAACATCTGGATCACAGCGCCCTGAATTCCAGAAGCAGTAGCAGTAAGGGTTCCCGCGGCAATCAATCCTACATGAGCAATCGAGGAATATGCAATCAATCTTTTCAAATCATTTTGCCTGAGTGCAATCAGCGAAGCATACACAATTCCGATGATGCACATGATCATTGCAACATTTCCCCATTCCGCAACCGCATCCGGCGTGATGGGAAGCATGAAGCGAATCATTCCATAGATGCCCATCTTGAGCATGATGCCGGCAAGCAGCATTGTTCCTGCAACAGGAGAAACCGCGTAAGTATCAGGTTGCCAGGTGTGAAAAGGAAATATTGGAATCTTGACGGCAAATGCAAGAAAGAATGCCCAGAAGATCCAGGCTTGCTCAGCTCCGGTTAGCTGTAGATGATAGAATGCCGTGATGTCGAAAGTATGAGGGTCCGGAGTTTTGAAGTAAAGAAAAATAATTGCGATGAGCATGAACAAGCTTCCCGCCAGCGTGTAGATGAAAAATTTCAATGTGATGGGAATACTTTTTTCCCCGCCCCACATCGCACAGATGAAGTAAACAGGCACCAGGGTGAGTTCATAAAAGACATAGAAGAGAAAAGCATCCTTCGCCATGAAAACTCCGAATAATCCTGCCTGCATCAGAAGCATCAATGCGTAAAAAGATTTCGCGTTCTGAATGGAAGATCCGGCACTTGCCGCAATGATAAACGGATAAAGAATAGCTGTGAGGAGAACCAGCACCATGGAGATTCCATCCGCACCAACATTGAAATGAATTCCCAAGGATGCAATCCAGAGAACATCAAATGACAAATGCTTGCCTCCGTCAAAAGAAAACTCATAATAATTATTCAGGCAGCAGATTAAGCTGATGACGGAAGAGATGAAGGCAAGCATTCTGCTCCTCGTGCCATCCATCATCAGCACAATTAATATTGAGATTAGCGGAACAGCAATAAGGATTGCAGAGAACATCAGAACAAATTCATTTTACTCAAGCCAAAAATCAATATCAGTACAATTCCCGCAACCATTGCCAGAACATAAAACCCGATGTTTCCTGTTTGCAGCTTCCGCAGTTGTGTGCTCATCCAGACCGCAGCGCCCCCCATTCCATTCACTGTGCCATCAATCACATTCTTCTCCATTTTATCATGAAAGAAATCACCAAGAAATTCAAGCGGTCTCACGATAGTCCGGTCATAGAATGCATCCACATAAAATTTATTAAGTGAAAGCTTATACCAGAAGGGAAGCGCATCATTATTGATTGACGTCGCAACTTTATGTTCAGCATAGCGCCTGTAAGTGAACCAAATGACCAGGGCAAGTCCGATGATGGTGGCAATGATCACTTCAATTTCCAGAATAGTGGATTCAAAGGGGGAAGTGAGCCTGGTGTTCTGAGCAAATACAGGTGCAAGATATTCCCTCAACCACTGATGAGCGCCGAATAGTGCAGGCATTTCCACGAATCCCGCAATGGAAGCAAGCACAGCAAGAATAACAAGCGGAATAGTCATCACCTTAGGGGATTCATGAAGGTGCTCCTGCTCATGATGACTACCCCGAAATTCCCCATAAAAAGTCATAAACAGCAGCCGAAACATGTAAACGGCAGTGAGTACGGAAGTGATGGAGAGTACCCAGAAGACTACAGGTGAATTTCCATATGATTCAACAAGGATTTGATCTTTTGAAAAGAAGCCTGCAAAGGGTGGAAAACCGCTGATGGCAAGTGTTGCAATTCCCATGGTCCAGAATGTTGTTTGAAGAAACTTTTTCAAGCCCCCCATTTCACGCATGTTTTGCTTGCCGCCCATGGAGTGTATGACACTTCCGGCACCCAAAAACAAGAGTGCTTTGAAGAAAGCATGCGTCATCAAATGAAAAATACCACTGTCATATGCTGATGAACCTTCCGCCACGAACATATAACCTAACTGACTTACGGTGGAATAAGCCAGAACCTTTTTGATATCACTTTGAGTAACCGCAATCATGGCAGCCAGGATTGCAGTGGAAGCACCCACGATGGTTACAATTTCCAGTGTGAATGGTGCAAGTGAATACAGTACGTTAGAGCGGGCAACCATGTATACGCCTGCAGTTACCATGGTGGCAGCGTGGATGAGTGCGCTCACGGGTGTAGGGCCTGCCATGGCATCAGGAAGCCATGTATAAAGCGGGATTTGTGCACTTTTTCCAATAGCACCAATAAAAAGCAGTAAGGTGATTGCAACTATTGCTTTATCATTGGAAATGAAAGTAGCGGCGCCTGAAAAAATGGTATCAAAATCAGAACTGCCGAAGGTGAGGAACAAAAGAAATACGCCAAGGATGAAACCGAGATCACCGATCCGATTCATGATGAATGCCTTGTTCGCTGCAGCGGAAAAGTCTCTGTTTTTCCACCAGAATCCAATCAGCAGGAATGAGCACAAGCCAACCCCTTCCCATCCGATAAACATCATCACATAATTGCCTCCCATTACGAGGATCAGCATAAAAAAAATGAATAAGTTAAGGAATGCGAAGAATTTCCCGAACCCGGCATCTGCATCCATATAACCAACTGAATAAAGATGAATGAGAAATCCTACTCCTGTTACAATCAGAAGCATCAGGATGGTAAGATGATCTATAAAAAAGCTAAAGCCAACGTTTATATTTCCAGCTGTAATCCAGTTAAAGAGAATTATTTTCTGGCTTTCGAAATTTTCTGATAGCGATTGAGAAAACAGAACAGCAGAAATTAAAAAAGAAACGAGAACACTGCCACAACCGGTCAGACTCACCATCTTTTTCGAAATTCCCGGAAATCCCAATCCGTTGATCAAAAATCCAAGAAGTGGAAAAAAAGGAATAAGGGACGTGAGCAGAAACATACGAGAGGGCGTAAAAATAATTATTCGAACAGGATTGAAAACTCTCATTTTTTGGAATGCGGGAGTCTTTAATTGATTTTGAAGGCGAAACCATTTATCGGATAATTTGTTAATTAACTTGGTAACATAATTGTAAAGATTTCGTAAGCCATGTCACCTCCGTTTTCTTGCGGTTTCTGTTACGGTGGCAATAAAAAGTAAATTGATTCATTCATCAAATTTCTAAGAAATGCAAAAAGTTTTCCTTACAGGGATTGCCACCCTGTTTATGGTGCAGGCTTATTCTCAAAATGTGGGTGTAGGCATAAGCTCGCCCTTGCAGAAATTACATATCGGAGATTACAGCAAAACCATCCGCATTGATGGCTTAAGCAGCACCGGAACCTTCAGCAGTACAGGTTCATTGTTCGTTTATGTAAATTCAACCGGAGATTTAACTACCACCAAGCCAGCTGCCACTCCGGCAAATGACATTAACTGGTCGTTGCTGGGAAACTCCGGGACCACCTCTACCCTTAATTTCCTTGGAACTACGGATGATAAATCATTGAGCTTCCGGGTTTTTAACCTGAAAGCCGGATTTATTGATAATACGATTAATGGAAATGTTTTTTTTGGATTGCAGGCGGGAAATTCTACTACTGGCACAGGTAACACCCTTGTTGGCTATAAATCCTTTTTTTCCAATATTGGTGGTGACAACAATACAGCCATTGGTTTTCAATCAGGCTACTTCAATACAGCAAATGACAATACTTTTGTAGGCAGCAACGCAGGTTATAACAATACCGGGGGATCCAGCAATCTTTTTGAAGGGGTGCAGGCCGCGTATAATAATAAAACCGGTGATAACAACACTGTAGCTGGATTCCAGGCTGCCTACGGGGTTAGCGGAAATAGTTTTAATTCAGCATCTGTTTTTGGCTACCAGGCAAATTACAGCATTACCACGGGGGGATACAATTCCTTATTCGGAGTTAAAGCGGGTTACAGTAATACTTCCGGAAATCATAACACCATTATCGGCAATAAAGCAGGTTATTCTCAAACAACTGCACAATTTAATACGATTATTGGAGACAGTGCCGGTTATAAGAATACTGCTTCAAGCTCTGTGTTCATCGGTTATCAGGCCGGTGCTAATAATACCTCTGGAATATCCAATCAATTTTTGGGATACCAGGCCGGGCTGAATAATACAACCGGATTTCAAAACATTGCTATAGGTTACAAAGCACTATCCACCAATACCACCGGCTCTAATAATACCGTTGCTGGTGTTGCCGCCATGAATAATAATACAACAGGCGGACAAAACACGGCAATCGGTTTTAATACCTTGTTTGGAAATACTGACGGTGCCAATAACACAGCCATGGGCTACCAGGCTAATCAGCAAAATACTACGGGTGATAATAATATATCATTTGGTTCAAATTCTCTTTCAGCAAACACTGGGGGATCAAATAATATGGCAATTGGCTCTTCCTCCATGTTTTCGAATATTATCGGAAGCAATAATGTAGTAATCGGTTACCAGGCCGGATATTCAAATATTACAGACAACAATCTTTTTATTGGAACTTTAGCAGGATATGCAAATACAACAGCCCAGAATAACCAGTTCGTTGGTTTTTCTGCAGGCTATTTCAATACCACCGGTTATGCAAATTTGTTTTCAGGCTATAAGGCGGGATATTATAACACTACAGGCTACGCAAATGTGGCGGAAGGAAATACAGCCATGTATCATAACCGCATTGGCAGTGAAAATACTGCAATTGGAAATGCGGCATTATTTTCAGATTCGATAGCTTCCTACAATGTCGCTGTTGGATATGAAGCCCTTTATTATACCAATGTAGGGCACGACAATACTTCTCTTGGATATAAATCGGGTTTCACCAATACCAAGGGAAGCTACAATACCTATATAGGCGGTTATGCAGGCACTTCGGAAACCACAGGAGACCACAATACTTTTGGAGGCTTCAAATCAGGATTTACCAATACCACCGGCAATCACAATACTTTTATTGGTGATTCTTCAGGCTACACCAATACCGTGGGTACTTATTGCACCGCTATAGGAACCAATGCAGATTTTTCCGCAAATAATTTTGTGAATGCAAATGCATTTGGAAACAAAACCCAGGCAACAGCAAGCAACCAGGTAAGAATCGGAAACTCAGCTGTTACGTCAATTGGGGGATATACTGCGTGGACCAGCATAAGCGATGGAAGGTTTAAATATAATATAAAGGAGGATGTCGCAGGGCTGGCATTTATCATGAAGCTTCGCCCTGTCACTTATAAGCTGGATGTGGATGCTCTCAATGGGAGATTTGGCAGCAGAAGCCAGGAGTTACATACCACTCAGGATGATGACGCCCGCAACCAGATTCGTACAGGTTTTATTGCGCAGGAAGTTGAGACTGCGGCTCAGCAAACCGGTTTTGATTTCGATGGTGTTGACAAGCCTAAAAATGAAAATGATATTTACGGTCTTCGATACGCCGAATTTGTTGTTCCACTTGTAAAATCAGTTCAGGAACTTAATAACACAGTAATCCGTCAGCAGCAAACGATTGATTTTTTGAAAAGTGAGATAGATCTGCTGAAAGCAAAATTGGCTACTCCTCAAAATTGAATTAAGTAGGGGTAAATAAATTTAGAAGTATAGCGTGTGCTACTTTCCCCAAATTAAAATAAGATTCTCCGTTAAAACTTCAATCTTTTACATACCTAACGGAAAATCCATTTGCTTTCCTGTAGGTAGTTTTAATGATCGCGGGATTTTCTTTTTCAAAATGCATGGCATAGGCAGATTGATCGCCATCAGTAGTTGCAGTCCAGTAAAAACCCCAATCATCTTTGAAGTTAAAAATATCTTCAGGGCTGATGTTTGCACTCTTATTCCCTCCCGCTAATAGATTTAATCCGGATTTTCCGTCCTGTATTAAATGCGGAAGAGCCTTATCATCGCCACCGAAGTAATTAATCAGCGTTTGCCATTCATCAAGAGAGGGAAGATGCCACCCGGGTGGAGCACTGGCAACAGCATTACTAAAATAGTAGAGTCTCCCATATTTTTTGTTGCTGATGGAATCATTATCGAAGTACCAGCTCTTGAGTGCTGGATGATCCCAGTTACTCGTCATCCAGGTTTGATAGCCGAGGGTTACCGAGGGGAATTGCTTTGGATAATTCTTATGCGTTTCGTATGTGCGGGTTACAGAAGTATGAAGCAGAATAACTAAGCTGCAAACTGAGATGGTGATAAATGACGGCAGAACTTTCATGGGATTGTAATTTCTCATCGGAATATTTCGGTTATATCATTCAGTACCAAGCCTGTGCTCAGGAATATCAATCCGGTTTCTGTTTTCCATTTTCTTTGATGGAATAAACAATTTTCACTTCTGTCAGATCGGGGTTTTCAGCCTCTTTAACCTCGCTTTTATCATTTTGACTAACCATCAAATTTTCCGTTTCATCCTCACTCATCCATTCAGGAACATGGTCATCCGGGGGGCCCTTTTGCCTGTAATAAAATGCAAAGCACACTCCGGCTGCAAATCCAACGAAGTGAGCCTCCCATGAAACATCGGTTACATAAGGAAACATTCCCCAGATCATGCTGCCATAAATAAAAACAATTGCAAGAGAGAGGGCAAGCAATTGACGGTTCTTTCGCAATACCCCACTAAAAAAAAGAAAACTTGCCATTCCATACACAATGCCACTTGCACCAATGTGATAGGATTCCCTGCCGATCAGCCATATCCCAAATCCATCAATCAGCCAGATAAAAAGTAATACCCTGTAAGCAATATGGTGATAAAAATAAATCATCATAAAGCCCAGTACCAGCAACGGAATGGTATTAGAACCAAGATGCGCCCATCCACCATGAATAAGCGGAGAAAATAGAATTCCTTTAAGCCCTGAAAAGGTTCTTGGTGAAACACCGAGCCGGCCCATTTCAAGATTAGAACTCCATTGCAAAAACTCAATGATCCAAAGAAGGGCAACAAAGAGAAGGGGAATCAGCACGCTTACACGCCTTCGGTTTTGCTGTATTTCCTGCTGTTCATTTACCATGATCATTACCTGGTGTTGAAATTATTTACCGAAATCTTTTTAATAAATAAAAACCGTTTTTATTTTTCGAGACAATAATTCAAGGCTAAACCATTTCAGCATGAAAAAAATTCTAAAGATCATTGGTATTCTCATTACCATCCTTGTAATCCTTGTTGCTGCAGGCGCAATCTACATCAGCGCAGATGGCATTGCAAAGTATCCAAAACTTGTAAACGATCCGGGAATTATAGTCAGGAGTAAAACATCCTGACTAAACAAATTCACTTATGCAGAAAAGGAAGTACTTAATTTTCCATTCGCAATGAAACATCATTTGCTGATTTTATTTATTACTTCCTTATTCTTTTCATGCAAATCAAAAATGCAGGCAGACACTCTTTTCTTTAATGCAAAAATTTATACCGTGGATGCTGCCAATCCCACAGCGGAAGCTCTTGTGGTGAAGGATGGTAAAATTATTTTTGCGGGTAAGAAAGTTATTGCGCTCAATCAATTCAAGGTAAAAACACAAGTTGATCTTGAAGGCAAGTACATGTATCCGGGATTTATTGATGCCCATTGTCATTTTACTGGGTACGGCCTGGATTTATCAAAAGCAGATCTGGTAGGAACAAAATCCTGGTATGAGGTTATTGAGCGGTTAAAAGTGTATGGCAAAACGCACCCCGATGGATGGATCTTCGGGAGAGGCTGGGATCAGAATGACTGGCAGGAAAAGGACTTTCCAACAAATACAATGCTGAATGAGCTGTTTCCTGACCAGCCGGTATTCCTTAAACGCATTGATGGTCATGCGTGCATCGCTAATCAAAAGGCTCTGGATCTTGCTCATATTACTTCTAATAAAAAAATAGCAGGCGGTGAAATCGTAGTTGAAAATGGAAAACTCACAGGTTTGCTTCTCGATAATGCGATGGATACAGTTGAAAAAAAAATCCCCAGACCAGGGGAGGCGCAAATCGAAGAAGCCCTTCTCACGGTACAACAAAACTGCTTTGCTGTGGGTCTCACTACTATAGATGATGCCGGATTGGAAAAAAATAAAATTGATATAATAGATAAGCTTCAGAAAGACGGAAAGCTTAAGATGCGCATTTATGCCATGGTAGCGGATGATGATTCTACCAAAAATTATTTCTATTCACGCGGACCCTACAAAACTGACAGGCTGAATGTAAGGGCGATAAAATATTATGCTGATGGCGCATTGGGCTCACGTGGCGCAATGCTGCTGAAGCCTTACAGTGATGATACCAGAACGCAGGGCCTTCAGCTACGTTCCACCGTTTATTACGAAGAGCAGGCAAAAAAATGTTTACAGTATGGTTTTCAAATGTGTACACATGCCATCGGTGATTCAGCAAACAGAATGATGCTTTTGCTTTATGGAAAAATTCTCGGCGGATCAAATGACAAGCGCTGGAGAATAGAGCATTGCCAGGTTGTTGCCCCCGATGACTTTGCTCTTTTCCGCAGATTCAATATTGTTCCCTCAGTTCAGCCGACACATGCCACCAGTGATATGACCTGGGCAATTGATCGCCTTGGCGTTTATCGCATTAAAGGTGCTTATGCATATAAAGATTTGATGAATGAAAACGCGTGGCTCGCAAATGGGAGTGATTTTCCTGTGGAAGATATCAACCCTCTTTTTGGATTTTATGCTGCTGTTGCAAGAAAGGATCAGCAGGGAAGTCCTGCCGATGGATTTCAAATGGATAATGCGCTTACACGTGAGGAAGCCCTGCATGCCATGACACTGTGGGCTGCACAGTCTAATTTTGAAGAGAAAGAAAAAGGGAGCCTGGAAGCCGGAAAATTTGCTGATTTTGTTATTCTTGAAAAAGATATTATGACCATCCCGGTTGATCAGACATTTTCAGTGAAGGTGCTGAGCACCTATGTAAACGGGGAAAAGGTATTTTAAAGAAGATCAGTCATAAGTTGAGGATCAGGCAATGTACAAGGATGCATTATAGATTGAACTGCAGAATTACCATCATGGAGTATAAAGAATATAGCTGATGAAAAATATCATCATTAAAAAAAATCTTCCTGTTCGCGGCATGGCTCTCTATCCTTTCATTTTGCTGCGCGAAAAAGAACTGGCGAGCGATACGGTGATCATGAATCATGAGCGCATACACCACCGGCAACAGGTGGAATTACTCATAATTCCATTTTATCTTTTTTATATTTTAAATTACATGGTCAATCGTTTCCGCTATTCCACACACGACCAGGCATACCGGAATATAATTTTTGAGCGTGAAGCATATGCTCATGAGCATGACGTGGATTATCTGAAAAAAAGAAAGCTGTTCTCCACTTTTAATTATTGAACGCTACCATGCACATACTCATCAATTTGTAATTTCGTTTCGCTTTCTGAACACAACTTTCCTGATTTTGAACTACCGCATTTGGCTTTTATTTCTCTTCACGCTTTTGTGTTTTTCTTCATTTGCCCAAAAAAACTCCTCACCCGTTATTATTACCGGCAGGGCACTTGACGCGCTTTCTCTCCGTGCGGTTAAGCCTTTGCAAATCATTAATACGAAAAATATTCAGCGCTTCTATGGTGACAGCCTGGGAAACTTTATTATTCAGGCGGGAAAAGATGATACGCTCTATTTTATTGCGAGAGGATATGCAACCATTTCACTTTGCTACAAAGATTCCGTATATAAAGAAATCTACGTTTTGAATTTGAATATGTACAAATTCAGCGTGAGTCTACCTGAAGTTACGGTACAATCAAACCGGGACTTCAGCAAGGTTCACGAAGAAGCAAAAAAGCTCGGCTATAACGAAAAGGATTATATGGTTCACGGTTACCAGATCATTCAGAGCCCTTTCACATATCTATATCAATTATTCAGCACCCGGGAGAAGGACAAGCGCGGTTATGCGCAGCTGGTCAATGAGGGAAGGAAAAAAGAAATGGTTACTGAACTCGTAAATAATTATGTTTCACTGGAAATACTGGATCTGGATCATTCCCAGGTGCATGACTTTGTGGAATTTGCAGTAGTGCCCGAAGACTTTTTAAAAACCACCAACGAATATAATTTCATCCGGTTCCTTCAATACCAGGTCAGACTTTTCCATAACAGGAAACTACCTCCTCCACCAATTCATTAACCGGATTTATTTTTCTCGGCATAAGTAAATCCACTTGAAGATAGCAGTGAAAACCATTGCAGTTACAATAAACCGTTAAGCAATAATGATCCTTTTCCTGCTCACTGTAAAAAGCCGGGGAGAATTTCCCGGTAAAGTAAATTGAATGGAGGAATAGCGACATCCAAAAAGTATCTTCCGTTTGAAATAGCTAAAGGTAACCTCACGCAGAAAATTCTTTTAACTGCAAGTAACTTGCACCGGGAAAGTAAAAAGTCAGGCTCCTGAAGTTAACAGGGGGGGTGAGGGTGTGATATGAGGAGGAAAAGTTTAAAAGTCATATTGAAGATATAAATAATAAGAAGTTCAGGAATATCCATTAAGTAAAATCTGAAAGAACATGAAAATGAAATTTGCAACCAAGGTCCTTCATGCCGGCATCATCTATAGTAGTGAGACCCACAGCAAAGCAGTTTTGTTGTACCGTGAGAAGGGCTTCTTCGATTTGCGCCTCCCCTGGTCTGGGGATTTTTT
>MWVX01000391.1_pt1 | contig 13447 bp, 9 predicted proteins | sample 1047311 | NCBI WGS metagenome assembly MWVX01 (sample SAMN06349984, study PRJNA376086) | soil metagenome | isolation source: MtG-4 sample Antarctic (ecotone) soil | place: Antarctica | collected 2015-01-13 | reverse complement strand
ATAGCTGGTATTATCAGTTGCGTAGCATTTCTTTTCTCAAATTACGTTTTGCCGGTAGCCAACCTCAAATTTGGTGCATTGCTCTATGACGTTAGGCAGCAACGACCCGCGCTAAACATTAGACAGGGCATCTTCTATAATGACATTGATGGCTACAGCATTCGCGTCGGGAATAAAGAGCCAGACAATCAAACCATTCATGATGTGCTGATTTATGATCATACCAGCGGCCGGGGCGATGATTATGTAATTACTGCTAAGTCAGGAAAGATGTATATGACAAAAGACAAGCAAAGCCTAGTGCTGGAACTGTATAATGGTAAACAGTTTCAGGAGATGGCCCCCTCAGCAAAGAAAGCAAAGGAGTATGAGCAGATGAGAGTAAATTTTAAAGAATGGAAGAAAATCTTCGATCTCTCTGAGTTTGCACTTAGCCGCACAGACGAGAATCTTTTTAAAGACAATTACCAAATGCAGAATCTTGTACAGCTTGAGCATTCAATGGACACACTGAAGATGGAAGTGCAGAGCGGCTTTAAGGCGGCAAAAGCTTTCAGCGCTACATATTTTTCTTTTCAGCGGGCAGAGTTTGATACTAAAAAACTCAATTCGATTAAAAATGGGAGGGACTCAACGCAGCAGGTGGTGGTCCCAGACTCCTTTGTTATGGTGAATAACGCACTTTCTTCTGCGAGAAATTTCAAAGCATACCTTACAATTGCAGCTAAAAATGTAAATTTTAAATCGGAGGTATTGAGGAAATTTCAAATTGAATGGCATAGAAAATTCTCCTTGTCTTTTTCATGTTTTGTGCTCTTTTTGATTGGTGCGCCATTGGGAGCAATCATAAAAAAAGGCGGATTCGGATTACCTTTTGTTATATCTGTATTTTTCTTTGTAATTTTTTACAGCTTGTCAATAATGGGGGAAAAAATGGCCAAAGAGGGAGTGCTGAGTCCATTCGAAGGCATGTGGTTCTCCACCTTTATATTGCTACCGATAGCAGCTTTCCTCGTTTACAAGGCCAGCCGGGAATCTGTTATCTTTAATATAGGCGAATACATCTCTTTTTTTAAGAAGCTTCTTCAGCGATTGCCCTGGTTTAAAGAAGAGCTGCCGGCATGATCTTTACCCGTTAGAGTTTAATCTTACCTTAGAAACATATATTTGCGATCGCACTATATTATTTTTATGAAGAAAGTGCCTCAGGCTTACAACAAGCACACCTATTCCGTAAGTGACACTGCGGCGGAAATCGATAGATGAGGCCTCCTCAAAATATTTTGTAGGGCAACTTATCTCTGCAATATCGAAACCTGACATAAAGATTTGGGACAGAAACTGATTGTCAAATACGAAGTCGTTGGAGTTATCATGATAATTTATTGTTTGAAGTACCTTTTTAGAAAATGCCCGATATCCGGAATGATATTCTGAAAGCTTTTGATTCAGCAACACATTCTGGATGAAAGTGAGAATGCGGTTGAAATAATATTTATACAGAGGCATACCTCCTTTTCTCGCCCCCTTCCCTAATATTCTAGATCCTAAAACCACAGGGTAAACTTCATTTGCAATGATTGAGCACATGGCTGGAATTAGTTTGGGAGTATACTGGTAATCGGGATGAAGCATCACTACAATATCGCCACCAAGTGAAAGTGCTTTGTCGTAACACGTTTTCTGGTTACCTCCATAACCCTTGTTTTGCTGATGTACCACTATGTGGCTGATGCCAAGCATCTCACCAACCTTCACGGTTTGATCATGGCTGGCATCGTCAACAAGCACTACTTCATCTACAATATCGAATGGAATATCGCGATATGTCAGCTCTAAAGTCCTCGCGGCATTATAAGCAGGTAGCACTACTACTATTTTTTTTCCATTGAGCATGGCCGGTTTCAAAAATAATTCTATTCCCCAATAGCAATGGGAAGAGATCTGATTTTGCAAATTGTTGCTTTCTATTGCGCCGGTTTTTTACTAAAAAGGGGATATATTCTATCGTTAATAATATTATGCTTTATAGCATAATTCATAAAAAAATCAATTGCGTTATAACCTTCCTGATCTAAACCTATAGTGTATTGATTGACATATAATTTAATATGTTGCCACATTACCTCTTCATCCATTTCCTGCGCATGCTGTTTTACGAAGGCTATTGCCTCAGCAGGATGTTTAAAGGCGTAGAGCACACTCGCCTTAATGAGATTATTGATAATTATTGCAGTGTTAGAATCAATTGACCTCTTTATTGCTATGCCACCTAATGGGATAGGATGACCTGAAAGGTGTTCCCATAACTCTCCCAAATCCGCAATTTTTCTTAATCCCTTCTTCTGGTAGGTAAAACGGTTTTCATGAATGATAACACCAAGGTCAACCACCTCATTCAACACAGCCTCTTCAATATCTGAAAACAGCATTTCTCTTTTTTCTCCATGACTCGGAAAAAAGATGTTAAAGAGAAAATTTGCGGTAGTAAATTTTCCGGGAATAGCGATGGTACAGAACGATATGTCGTGAGGAGTAATAATTCTTTTAGAAATCAAAAGAGGTCCGCAATTCGATCCAAGGGCACTGCCGGAATTCAGTAACAGGTATTCGCTCTGCAAATGAAGATATGCAGCGAAGCTGATTTTGACGATATCAATTTCTGCATTTAGGGCTCTATGATTAAGGGCCTCAACATCAGCAAGAACATGCTTAATGGAAATTCCATGCATGTCAATCTTTTCATGAAGCATTGCATAAAAAATGAAAGTATCATTTGGGCAAGGTGAGCAACCGAGAGTCAGCTTCATAGTTGCAAAGCTACTCAACAACATTACGTTCGTCATTTCGGCGACGGGAGAAATCTGATAGCCAATGCTTTTCAAATGTTCAACGTTGGAGATTTCTCACTTTATTCGAAATGACGGGATGCTTTACACTCTGCTCTGCACACAACTCAACAATACGTTCGTCATTTCTACGACAGGAGAAATCTCATAGCCCTTGCTATTAGAATGTTCAACGTAGAGATTTCTCACTTTATTCGAAATGACGGGATGCTTCACACTCGGCTTCTGCACACAACTCAACAATGCGTTCGTCATTTCTACGACAGGAGAAATCTGATAGCCCTTGCTATTAGAATGTTCAACGTAGAGATTTCTCACTTTATTCGAAATACAGGATATTTTACACTCAGCTTCTGCGCTCTTAACAATAGGTTCGTCATTTCGACGACAGGAGAAATCTCATAGCCCTTGCTACTAAGAATGTTAAAAGGAGGGGTTAGTCGAGACTTTTACTCAGGCAAACATTTTGGCAAAGAACATTCTTATAATATAAAAACGTATAAAATGACAATACTGAAGAAGGTTATTCTTGCTTCTAAGTCACCCCGGCGGCAAGAGCTTTTGAAAAGCCTGGGATTAAATTTTTCTTTGATGCTTCCGGAATCAGATGAAAGCTATCCAGAAGATTTACCGCCGCATTTGGTACCTGAATATTTATCCGCCAAAAAAGCAGAGAGTGTAGGGAAGCAGCTACACTATGGAGAAATAGTAATTGCGGCTGATACGATAGTGTTGTTTAGGAACGACATCTTCGGAAAACCACACAATGAAGATGAAGCTATGAAGATGCTTCATCAGCTTTCAGACAATATGCATGAAGTAATCACCGGGGTAACAATGCTAACATCTACCGATAAGGTCAGTTTTTCAGTTAACACACAAGTATATTTTAGAAAATTGTCGGCAAAAATGATTAAGGACTATGTAATCAAGTATAAACCTCTCGACAAAGCAGGCTCTTACGGCATTCAAGATTGGATTGGACTGGTAGGTATTGAGAAAATATCAGGTTGCTATTATAATGTGATGGGGCTGCCGGTGAGCAGATTGATGGTAGAGCTAAATGAAATGGGTTATATTATAACTTCTTAGCATGAAACCGTTAGACGATTGTTGATTCTGGTATAATATTAAGGTGACTGATTGCTCCGAGTTAGTTCTAAATCCGCTGCAAGTTTTTCCCATCGGCTCATCTCCTCACTTAGTTGTTTTTTATGGTTTCCATAATGTAAATAAATCTCGGTTGTTTCATCATCTTTGAGTAGTTCCGGCCGGGAAAGTTTAGATTCAACATTCGTGATACGCTGTTCCAGCTCGGAAATTTTCTTTTCTGCATCAGAGAGCTGCCGTTCCAGCTTTTTTATTTCTTTTTGATTTGGCTTATTGCCTTCCCCCACTGATTGTTTCTCACTGTCTTTAGCCGATGCGGTTTGCTTAAGGAGTTCTAAATTCCGGAAAGAATCTGTTTTTTGTGATTCCAGAAAATCATAAACACCTCCGATGTGTTCTTTGATAGTCTGATTTTTGAAATAGAAAATTTTGTTTACCAGGCCGTCTAAAAAATCACGATCATGCGAAACAACAATGAGTGTGCCGCCAAACTTGTTTAAGGCTTCTTTCAGCACCTCTTTTGAACGCATATCCAAGTGGTTGGTTGGCTCATCCAATATTAAAAAGTTGACAGGCTCAAGTAGTAATTTAGCAAGGGCCAAACGCGATTTCTCTCCACCGGATAAAACTTTCACTTTTTTATCCACGTCATCTCCACGAAAAAGAAATGCCCCCAGCAAGCTACGAACCCGCGAACTCATGTCGTGAGATGCAATTTTATCTATGGTATTGAACACCGTCTCATCACCATTTAAACGGTCGGCCTGATGTTGTGCATAAAAGCCTGTTTTCACGTTGTATCCGGCTCTTAATTCTCCATCAGCAGGTTCTTCACCTACAATGATTTTTGCCATTGTGGTTTTTCCTTCGCCATTTTTACCGACGAATGCTATGCGGTCTCCACGGTCTATGTCAAAGCTGATATCCTTCAGGATCACCTTCTCCTCATATCGTTTTGTAACGTGTTTTGCTTCAAAAACCAGGTGACCAGAACGGACACCTTCCGGGAATCTGAATCTGATCGAAGAATTGTCCTCATCTTCAACCTCAATGCGCTCAGTTCGGTCGAGCTGTTTAATGAGTGACTGGGCAAATTTGGCCTTAGATGCCTTGTAGCGGAACTTCTCGATAAGTTGTTCCGTCTGACGTATATCACGATCCTGATTCTTCTTCTGCGCCATCAGATGATCTCTTCGCTCTTTGCGCAGTTCAACAAATCTTGAATAGGAAGCAGGATAATCATCTATGTTGCGGTTGATAATCTCAATTGTTCGATTGGTTACACGATCAAGAAAGGCACGATCATGCGACACCAACACCACGGCACCCTCATAATCCTGAAGAAATTCCTCCAGCCAGATAATAGCCTCAATATCAAGATGATTTGTTGGCTCGTCTAATAACAACAGATCGGGCTTTTGCAGCAGCAGCTTGGAAAGCTCTATACGCATCTGCCACCCTCCACTTAACTCATTGACACTCCTGGAGAAACCATTTCGTTCAAATCCTAACCCTACAAGAATTCTTTCCATCTGTTCTTCTAAGTTCCCAATTCCAAGGATTTCGAGCCTATGACCTACGTCATGCCATTCGCTCAAAAGAGACATATAATCTTCAGATTCATGACTGGTATTGTGGCTTACCCGATCGGTAAGATCATTGTATCTTTTTTCAAGTGATTTTATCTCCTTAAAGGCGGTTTCAGTTTCCTGTATCACAGACAGATTACCATGGAAATTAAGCTCTTGAGAAAGGTAACCCGTTGTACATTCTTTGGGGAATGAAACAGATCCGGCATCCGGAGTACTGATTCCCGCAAGAATTTTCATTAAAGTTGATTTGCCTGCTCCATTCCGTCCTACCAGACCGATACGGTCCTTATCATTTATGAAGAAAGAAACCTGCTCAAATAGTGCATCACCACCATGAAAAATGGATAAATTGTTAATTGAAATCATTAAAGCAAAGGTAAAGTTGAAAAATGATTCCATTATGGTAGACCTTAACCTAAACCCGCCATAACTGCTATTATTACGTATAGGTTTACATATTTCCTGAAATTTAAGTGGAATGGACACCTCCTTAGCACTTTAAACTTGGAATGATTTCTGTAAAGTGCTCTCCGAAAAAATTATATCACTAAAATTTAAAATCATGAACAAACTATCAGTTAATAAGATGAAAGCCACTGCGGTTGCCTTCGCAATAGCATTTGGTTTCTCAGCTACTGATTCTTTTGGGCAGGAAACTCCTTCAAAAGGAACACAGCAAACACAGCCTCCTGTTGAGCAGACTCAACCAACAAAAGATCAGCAGCAGACTCAGCCAACTATGGACGAACAGGCTCAGCCAACAAAGGATCAGCAGACACAACCTAAAAAGGATTCACAGACCAAACCTATGCAAAGTGCCAATGAAAAGCAGATGGGATGGAGTGAATACAAACAAGACCTGCGTTCAAAATATCAAAAGGTAATGGATCAAGTTGATAATATGCGCAAACAGGCGACTGAAAAGAACGTAAGTGCAGAATTTACCGAAGCACTTGACAGGTTTGAAGCCCGTGCGAAAGTATTTGCCGATCATTTAAAGAATACAGATTCTATTCCCGCTGATAAGCAGGAAGAATTTAGATCTGCAATGAAGGATCGCGTGGAGCAATTAAACGAGGATTTCAATATGCTTAAAGAGCGTTGGGCATCCATCAATAAGTAATTTAATTTGTTTTTATGTAAACCCGTTCTTCCATCAGGAGGAACGGGTTTTTGCATTTAGGATAAAATTTTTCTACACGATAGAAATAAATATAGGTCATGCTTAGGTCATTAGCTGCTGGCCGTAAGATATATCTAAACGCCTTGTTATATAAATACTTATGCCGACGGTCGAATTCATTGGAGATAACTTTTTGCTTGGGGATATGATTGCTGATACCCGATACTTACTGGCTTTTTCTGTGTCTTCCGCAAACAAGTTAGAAAATCATCAGACCACTTGAAGATGTCATAAAAAAATAAGCCTGACCTACATGGCTGAGATGCGTAACGATTGTTCTTCCTTTGACATTTGCAGACAATAATTTAATGAATGACTGATCTCCTCTAAATTATTAGGATCTACAATGATCGCTTCTGAAAGCTCATCGGCCGCTCCTGCCATCTCACTAAGAATGAGGGCACCCTCTTTTTCCTATTTTGTAGCAAGAAACTCTTTAGCAATTAAATTCATGCCATCGCGCAGGGGTGTTATCAGCGCTACGTCACTTATCGAATACAAAGCAATTAATTCCTCATAGGACAGCCATCTATATTGGTAAATTACAGGAGACCAGGTTGTGTTTCTATATTTGTGATTGATGAAAACTACTAATTTCTCATTATGGGTTTTGTTATTTGATAATGTTTTACACCTGTTCGGCTAGGAATTACCACCATCATCATTACAACTTTTCCTCTCCATTCCGGATAGCTATTAAGAAACATTTCAAAGCCAAGCAATCGTTGAAGAATACCTTTTGTATAATCTTGCCTGTCTATGGATAAGATCAGTTTTTGTGAGCTTAAGGATAGCTTTAATTTTCTCTGTTCTCTTTTTACTCCCTTGCTTTTGGCCGCTCCCTCAAATTTCTTATAGTCAATGCCCATGGGGAACTGCTCCACTTTCACCACCCGATTGTTATTAAATCACTGAGCCCATAATGTTTTTAAGACCAAGTATGCAAAAGGTGCACAATAAGAAGAGGTGCGATAATTATGTGTATGAAATGCGATGAGACTAGAGCCGTATATGCCTGATAGAAGTGCTTCGCTCCAACTTCGGGGCAGCAATTTGAACTTTTCGTAGGATGGAAATCGTATGTGTAGAAAAAATCCAATAATTGCATCCGGAATTTTACAACGAATCATCCCCGGAAGAAGCATCAGGTGATAATCGTGAACCCAGATGGTATCACCGGGCTTATATATCTCAAGCACCTTATTGCAAAACTGTTCATTAACAATTTGATATCCTTGCCAAAATTCGTTTTCATATTCGGCATACAAGGGGAAATAATGAAATAACGGCCATAGAGTTTTGTTACAAAATCCATGATAAAATTTTTCAATTAATTCTTCGGAGAGGAATATGCATTGTATTCCGAAGTTTTTTGCCATCTCTTTTTTGACTCTTTCCTGATCGGCTTGTTTCACTGATGCGCCAGGCCAACCCACCCAGCTTATTTCCATTTCTGAATCGTTCTGGTTTTTAATTTTCTCTACATAAGAGCGCATTCCAGAAGGCAGGCTGCCAGGGCTTGACGAATACTCATATGTTCCTTTCTTCCTATGGATATTTACGGGCAGCCTATTCGAAACAATCAAGAGTGACATATCAAATAGAAATTAAATTATATCAACCCATATTGTAAAGCCCTGGAGTGGGGGGTACCAAAAACAGGATAACCATAACGATGGACGTCGTTTTAAGAATAGTTTTCTAAATCTGAAATTTGATGCCTTGCGCAAGCGGCAATGACTTACCAAAATTGATGGTGTTGGTCTGACGTCGCATATAAGCCTTCCAGGAATCACTCCCTGACTCACGACCGCCGCCAGTTTCCTTTTCTCCCCCAAACGCGCCGCCAATTTCAGCTCCGCTGGTTCCAATGTTTACATTCGCAATGCCGCAATCACTGCCTGCTGTGGAGAGGAACTGCTCTACCTCCCTCATGTTTTCTGTAAAAATTGCAGAGGATAATCCTTGTGGAACGTCATTATGAAGCCTTAACGCCTCATCCAGTGTTGTGTACTTCATAAGGTAGAGAAGAGGGGCAAAGGTTTCATGTTTAACTATTGGCAGATTTTCGCGGACCTCAGCAATGCACGGCTCCACATAGCAACCTGTCGCATATTTTTTACCCTGTTTTACTTTTCCCCCTATTAAAATTTTACCCCCTTGTTCTTTTACCTGTTCTATAGCATTTATAAAATCATTGACAGCATATTTATCTATAAGGGGCCCCACATGATTAGTCGCATTAAGGGGATTACCTACGTTAAGCTGGCTGTAGATCGTAGTTAATTTTTTTTTCACCTCATCGTATACTTTTTCATTAATTATCAAACGACGGGTAGTTGTGCATCTCTGGCCTGCTGTTCCCACAGCGCCGAAGGTTACCGCCCTTATGGCAAGATCGAGATTGGCATTTTCTGAAATGATGATTGCATTGTTGCCTCCCAGTTCAAGTATTGTTCTTCCAAGCCGCTCGCCTACTTTTTGTGCTACGCGTATTCCTACCTTTGTAGAGCCTGTTGCCGAGATAAGCGGAACGCGATGATCTTCCAGCATTACATCGCCAACAGTTTTTGAGCTCCCGCCGATAAGGTTCAGCACCCCTTCCGGGACATTGTTCTTTTTCAAAACAGCAGATACGATCTGGTGCGTTGCAACGGCGCAAATCATCACCTTCGACGATGGTTTCCAAACTACCACGTCGCCGCAAACAAGTGCTATCATAGCATTCCAACTCCAAACCGCCACCGGAAAATTAAAGGCTGAGATTACGCCCACAATGCCTAGTGGATGCCATTGCTCATACATCCTATGATCGGGGCGCTCAGAGTGCATCGTTAAGCCATAGAGCTGTCGAGACAAGCCCACTGCAAAATCACAAATGTCAATCATCTCCTGAACCTCACCCATCCCCTCCTGAAGACTTTTACCCATTTCATAGGAGACAAGAGCACCAAGCGATTCTTTGTTTTCTCTTAATGCATCACCAATCTGACGAACTAATTCTCCGCGTTTTGGAGCAGGAACTTGCCTCCATTGAAGAAAAGCCTGCTCTGCTGTGGAAATGATCTGTTCGTAATCCGAGGCAGAGGCGAGGCGTATCTGACCTATTAGTTTGCCATCTGCCGGTGAATATGAATCAAGCAATTCACCGGAGGTTTTAAGCCAGCGTGAGCCTGTGCATGCCCCTGAAGAAATAGGTTTTATTTGAAGCTTCTTTAAGAAGGAAGTTGAAATTTTAATTGCCATAGTGAATGTATCTAACTGAATTTTTTAGAGTGGACTCAAAATTAGAGCTTCTGAATAGTTAAAAACAATTTGAAATTTCTATTGAACAATTCCTAATTATTTTCTACTATATATCTTTAGGGAATAGAGTAATATCGATTCAGAAAGTAAAATTACGGATCAGTTCAAATGGATTTACCTTACCTATGTCGAAGGTGAATGAAATTCGCTTGTACCACGTGTTATAAATATCTGTTCGATTAAGATTTGTTCTTATATCATGTGAAAAAATTAACGGAAAATAAACCTCTACAATATCAGGAATCAGCTTGATGCCAATGCCTGCATCAAACTGAAGAGTTGAATAAATATCCATTGCGGGTAGAATTCCAGCATCTGCAAAAACGAAGACAGGTAAAAAATATGGGAAGGCGGCCTTGCTGTTAATCGCAACAATCCAGGTATCAGAATAACCCAATTCAGGTATCATGCCATCGGTGCGCATTTTAAATCCACCGTCATCTGAAATAGAGATCTGCTGTGATAGCCAGCCTGTTGATTCCATTCTTCCCAAATATATTTCATCGAAGCGATAATCCTTAGCACCGGTGGTAGGGCCAAGATGAAAATTGCTATATCTCAAATTCGAATTATCCGAAAGCATTGTGCCGGTAAAAAGCCGTAAATCAACACCCGACTTCTTACCAGAATATGTGATGCGATATTTTGCCTCCATATAGGTTTTTAGATAAAAGCTACCTTCCTGAGAGGATCCGCCCTCTATAGAAATAGAAAGTCCAAATGGATTTATTCTTTTTCGGTTCTCCAGAGAATAGGTCAGTTGATTGATCGCCCGGTGAAAATTATTAGTTATTAAATCAGGAGTGATTAGATAAGCAAAATCCTGCCTGAGGAAAATATTTCGAAATATTAAATTTTCTTGGACTGTGCTTCTGGCATTCGGTTGTTTAAAATTTAATTTAATTTGTTGAGTGAATTTTATGAAGCGAAAATTGGCTTCACCTTCAGTACCGAAGGTGGAAGCATCGGCGTAGGAAAAAGATTTTATAGAAGAAGAAAGATTGATGCGATGAATGAAATCACCAGGAAGAAATAATTGAAGATTTACCTCCCCAACCCCAATTAATTTATAGCTGCCTGTACCATAAGCTGGCATAAACAAAAAACTCAATGGTTTATTCGAGAGTGGTGAGTTGTAAAATGCGAACCCAAGCCATAGCTTATCATAATTGTTCGATCCGATTGTGGGTGTAAAAAATAGCTGAGTACGCTTTGGATTGTCGAGGCTGCCCAGCCATTGAAAGCGTAATTTTTCAATATGTCTAAACATGCCTGAAACTCTTAGAGTATTATTTCTGCGATTCACCTCAGGAATATTCATGGCTGCGTCAATCCTGAAAGCGTCATAGTTTCCTTTAGGAAAGAGCACCTCTTTTTGTCCATCAAAGCCTTCATACCAAATCTCCTTTGTAATTTTATTATGCTTAATACCATCAACGGTATAAGGACCCTTGATGTCCCCTTTGTTCACTATAGTCAGTTTTTGGTAAGTATCACTCCCGATAACCTTTGTACCTCCTATTTTTTTCAATTTGTAATCGAGATGCCGGTTGGTAGGAATTATCTCATCAAAGAGCCACCCAAACTCTTTCGTTGTTTCCTGCTCAAAGAAGCTTCTTAAATCCTTCGGATCAGGGTGTTTATATTTCCATTGATTAAAAAAATTATGCATGAGCTCATCATAATAATCCCTTCCTAAATAAGCCTCAAGATATCTCCATACTTCGGCGGTTTTAGCATAGACGATGGCTGCATAATTAAATGTTGTGAATTCAGCAGCACCAATATTCATCGGTTGATCCTCATGGCGATTGGCTTGAAAATCATATAGCAGATAGTTTTGAAAGCTTCTCGGGTACAGAGTCAAATCAAATAATTTCCCAGCTACTGAATTTGCCGGAAGTAATCCGTGGTGGGGATAACGGGCTTCAACATATCTATTTTCATAGAAAGAATTAATCCCTTCATCCATCCATCCATAATTTCGTTCATTAAATCCGAGTATTCCATAAAACCAGTTGTGGCCTATTTCATGAGCAATCACAGTTTCAAGAGATTTAACACCCTGGAATCCATCAGATACCACGGTAATCATTGGGTATTCCATGCCATCTCCCGCCTTTAATGCACCTTCAACAGCCGTAGCCTGAGGATAGGGATAATCACCTACCCACTTGGAATAGAAGTGGATAGAAGAATCGACAAAGTGAATGGCATTTTTCCATAATGAAGAACTTTTCTCTTTGAACATTGCCCACGTTATAACATCATGATTTGAAAGAGAAACTTTACTCTTCATCACCAGATATTCTTTATCGGCAAACCAGGCAAAGTCATGAACATTATCTGCTTTGTAATTCAGAGTTTTAAGTCGTTTGGAAGATGGAACGACATTCTCAGCTTTTGCCTTTTTTGAAGATCTTTCTGCAACAACATCCATACTGGTTGCTTTGGTGTTGCTGACAATCTCTTTTGTTACCGCGGCCAGTGAATCCAGCCATCTCATCTCTTTTTCATTCTGTAATGAACCGGTTGTTCCCACTATATAATTATCAGGAAGTGTTATTGTCACATCAAATGATCCGAAGTCGGAATAAAATTCCCCCTGGTCGAGATAAGGCATAGGGTGCCATCCCTTACTATCGTAAACGGCGGGCTTGGGATACCACTGCGTGATCTGATATGATTGTTTTATATGACCAAACCTGGAAAAGGTCCTTGGTATCCTGACACGGAAAGGGCTGCTTATGATAATTTTTTCTCCGGGAAATAGGGGATTCTTAAGCAGTAACCTGGTTATGTCAATATTCTTTTCATCTTTTTCCAGCACTGCCTGATTGCCATTGATGGCAAATTGAATACTGTCTATAAAGCCTTTTTCTGTTTCACTTGAATAGTAAAATTCGGCATTTCCATTTTCCAGTTGCTGGCGTGCGAAAGCTGTTTCGTTGTTTTTATAAGCATTTGGCCAAAGGTGAAACCAAATGTAATTCAGTGTATCAGGTGAGTTATTAAAATATTCAATGGATATATCCCCTGAAAGGAAATGTGATGAGTCATTCAATGTAACTCTGATGGTATAATTTACTTGTTGCTGCCAATAATTAACCTGCTGGCATTTTGCGAATTCCGAATAAGCAATTATTTGAAGCATAACCATAATGCATACAATACGTACTCCGCTTCCACCGTGTAGCAGTAACCTCTGAGATCGTATAGCAAATAAAAGATGCGTCATAAATGCACGATTCGACCAAATGTAAACCTTATTCACTTTTTTATTCTAACATCTCCATCTTAAAAGCACCTAACAGATATATGATCTGATGCTAAGTGGTTCAAACCCTTGCGGCTCAAAATTTTATTAGAGAGCACGCTTCAAAACCTTATTTGTAAAATTGGTATGA
>MWVX01000390.1_pt1 | contig 13455 bp, 17 predicted proteins | sample 1047311 | NCBI WGS metagenome assembly MWVX01 (sample SAMN06349984, study PRJNA376086) | soil metagenome | isolation source: MtG-4 sample Antarctic (ecotone) soil | place: Antarctica | collected 2015-01-13 | reverse complement strand
TGGCAGGATGCATAAAAATGGCGGCATCAATGCCTACAATATTTTCATGCATCTGGGTCATGCTCTTCCACCAATAATCGCGGATATTCTTTTTTAGCTGTGCGCCATTTTGCCCATAGTCATATACAGCACTTAAGCCATCATAAATTTCGCTGGATTGAAAAATATAGCCATACTCCTTGCAATGTGCTATCAGCGCCGGAAAAATATTTGCATCTGCCATAAGGCTGCAAATATAAGTAACCCTCTAAATCTCCCTGAAGGGAGACTTTGAAGCTTCATTAAAATTTCTGGTTTTTATTTTTAAAGAAAGAATTAGGGTACGTGCTTTAGTTTTTCATAAGATCATCGTTGAGTCACTTCATCGGGATATCAACGGGGCAGCGAATCCAAAAGAGAATTTCTTATATTTATAATTCGCATAGTTTTAAAATGACAGAAGAAGAATTTCGTAAAAAAATTACAAGAGTAAATTGGTTTGACAAGTATTATTATTATCTCTTGTTCATTGCCTTAATTATACTCAGTATATTTTTCTTCGAAAGGATATTGATAAATTCTGAGAAATTTAAAGGTTCGAAATTTCTTTATTACTCTTTATTCTCAATGATTTTTTGGATGTTATGGGTTTTATTTAATTCCAAACCGCTATAAGATTTTAATGATTAATTCAACGGACTCAATACAGAAGAAGCATGAATTAATCGTAAAACTTCTAAAGGAGTTGATATTTCAAACTATGAGAACAATAGGACTTATTATTCATTTGAATATGGAAAATCTATTTGGTCTTGGGTTTTAATATCCATTTAAATATTGATTCTGAAAAATTTTATACAAGTGTGCAAGGCAAAACCTTTATTAATGGTTTCGTTGATTTCGGAGGTACTGAAAGAATTAGAAAAAGGGTAGTAAAGAAAATCATACAGCTAGATATCCCTCTCAGCATGTCTTAAACTTTTCTTTTCAAAACGCCCCTCTAAATTTCTCCGAAGGAAAAACTTCGCACCTTCTTTCTGGTTTTTAAGTTTATGCTACTTGCATTACTTTACCATAAACAATATTGTAACTTTGGAATACATCAAAAATTACAACAATGAACTATGGTGCAATAAATATTGACCCCGAAACAATGGGTGGCACTCCGGTTTTTACAGGTACAAGAGTTCCTGTTCAGGCTTTATTTGACTATATAGAAACCGGAGAGACGCTCGATGAGTTTTTGGAAAATTTTCCATCAGTAAAAAAAGACTTAGCAATAAAAGTATTGCAAATGGCAGAAAAGTCTATCACCACTGAAAAAATACTGAATGAAAATTTTGCTTGATGAAAATATTCCTGCTAAGTTAAGATTTGATTTCGGCAAAGGTTATGAAGTGCATACGGTTGGTGAGATGAATTGGCTTGGCAAAAAGAATGGCGAGCTTTTAGGATTGGCAACCTTTAATGGATTTGAAATATTTATTACGCTGGATAAAAACTTAAAAAATCAACAGAACCTAAGCAAGTTTGACATTAAATTTATTTTATTACTTGCAAAAGACAACAAACATCAGACTCTTCAGCCATATGTGGAGAAAATAAAAACACTTCTGATCGCTGACAATCTTCCAAATTTTAATGAGATTTCGTTTTAATTCCGGGTTGGAGTTTTTACCTCAACTTCTCATTCTCCCTATGCCTCTCTGCATCTCGTAAACTTTTCTTTTCAAAATTTTTATCAAGAGCTTCTGTAAGGTCAACACCGGTTTGGTTGGCAAGGCATATTAAAACCCAGAGTACATCTGCCATCTCATCACTGAGCTTTTTATTTTTATCGCTTTCCTTAAAAGATTGTTCGCCATAAATTCTTACCATCAATCGTGAAAGCTCTCCTACTTCTTCCATTAATATCCCCAGGTTGGTTAGAGGATTAAAATATTTTACACCAACTGTTTTTATCCATTCATCTACTTTTTGCTGGGCCTCTGTAATTGTGAGTTGTTCAATCATGATATTTATTAATCAAAAAGTTAATATCGTGAGAGGTGAAACGTCAAGAAGTGAAATTTTGACATTTCACTTCTTGACTTTTCACGTCTCACATTATGCAGTTATATTTTCAATCTTAAACTTAATCATCCCCGCCGGCACTTCTATTTCGGCCGTTTCGCCAACTGTTTTACCCAGTAAGCCATGGCCAATAGGAGAAAAAGCAGAAATCTTACTCTGTTTAAGATCAGCTTCTTTTTCAGAAACGATCTGATAGGTAATCTTCTTTTTGGTTTTAAGGTTCGTTACGGTAACTTTTGTTAATATAGAAACTTTACTGGTGTCAATATTTTCTTCGTCCACAATTCTGGCGGTTGCAATAACACCTTCCAGCTGCTTGATCTTTGCTTCAAGCATTCCCTGTGCTTCTTTGGCGGCATCATATTCAGCGTTCTCTTTAAGATCTCCCTTTTCCCGGGCTTCAGCAATTGCAGCAGAAGCAGCAGGGCGTTCAATACCTTTCATATGCTGCAGTTCAATTTTCATCTGCTCAAACGTTTCTTGTTTTACATAATTTGTTTCACTGCTCATAACTATAAATTTTATTAAACCGATTATTATCAGACAATCAGTACGAATACCTGTTTCGATTAAATTAAAAAAAATACAACGCCCCATATTTACTGAGGCGTTGTATTGTATAAAGATAGAAAAAATTAATACTATTCCAAATTCAGCTTTTCTAAAACAATTTTCGACATTTTATAAAAAGCCTCGTTACTGTAGCCCGCAATATGCGGAGTAATGATAACATTTGGCTGCACTAATAACCAATCCAGTTGTTCGTTTTCAAGCTGAGTATACGTTTCAAATTTTTCATTCTCTAAAACATCCAAACCGGCGGCAGAAATTTTACCATTTTGCAAGGCGTTTATCAATTCCGGAGTGTCAGTTACCTTGCCCCTGCTCGTATTAATAAAATAAGGCTGACGCTCTAATGAATTGAAAAATGATTTATCAGCCATATGATGCGTTTCTTCTGTTAGCGGAACATGAAAACTGATTACTTCGGAATATTTACACAAATGCTCAAGATTTGCTTCCCTGATATAACCACTTCCAAAATCAAATTTATATTTGTCATAAGCAAGAACGGTAACATCAAAAGGCGCCAATAATTTGGCAAAGGCGCTTCCGTTATTTCCAAAACCTACAATACCCACTGTTTTTCCACTAAGTTCAACGCCACGGTTGGCATCCCTTATCCACTTGTTATTTTTTACCTCGCCAGCGCTGGAAGAAATTTTATGCATTAGCCCAAGCACCATTCCCAGCGTATGCTCTGCCACAGCATTGCGGTTACCTTCAGGGCTGCTAACACATTTTATTCCCTTGCTTTCAGCATGCCCCACATCAATTAATTCCATCCCACTACCAAGCCTGCCGATCCATTTTAATTTTGTTGCTTTATCAATTAATTCCTTATCGAGCTGCAATCTTGTTGTTATTATAAGTCCTTCGGCCTGGTTTATTATTGCAGATAATTCTTCATAAGTTATTTTTTCGGCATGCAAAATGGAATATCCCCTTTGCTGAAGCGTGGAAGTTAAATGATTGTGTGCTTTGGACGTTATAATTACAAGTCGTTTCAAATATTTTAATTTTGCCTATTGGTTTGCGCCAATAGCAATCATACTTATTTCTACATTTACATTTTTGGGTAAGCCTTTTACAGCAACGGTTTCCCGTGCCGGAAAATCTCCGGTAAAATATTTTCCATATATCTCATTTACCTGCCCAAAAAGTTCCATGTCACTTAAGAAAATAGTTGTTTTAACCACAGCGGTAAAGGCCAAGTCAGCTTCTGATAATATGGATTTCAGGTTTTGCATCACCTGGTGGGTTTCCTCAAAGATATCAGCATTTGCAAGCTCCGAAGTACCGGGCTTTAAAGCGATCTGGCCTGAAATAAACAACATGTTGCCTGCAAGAACCGCCTGATTATAAGGGCCAATGGGTGCAGGCGCTTTTGAAGTATTTACAATCTGTTTTATCATAAGAACATTTTTGAGCGAGGAATAAAATTGCAAAACTTTCCATCAACTAACAAACCTATTTTTACATAAAGTTTTGTACATGCAAATAATGGTATTGGCTGATGAGGCTATTGAGCAGGAATTAAAAAATAAAAAATTGAATGATAGTGTAAAAGTAATCTTTATAAAAAGCAGTTCCGAAATAATAAATGACGATAATACAGCGGCACTTTTTATTTTAAAAGAAGAAATAAATAAAGAAGAGATTAAAAAATTTGGGTCAAAGCCGGTATTTATTAATTCTACCATACATACTTTGAAAGAACCTGGGATGCCAGATAATTTTAGCCGTATTAATGGCTGGCCAACTTTTGTAAACAGGGAAATTTGGGAAATTGCAACTTCCAGGGAAGATGATGTCAAATATATTTTTGGGGAATTGGGATGGAAATTTATTAAGGTAGCGGATGAGCCCGGGTTGGTTTCGGCAAGGATAATATCTATGATAATCAATGAAGCATATTTTGCCCTTGGAGAAGATGTAAGTAGTAAAGATGAGATAGATATAGCAATGCAACTAGGTACCAATTATCCATACGGGCCATTTGAATGGAGCAAAAAAATCGAGTTAAAGAGAGTGTATTCCCTTCTTGAAAAATTAAGCGAAACTGACAGGTGTTATAGCATTGCCCCTGCAATGAAGAATGAATTATTAACCCACTAATGGCAATAATACTAAACATAGATACGGCTACTGAAACTGCAATAATTAGTATTTCAGAAAAAGATATTGTAATAGAATATGTCATTAATAACAATCAAAAAGATCATGCTTCTTTTTTACAACCGGCTATAAAAACGCTACTTCAAAAAATCAACCTCCCGATAAATAAATTAAATGCTGTTTCCGTAACTGCGGGCCCTGGTTCTTACACAGGATTACGGGTGGGTATGGCCAGCGCCAAGGGTTTATGTTTCGCCTTACAAATTCCTATGATATGTATTAGCACGCTGGAAGTTATAGCAGAATCAGGCAGAAAACATGTTAATGGGGCCTCAGCATGGTTTTGCCCAATGATTGATGCAAGAAGAATGGAAGTATTTACGGCAGTATATAATGGCGATATGGAAGAAATAATGAAACCTTGTGCTATGGTATTAGACGAGGGTTCTTTTAAAGACATGTTGCAATCCAACAAAATCTATTTCTCAGGGAGCGGAATATTAAAATTAAAAGAGATAATAAATAATAAAAATGCCTTTTTTATTAATACCGCAACCTCTCCTTATGCAATGGGTAACCTTTCTTACAAAAATTATATCAAGAATAATTTTGCAAATATTTACAGTTCATCACCCATTTATTTGAAAGAATTTTATTCTACCTCCAAACCTGTATGATACTTTACCATAATTTTTTAACTTGACTTCAACTTTATACGGTTTTGTCTTTTAGTATCTTTACGCTTAGCTATAAAACCTGTTATCATGTCTTTTGAACCTATTGAAAATTTAGCAGATGAAGATCTAAGCATACAAGGGGAAAATGCGTTGCAAATCAATTACTACAATGTAAAAAAAGCTTCCCTCGTCTTACGATCTTTAAACCATAAACTTCGCCAGCAAATTATTAAAATAATTGACGAAAGCGATAAACTTGCCGTAACAGAAATTTATGTAAAACTCAGGCTTGAACAATCGGTTGCCTCTCAACACCTTGCTATTTTACGTAAAGCAGGTATAGTAACAACTAAAAGAGAAGGTAAATTTATTTATTATACGATCAATAAGCCAAGGGTTGAATCTGTAAAGGAATTTGTAAGCAAACTGGTTGGCTAAATATTACTTATTTATTAGCTGTAATAAATTGCCAAATCATACTCGTTTTTATTATTAGCTATCTTTGATATAATAATTTTATCATGTACATAAAGCAAATTTATACACCGTGCCTTAGTGAGGCAGCTTATTTTATTGAGAGTAATGGTATTGCAGCCATTGTTGATCCCCTGCGTGATATTGATGCCTATATTCAACTGGCCAAAGAAAGAAATGCGGTAATAAAATATATTTTTGAAACCCATTTTCATGCAGATTTTGTTAGCGGGCATCTGGATTTAAGTAAACAAACCGGGGCTACTATAATTTATGGCCCGGAAACGGAAACCAATTTTGCTGTGCATGTAGCAAAGGATAAAGAAATTTTTTCCCTTGGAGATATAACCATCCAGGCTATTCATACACCGGGGCATACCTTAGAATCAACTTGTTATTTATTAAATGATGAAAATCAAAAACCACATTGCATTTTTACGGGAGATACTTTATTTGTAGGTGATGTAGGAAGGCCTGACCTGAGCAGTGGTAACATGTCCAGCGAAGAATTAGCTTCGGTGATGTATGATACGATACAAAACAAAATTTTGCCTTTACAGGATGATATAATTGTATATCCTGCACACGGGCCCGGTAGCAGTTGCGGTAAAAATTTAGGCCCAGATACTTTCAGCACTATTGGGGAACAGAAAAAAAATAACTATGCCCTGCAGCCTCAATCAAGAGAAGATTTTGTAAAAGCAGTTACAACAGGCTTACATGCGGCACCGGTTTATTTTGCCATTAATGCAAAAATTAATAAAGAAGGCTATGACAGTCTTGCTGAAATAAAAAGCAAAGGACTTGCTGCATTGTCAATAAAGGATTTTAAAAAGAAGATGGATGAAGATGTTCTTGTTTTAGATACCAGGAATGCAACAGTATTTACAAATGGATTTGTACCGGGATCAATTTTTATTGGCCTGGAAGGAAGATTTGCAGAATGGGCAGGTTCATTACTTCCTTTTCATCAACGAATAATTTTAGTTACCGATAAAGGCATGGAAGAAGAAACAATCATCCGCATGGCCCGGGTAGGTTTTGATAAAATTGAAGGATATTTAAAAGGTGGTTTTGATAGCTGGAAAAAGGCCGGCGAAAAGTTTGATTTAATTATTGATGTAGAAGTAGATGAGCTTGCGATGGATATAAAGCATGACCCTAATCTTGTAATACTTGATGTTAGAAAAGAAGTAGAATATGGAGATGGTCATATAAAAAATGCCCTTAATCTTCCCTTATCAGATATGACCGATGTTGCACAAATTGCAAATTTTGAAGATGAACAGAACCTTTATCTTCATTGTGCCGGGGGATACAGAAGTGTTATAGCTGCTTCACTTATGAAAAGGCAGGGGTATCACAATCTGCGTAATGTTGTGGGTGGCTGGGCAAAAATTAAAGAAGAAAAAGATATTAAAAAAGAAAAGGAAGCAAGTGTTCTAAATTAGTCTGATAAAAAATTATTTTACAACAAGATCCCCGTATTCCGATTCATTAAACTCCCATTTCCACCTGTTATGGCTCCATAGATATGTTGAGGGCTGCTGCCTGATGCAATTTTCAGTTACTTCTACTAATTTTTTAGTAAGCATTCCATCAGTAAAAGATTTAGGTTCGGTTGTAATCAACTGATAGTGTAAATTATAATAACCTCTTTTTACAGGATAATAATGTAAGTATGCAACGGCTGTATTACTAGCCTTGCTTATCTTTTCCGGGCCTTTTACAAAAGGAAGAAGCTTTCCGAAAAAAGGCACCCAATATGATGCCTTAGGCTGTATAGGTTTTTGATCGGCCACCAATCCCAAAGCAAATCTTTCTCGCATATAGGGGAAAAATTCATTTTTAAATTTATCTGCATTAATTAAAAAAGCATTTTTAAATTTTGTTCTTAAATTATAAATAAGCTTATTAAAGGCTTTATTTTTTATAGGCCTGTAAGCGGTAACCAATGGGTATTTTATAAAAAGAGAAGTGCCTGCATTAGCAATTTCCCAGTTAAAATAATGGGCCGATACTATCAAAAGATTTTGCCCGGTATCATAAACGGTATTTATTTCATCAATATTTATAGTAAATCTTTTTCTTAATTTTTTTTCGCTGAGCGATAACAACTTTATGGTTTCAATAAAAGTATCTATAAAATGATGATAAAAATTTTTCGCAATGCGTATTCGATCGCTTTCGGTTTTTTCAGGAAATGCGAATTGCAAATTACTCATCACAACTTTTTTCCTGTAGCCTATTACATAATAAACTAATCCATACAATCCATCACTTATTATGTATAGAATCCAAAATGGAAGTAGAGAAATTAAATAAAGAAAGCCATAAACGACATAATACATCAGGCAAAGATAAGGTAGATGAAAAGATGGTTTCCTTTAACGATATTGAAGAGTTCGATACCGATGAAAAAAAAATTATCTTTCCTAAAAATTCTCCTGTTGACTCCTTATCAACTATAAGAGATGCTTAGAAATAAAAAAAATAATGGAGATCCAAATATTAAAATTGGAGTAAATCATTAATTGTTCTTAAAATTGGCTATGGAGTTTACGTTAATGTAAAAAAGTATAAATATGGCTCAAAAAATAATAGTTCTTTTATTAGTCTTACAATCATTTGCAGCATTTGCCCAAGTGCCTGTAAACAATTTTACACAAAAGGAAAAATTATACCTGCAACTTTATAACAAGCAGCTAATTATTTAAAAAGTAAACAAACAAAATATTTTAATTTCCATCAAACAGAAACATACTCTAAGAATGAAGCATTTTATGATACGGTAATATCAAAGTTTTTTAACAGAGAAAAAATGCTGAAGAATTTTGAAAAGAAAACAGAGGTATTTGCTGTTGAAGGCAAAGTTGATATAGTACGGCATATACTTAATGGTTGTGATTATAATCTTGATTTTGTGCCTGCTGATTCAATTTTTGTAACACCCTTTCGTTACAAGATAACTGATACATTAAGAAACGCAGAAGACAGTATGTTGTTAGATGCACTTGAAATATTTTTTAATGTGGATGGCAAAAAAATAACAGCGCTTCTCTGTTGGTTCGACAAGGATACAAATAAGTTTTTAGCATTAAGCCCGTCAGGTACATCTGATGTTGAAGAAAATAAACGCCTGATAAATTTCTTACACAGGCAGAAGAGTTTTTATGAATACCCGATAAAGAGAAGCTTAGGTAATTAAACAACTTACAAAACTATATTCTGCAGCCTGTCACTTTTATAAGGATAATCAGTATTAAAATGCAAGCCCCTGCTTTCATGTCTAAGCTGTGCGCCTTTGGTAATTAAATATCCCACAGTAATTAAATTCCTTACTTCACAAAGCTGCGGTGATATTTCCGTAGCCTGATATAAAGCTTCGGTTTCTTCATGCAATAGATCTAACCGCTTCATCGCTCTTGCCAAACGAACATTGGTCCTAACAATTCCTACATAATCACTCATCAGCAATTGCAATTCTTTCAGGCTTTGTGTAATTAATATCAATTCTTTGGGAGCTGTTGTTCCGGAAGAATTCCAATCAGGAACAGCCCCCTCTAAATCTCCCCCGATAGGGGAGACTTTGCCTGCGCTCAAATCCTTTCGTTCGTCTCCCAAATTTATTCTCGAATCGTTAAAGATGGCTTTGTGTGATGGCGAAGTCCCTCCGTTGGAGGGATTCAGTGAGGCGATATAGGCTCTATGTGCAAATACCATTGCTTCTAACAAGGAATTGCTTGCCAGCCTGTTGGCACCATGTAACCCTGTACTGGCACATTCGCCGCAGGAATATAAATTATTAATTGAGGTTCTTCCCCATTCATCAGTTTTTATTCCACCGCAACTATAATGTGCTGCCGGAGCTACGGGTATCATTTGTTTGCTAACATCAATCCCGATCGATTTACATTTCTCATAAATATTTGGAAAGTGGTTGACAAATTTTTCCATATCCATGTGGCGGCAATCAAGAAAAACATGTTCAGTTCCTGCTACCTTCATTTCATTATCTATTGCTCTTGCAACAATATCCCGGGGAGCAAGATCTTTTCGTTCATCATATCTTTCCATAAACGCTTCGCCCTTATTATTCCTGATAATTGCGCCATCGCCTCTTACCGCTTCTGTAATTAAAAAAGATTGCCCGGCAACACCGGGCTCATACAACGCTGTGGGATGAAATTGTATAAATTCCATATTCTCAATTCTGCCTTTCGCCCTGTACATCATAGCTATTCCATCTCCTGTAGCTATTGCAGGATTGGTGGTGGTACGATATGCCTGCCCATTACCACCCGTAGCAAGTAATGTAATTGTTGAAATTATTTTTTCTATTTTATTGGACTGCATGTTTACCACATACACGCCATAGCACTCAATATCAGGTGTAGCTTTTGTTATTAAAAAACCAAGATGATGTTGGGTGATTATATCGACTACAAAATAATGATTGAGAAGATTGATATTAGGTTTATTTCTGATAGCATCAAGCAATGTTCTTTCCATCTCTTTGCCGGTAACATCCTTGTGATGTAATATTCTAGATTCGCTATGCCCACCTTCTTTGCCTAAAGTGTACTCTCCTTCTTTATCTTTATCAAACTTCGCCCCCCACTCAATAATTTCTTTTATTCTTTCTACGCCTTCTTTTACAACTATTTCCACAATTTTCCGGTTACACAAACCATCGCCTGCAATTAAAGTATCTTCAATATGTTTTTCATAACTATCATTATCAAAATCCATTACGCCTGCTACGCCGCCCTGGGCGTACTTTGTATTGGTTTCATCACTTTGCGCCTTGGTTAAAATTGTAATGGTTTTATCCGGACAATCCTGTGCAACTTTTAAGGCATAGGTAAGTCCTGCTATCCCTGAACCTATTACTAAAAAATCTGTCTGCATTAAAAAAAATTGATTTTAAGAGGGCTCAACCCAGGCCTCATTTTCTTTTATAAGATTGATAAGCTCAGAAACTGCAACATCTTCTGAAACTGATCTTTTTACTACTTCTTTTCCTTTGTATAAAGTTATTTTACCCGGACCGCTTCCTACATATCCAAAATCAGCATCTGCCATTTCCCCGGGGCCGTTTACAATACAACCCATGATGGCAATCTTTACACCCTTGAGATGATTAGTAACTGCCCTTATTCTTGCTGTAGTATCCTGAAGGTCGAATAATGTTCTGCCGCAACTTGGGCAACTTATATATTCAGTTTTTGATATTCTTGTTCGTGTTGCCTGCAAAATTCCAAAGGCAATTGAGTTTAGTAATTTATGATCAGTAGAAACTTTTTTCTCTGCAAACCGATGTCCTAAACAAATACCATCTCCAAACCCATCAAGCAATAATGCCCCGGCCTCAACCGCAAAATGTATTAGGTTTTCATCCATCGATTCATGAGATCCATCCGTAATAATTACAACGGGATTTTTTATTCCCCGTTCTTTCAATTCAAAAAACATTCTTCTTATACTTTGAACTGCATTCTTATTTGTTGAACTTAAACATAGAACAACTGTCTTTTCCAATCCGATAGCTATCGGATCTGCTCCAATAGGCGAGACTTTTAAATACTCTTCTAATTCCTGAAAATCATTGTTGTTTAAACAATCCAGCATTACAAAATTCATCTTAGTATGTTTAACAGACGAATCCACAAACCCTTTTACATCAAAAATTGGAAGATATTTTTCTTTATCTGCGGAGGCAAGCCAAGTATCATAATAACAGATAACTTTTAAAGTTCCCGGTAATTCAAAATCAATTTGTTTATCTGCTGTAAAAACATAATCTGCTGCCAGGTCACTAATATTCCATTTATCAGTAACTACATCATATGTGTATCCTATAGCTTCAAGATCATCTGTAGTGATATTATTAATTTTATGCAAATCGGCAATTACAACCGGCACATGCTTATTGCCAATATTATTTACTTCAAAAGTTTCTCTACGCAGCCTCACCCCAAACCCCTCTCCAATAGAGAGAGACTTTGTAGACTCTGCCATTTCTAAGTTTCCTTCATCTTTTATAGAGTTGATCTCCGTATTCTCAGAAGAAATTTCTATTCCATTTACACTGTTTTGTGTGTAAGAAAGCTCTTCCTCCGGAGGGGTTTGGGAAGGCAGGCTATATCGTTTCACAATATTTCTACAAACCGGAATTTCAAGTTCGGGATCTTCTGTTAGAGAAACTCTTATGGTATCCCCAATTCCATCCTCTAATAAAGTGCCAATCCCTATTGCAGATTTTATTCTCCCATCTTCCCCATCACCAGCTTCTGTTACGCCCAAATGCAATGGGTAACAATGCCCTAATTCTGTATGCATATTTTGTATCAGCAGCCGATAAGCCTGAACCATCACCAGCGGGTTACTGCTTTTCATACTTAATACAATGTTGTAATAATTTTCACTTTCTGCAATTCTTAAAAACTCCATTGCACTTTCTACCATGCCTATCGGTGTATCTCCATACCTGCTCATAATACGATCGCTCAGTGAGCCATGGTTAGTACCAATCCGCATGGCTGTGCCATATTCTTTACAGATTTTTACCAAGGGTGTAAAGCGGTTTCTTATGCGTTCAATTTCCTCCAGGTATTCCATATCGGAATATTCCAGCAATTCAAACTTTTTTTTATCTACATAATTGCCTGGGTTTATACGAACTTTTTCTACGATCCTTGCTGCAATTTCTGCAGCATTGGGTGTGAAGTGGATATCAGCCACAATTGGTGTTGTATAACCTCTATTCCTCAATTCATTTTTTATATTTAGAAGATTTTCTGCTTCTTTTTTACTTGGGGCTGTTATTCGAATTAATTCAGATCCAGCCTCAATACAACGGATACTTTGTTCCACTGTACCGGTTGTGTTCATTGTATCGGTAGTAGTCATTGTCTGAATACGGATAGGATGAAAATTGCCCAGCAACAAGTCGCCAACTTTTACTTCAAGTGTGGCCAGGCGTTTATACTCCGTTAATGATTCTGCGTAAAACTGCATGTTGTAATTGAACTACAAAAATACGATTAAATGAAAGGAGGTTTTTAAAAATAGGCCGAAGGAATAAAACTACTTTCAATAAGTTCTACCAGTCTTTTTTAGGCTTATCAGTTGATGAAACTTTTACTTTATGCAATTTATCCTGTAATTCTTTTTCTTTTTCTAACAACGTTTTTAATTTTTCTTCTGCATCCTGTTTTGAAATCTTTGAAGGCTGGGGTTTTGGTTCTTCTTTTTGATTCTGGTCTTTATTTTGATCTTTCTTATTTTGCTTCTTATCTTTTTGATCCTGCTCTTGTTTAGATTGTTGCAAAGCTCTTTGTAGATTCTGCCGTGCCTGTTCATCATTAGGATCCAGTTTCAATGCATTTTTGTAAGCTTTTATACATTCTGGTAATTTATTTTGCTTTTGCAGTACCACACCACCATTATAATACGCTTTCTCCTTACCGGGGTTTGTTTTTGCAGTTTTTACTGTATTATCATACGATTTTAAAGCTTCGTCAAGCTTATCAGTTCTATACATTGCGTTGCCCAAATTATAAGAAGCCGT
>MWVX01000389.1_pt1 | contig 13457 bp, 11 predicted proteins | sample 1047311 | NCBI WGS metagenome assembly MWVX01 (sample SAMN06349984, study PRJNA376086) | soil metagenome | isolation source: MtG-4 sample Antarctic (ecotone) soil | place: Antarctica | collected 2015-01-13 | reverse complement strand
TTTCTTGATTTTGACATATAGTGCAATAGCCTGGGCCATTTACAGGTTTACTATACCTTCAGAACCAAGAAATAGTTGAGTGTGACTTACACGTTGCTCCTTTACGCTTCTTATTAACTTGTCTTTGACTGCTTGCTGCCCAATGACATCTTTAAAAAACATGGCAGGTAAAATTAATCTTTATGCTGTTGCGAAGAGGGAGGAGTTCGACTCCGCCCACTGGGATATGCGTCTTTGGGACAAAGCTCAAATGACGTTGTTCGCAGTTCGACTCCGCTCAACTAACATGATCTATGACCCAGGGTTTGATTCCATTCCGATTGGATCTTATACCTTTGAATGGCTTAGCCCCCGTGAACCCAAAAAGTCTGTTAAATTTTTACATTCTGAAAGTATCAGTCTAACTAAATTATTCCAAAGAATTAATTGAATATTTTTTAAAAAAACCCGCGTGATAACCTGATACATATGCGCATTTCTATCTTCCGAAAAGAACAATTCAATGCGGCACACCGGCTTTATCGGAAAGATTGGGATGATCAAAAGAATTCTGAAATATTTGGTTTATGCAGTAATCCATTGTATCATGGACATAATTACAATCTTGAAGTAAAAATAACCGGGGAGGTTGATCCGGAGACTGGCTATTTGCTCGATCTTAAATTTTTAAAGGAGATCATTCGCAAGGAGGTACTGGAAAAGTTTGATCACAAGAATCTGAATGAGGATACCGAAGAATTCAGAAATCTTAATCCGACGGCGGAAAACATCGCTTTTATAATTCATGAAATTATCCGGAAACGGCTGGATATGAAATATGATATTGTAATAAGGCTCTATGAAACCGAGAGGAATTTTGTTGAGTACCCGGCTTAACTTATAATACTTCCTCCGGTGAACCCCTGCAAGGAATTGCAGGATGTATTAGGATATAAAATGAGTTATTAAATTACATTGAAACACTTAAATAAGATGCTAAAACAATTTTTTGTTTCTACTTTCTTATTTACACCTTTCCTTCTTTTGGGCCAAAGTGGTGAGATTGATAAAAGAGCCAGCGCTATTGCTGACTCTGTAGTGCATGCAATGGGTGGTAAAGCAAATTGGGACAGCATGCATTACCTTCGATGGACTTTTTTCGATAAGCGAACGCTGCATTGGGATAAGTGGAGTGGAAATGTGCGGATCGAAATTCCATCAAAAAAACTGGTTATTCTCACCAATCTCAATAATCTTCATGGAAAGGTTTACAGTGACGGTATAGAACTCTCGAACTCCGACAGCAATGCATATTATATGGATCGGGCGTATAAAATCTGGGCAAATGATAGTTATTGGCTCATCATGCCTTTTAAGCTTCACGACCCTGGGGTAACTCTTTTATATCAGGGAATTGCAAATGATGGGAAGGGAAATTCATGCTTTCAACTGGAGATAACTTTTGATAAAGTGGGTATTACGCCGGAAAACAAGTACAAGGTATATGTATGCCGTGAAAGTTATTTAGTAACTCAGTGGGATTATTTTGAAAAGCGGAATAGTACTCAACCCGACTTGAGTTGCCCATGGCATAATTATCAGCCTTACGGAAACTTACTTCTATCGGATGATCGGGGTCCCGATGAAGGAAAACTTACAAATATTGCAGTAATGGATACCATTCCTGCAGGTTTATTTGACATGCTCTAACACTTTAATACAAGAAAATATTTCAGCCTGTTTTTTTTAGTATAAAGATTATCGGCCTATAATAATCTTCTCGCTATATGATTGTTTACCCTTCTTTAATGTTACGATATAGGCCCCTTCATGCCATTTCTGACAATTAATTTCCGTGTTCAGAACATCGGTATTTATAAAGTCTTTAAAATAAATCACCTGGCCAATAATATTAGTAACCTGTATGCTGATATTCTCTTTATTTCCAGCCTCGTTATAGCTAATCAGAAAAAAGTCTGACGCAGGAATCGGCCACAACCTTAACAACCTGTCATTTGCTGCGTCATGCTCTGTATCTTCCTGTGCAGTTTTCTCTAAATTAATCAAATAACAATCAATTTCGATAGGATTATAATCCTCCTCGGCCGTTCTAATGCTGTCTAGTATGGTTCTATATGATGAGATTAGGGTTTCGTAGCTGGAGTCGTTTATGTGGTTGATGTTTTCTTCGGGATCATTGATCAGGTCATAAAACTCCTCTGTTACCTCATTACAATAATGCTTTACATACTTATACTCTAAGGAACGGATAGCCCTGATTGACGGAACTCCATAATCGCCGGCGTACTGATAGAAGAAATAAGGGCGCTGAACCTGACCATCCACAAGCTTCTTTAAAGAGATGCCATCCATATTGAAAGTTTCAGGAATGCCGGCTGCCTCAAGTATGGTAGGTGCTATATCAATATTTGCAGCCATTTTGTCAAGATAAGTACTTCCAGCAGCAAACCATGCAGGGTATCTGATAAAGAGTGGAACACGGATCGACTCTTCCTGTGCCAGTTGCTTGGCTTCAAGCTTATGCTCGCCCTTCATATATCCATTGTCGGAGGTAAGAATAATCATGGTGCTGTCAAGGATACCTACTGATTCCATTCCTGAAAAGAAATCTTTAACATTCTCCTCAATGCCTGCAAGACTTTGGAATTCAATAAGGCGCAATGAATCAGTTAGTGCCTCATTAAATCCCCATTCGTGGGTATTATAAAAATAGGAGGGATAATCCTCTGAATAGTTATAAAAATTATCCGGGAAGGGCATTATTTCACTGGTATATAAATTCATATCTTCAACACGGGGAACTGTAGGGGAGTGAGGCACCCGTGTAAAATAGAAGAGCGCGAAAGGCTTATCGTCGGGCACATTGTTAAAAAATTCGGCTGCCAGATTTTTATATACATCGGTTATATGACCGGGTATAATAGTATCAGGTGCGCCATTGATGGTGTAGAGGGCGTTAATAAAAACGTCCTTATCCGATACGGCCCACCAATCAAATCCCTCCGGCTGTCCTTGAAACTGGCCATACTTTCCAACAAAGCCAGTATGGTAGCCATTGTCTTTAAGGATCTGTTGAACTAAGGGAAGGTTGTCTATCATATGAGTTTTATTATCTAAAGCACCATGATGGTGGGCATATAAACCAGTGTAAATAGACACTCTGCTAGGGGCACACTGAGAGGTTGTAGGGAAGGCATAACTGAAGTTGGCGCCCTCATTAGCAATGCGGTTGATGGAAGGTGATTGAAACCAGGATGGACCCCCTGTAGGCTGGAAAATGTCATACCGGGCGTCATCAAGCACAATAAGAAGAAAATTAGGCTTTGTTGGTGAGGCTGGCAATGATGTAGCAGAAGTTGTAGTAAAGTTTGCACGGCTGCTCCACAATGAGAATTCCCCACCACATACAGATTGTACGCTCACATTGTAATCACTAAGAGGGATAAGACCTGAGATTGTATAGGTCGTGCTGTTTATTTGCGACACTATCGTCCAGTCGGGGCTGGTAGTTAGCTTGTAACGAACGTTGTAGGTAGTAGTGCCACATTGTGATGTCCAATGAACATTTGCTCCTGAAGCGATATCAGTATTTACTTGTACGTTAATCGGTAACGGACATGCAGGCAGTAATTTATGCACCTCTTTAAATCCTGTTGTGGTTCCATTTAAACAATAGCTGGCTACCGCAAAATCATAATATGTATTTGGGGAAAGGCCGCTGAATTTATATGTAAGGCTGTTAAGCTGATCGGGGATTTCAGTCCAGATGGCGGTATTAGACGGTTTAAATTTTACCATGAAATAAGAGGAGCCCGGAACTGGATCCCAAGTGATGGTAGCATCGCAGCTGGTGAAGGTTGGAACCTTAACGTTTTCAGGTTTGGGCAAAGCGCATTGGGAAAATGAATAGGTTGAGTATCCTAATGATACAATCATTAAAAGCGTAAATATCTGATTCATCAAGGGTTGAGTTTTAAATTTAAGTTGTTGTCATTAAACCGTATCGGGTTCAATAGTAATTAAATAGTTTCAATTATTGTAATAAAAGGTAGATAAATATTCTATATATGGTTAATCATTTTATATAAACCAAAGTTTACAACCTTTGTAGCTGTTGACCGGGTGACAAACCATTGCCTGTAATTTTTACAGATGAAGTGATGCCAGGAAGCTATGGTTGAAGATTTGCTGCAGTATTGAACTCAATTTAGGGAATAGGTACTTCCCTTTCCAACATCCATTCAGCAGTACCATTCCTCATTTGAAGAAGTTATGCTTGTGCCTGCTCATTTGCATAAATTCTTTGGGTGGTGTGAGTACTGCTAAGCCAGAAGGTTCATAAAAGGATATCCTTTATGAGTGGGCGCTGCTTATTAGCCAATCTAATTCAAATAAAATAAGAAAACCGCCCTACTGGAGTAAGGCGGTTTCGCACTTTTATAGAATTTTTAACAATTATCGTCCTATAATTATCTTTTCACTATATGATTGTTTACCCTTCTCGAGTTTTACAGTATAGGCTCCTTCATGCCATTTCTGACAATTAATTTCCGTGTTCAGAACATCGGTATTTATAAAGTCTTTAGAATAAATTACCTGGCCAATAATATTAGTAACCTGTATGCTGATATCCTCTTTATTTCCAGCCTCGTTATAGCTAATCAGAAAAAAGTCTGACGCAGGAATCGGCCACAACCTTAACAACCTGTCATTTGCTGCGTCATGCTCTGTATCTTCCTGTGCAGTTTTCTCTAAATTAATCAAATAACAATCAATTTCGATAGGATTATAATCCTCCTCGGCCGTTCTAATGCTGTCTAGTATGGTTCTATATGATGAGATTAGGGTTTCGTAGCTGGAGTCGTTTATGTGGTTGATGTTTTCTTCGGGATCATTGATCAGGTCATAAAACTCCTCTGTTACCTCATTACAATAATGCTTTACATACTTATACTCTAAGGAACGGATAGCCCTGATTGACGGAACTCCATAATCGCCGGCGTACTGATAGAAGAAATAAGGGCGCTGAACCTGACCATCCACAAGCTTCTTTAAAGAGATGCCATCCATATTGAAAGTTTCAGGAATGCCGGCTGCCTCAAGTATGGTAGGTGCTATATCAATATTTGCAGCCATTTTGTCAAGATAAGTACTTCCAGCAGCAAACCATGCAGGGTATCTGATAAAGAGTGGAACACGGATCGACTCTTCCTGTGCCAGTTGCTTGGCTTCAAGCTTATGCTCGCCCTTCATATATCCATTGTCGGAGGTAAGAATAATCATGGTGCTGTCAAGGATACCTACTGATTCCATTCCTGAAAAGAAATCTTTAACATTCTCCTCAATGCCTGCAAGACTTTGGAATTCAATAAGGCGCAATGAATCAGTTAGTGCCTCATTAAATCCCCATTCGTGGGTATTATAAAAATAGGAGGGATAATCCTCTGAATAGTTATAAAAATTATCCGGGAAGGGCATTATTTCACTGGTATATAAATTCATATCTTCAACACGGGGAACTGTAGGGGAGTGAGGCACCCGTGTAAAATAGAAGAGCGCGAAAGGCTTATCGTCGGGCACATTGTTAAAAAATTCGGCTGCCAGATTTTTATATACATCGGTTATATGACCGGGTATAATAGTATCAGGTGCGCCATTGATGGTGTAGAGGGCGTTAATAAAAACGTCCTTATCCGATACGGCCCACCAATCAAATCCCTCCGGCTGTCCTTGAAACTGGCCATACTTTCCAACAAAGCCAGTATGGTAGCCATTGTCTTTAAGGATCTGTTGAACTAAGGGAAGGTTGTCTATCATATGAGTTTTATTATCTAAAGCACCATGATGGTGGGCATATAAACCAGTGTAAATAGACACTCTGCTAGGGGCACACTGAGAGGTTGTAGGGAAGGCATAACTGAAGTTGGCGCCCTCATTAGCAATGCGGTTGATGGAAGGTGATTGAAACCAGGATGGACCCCCTGTAGGCTGGAAAATGTCATACCGGGCGTCATCAAGCACAATAAGAAGAAAATTAGGCTTTGTTGGTGATGGGGCAGCGAAAATAGTAGAAGTAGTTGTTACTCTTGCGCGGGTGCTCCATGATGAAAATTCACCACCACATGCAGATTGGATAACAACACTATAATCACTAAGAGGGATAAGACCCGAGATTGTATAGGTCGTGCTGTTTATTTGCGACACTATCGTCCAGTCGGGGCTGGTGGTTAGCTTGTAACGTATGTTGAATGTAGTAGAGTCGCATTGGGGAGTCCACGAAACTATGGCTCCTGTATCACTAACACTTACTACTTGCAGATCAACTGGTCCGGAACAAGCCGATAGTAATCCACCTACTTCATTGAAGCCTAGTGTAGTTTCATCGTCACAATAGGTTGCTACCGCGAAAATGTAAAAGGTGTTCGGAGAAAGACCACTAAAGTTATACGTTAGGCTGTCAAGATGATCGGGGATCTCAGTCCAGGTAGCAATATCATATGGTCTTACCTTAACCATGTAATAAGCTGCGCCGGGTACGGAATCCCATGTGACGGTAGCATCGCAACTGGTGAGGCTTAAGATTTGAAGGTTTTGGGGTGCTGGCAAGGCACACTGGGAAAATGAGTTGGTTGAGTATCCTATTGATACCAGCAATAACAGTGTAAAAATTAGTTTCATCTAAGGTTGAGGTTTGGTTAGGGAAGAGTTTTTGTTAATATATTAAGGTATGATGGATGATTTGTTGAGAGCCTTTCTTACTTTTGGACAAATATGAAATTATTTAGCCATTTCTCAAAAATAGTTACAATTTTTATATTTCAAAGTGCCATGTGGGAGTAACTACCTAATTATTTACCTAATATAAAATGATGTAGATTGTATGTGAGACCTTATGTATGATAGGTCGTATATGAATGACAATTGAATTAATATTGAAGATGTATTTGAAGAGAGGTAAGTCTGAAAAAAATCGCTAAGGGGTGTTTATGAGGATAGTTTTCCGGCCCAAAGTATTTACGAGAATCTGAAAATTGCCCGCATATCACAAAAAAAATATCCAAGAACAAAATAATGGATTTTGGTTTCTAATAAAATATCCATTCATAAAGTTAAAGAATTGATTTTTCTGAAAGGTCACTATTCCGGCCTTTTGCAATAGATATCAGGTCAAGTTGAATATGATTATCTTGCCGATCTAATAACATAAATAAGATTATGACAAAAAGGTTACTGTGTTTAATAGCATTTATTGGTTGTATGTGCACCAAGGGCATGCCTCAAATTGTACTACTGGATTCTTTTGACCCGTCAGGTGTCAATGATTTATGCGGAGTAGGCTACGATCCGGACTCGTTCTTTTTGTGGATTTACCCTTGTTCCTCGGAGGACATTCAGCGGTACTCCACAGCAGGGGTATTGTTGTCTTCTGTTCCGGCGGCAGGGGGGAGCGCTAATGCCGTGGACGTGGAAATGGCTCCGGAACCACTTTTCATAGGTGCCACGTTTGTTTCTGAGGGCCAATTGCTATTCATCAATGGAGAAACCGATTCGGCCGATATATTTGCAATTGACCAGGGCAGCGGTGCCGTGGTTGATACCTTAATCACATCTTTTGGAGATTTCCATGTAGTAGGCGGATCCTATCATCCAGACCGCAATACATTTTTTTTAGTGCAGGACAACGTACCGGCAGAAGAATTGGAAAACCTGATAGCGGAGATTGATCCTCTGACTGGTGATACACTTCAGACCTTCCAGGTTACAGACTTTTTTAGCGTATCGTTTGGCGATTTAGAAGTAGGCTCCTCGGGTAATCTATTTGTAGTAAGCAGTGTGGAGGACAGCATAGCAGAGTTTACACCGGAAGGTGTTATGGTAAAAATGCATGCCTTGCCAACGGACGTTTCGGTACTTAGCGGAATTGCTCTGGATTGTGCTATGGAGGAAGCCTGGGTAGTAAGCACCACAGGCATGGTCTATCATCTCGGGCAGTTTCCATGCGGCGAACCCAGCAACACAATCGATATCACAAATTCGAAGATCAAGATTAGCACCGTTTCACCAAATCCTTTCAGAGATGAATTCAACATTTCCATCTCGATGCAACAAGCAGCTTCTTTGCGTTTAACGCTCTCGAACATATATGGCCAGGAAGTTCAGGTAATATTCGATGGCAGAATGGAGGCAGTAGAAAAAGTTTTCACAAGCTCTGCCAATGAGCTGGCACAAGGTGTCTACCTTCTAAAAGCGGAAACCAACGAATTTACTGCTACGCAAAGTGTCGTGTGCGTGAAGTAGCATTATAGAATTTTGCTCTGCCGAAAGTTGTTCAAATTGGGTACTATTTAAAGGGTAGAACCATAAATTGATCGAACACATTACCAGGTTAGATTATAATTCAGTTTTTAAAAGCTGCCGGCATTCTCTATGGATATCCCGTTATATTAGTATTGTAAATCGCACTTAGATGATCAACAATATCTATTATTCAATTAGATACAATACTATAATTTGATCGTGATAAATTAAATAGCATATATCTACCTTCTATTGGTATGAAAATACTTAAGTTGTTTTTGAGATTTTACAAGATACATAACATATATAATGGAACATCTCATAGGAGAATTGGTTTTAAGGAGGCTTAAAATTAATCTCTCCTTGAAGATTAATAGTATGCAGTTTACAAATGCTGAAGAAATCATTTTTATACCTCTTACGAAATTTTCCCGAGCTGGTTGTCTCTTTAATTATACTTCCATACCTGGTGATCAAAGCGATTAATGGGGGTAACTTTAATACCTACCTTGCAGCAGCAGAATTGCTACGCCACGGCGACAATTGCTACAATGTCTGGCTTAGTTATGGTAACTCAAATGTACCTACCCAATATGGATATAGTCCCCTCTTCGCTACCCTTCTGATTCCCTTTACATATCTGGCTTCATGGTTGCCGCCATTGCTTTTTCTGCTCGCAGATGTAGTTATGCTGTTTCGCATTTTTCGCCTCATAGCCCGTTTACTCAAGATTGATTTGTTGCCTAACAAATTGCTTTGGCTGGGTCTGGTCCTGGTATTTTCACTGCGATTTATTCTTCATAATTTTGAAATGGTTCAGCTTAACATTTTATTGCTGTGGCTTACCTTTGAAGGCCTTTACAAAATATTTTTTGGAAACAACAAAGGGATAGGTGCTTGTCTGCTTTCAGCGGGAATTAATTTCAAAATTTTACCTATTGTATTTATTCCTTATATTTTATATAGAAGGGAGCTTAAAGCAAGTACAATGGTGGCAGTATTTAGCATTTTTTTTCTTTGGTTGCCTTCGGTCTTCTTTGGATTTAACTTCAATCTGCAGTTGCATGAGGATTGGCTTACAATAATTAACCCGCTTAACACGCAATATAATGCGGATCAGAATTCAGAAAGCTGCCGTCTGCATGGGCTGGCAGCTTTAATAGCAGCTTATTTTACAAATAATAACAATGCAGATTTTCAATGGCCCACCTTTCCTCTGAGAGAGCCTATAATTGAAGTCATTATTAACATTTCTCGGCTTATATTAATTCTGATCACATTCTTCTTTTTGCAAAGCAAACCATTTTTGCGATTTAAATCACCATATCATTTTGTGACGGAAACAGCTTACATCTTTTTAATTACCACATTAATTTTCCCTCAGCAAAACAAGTGGGCATTTGTTTACATAATTCCGGCGTTGGCTATAATTTTTCACTCACTTTTAAAAAATACCAATCGCAAATCTTTATGGAGTATATTCCCCCTTTCAGTAGTTTTTATCCTCACCACACTGACCACAGATGGCATTATCGGAAAGAACTGGAATAACATTACCGAATGCATGAAATTGGTGACCATCGGAATCATTCTTATAATTCCTATTCTGATGCAGAAGATTGAAAAAGAACCAGCGTAAATTATTTAGTTTCAATAAAAAGCTATAATGGAGAAATAATTCCCAAACAAATTCTTTGAAGAAATAGAATTTAATAATGACTGCAAATGAATTAAGCTCAAAGATAAATTGAATGAACTAATTTAATTTCTTAACATTATAAATTAAATCGAAAGAATCTGCTTCGTCAAATTAATTAAGTCGGCTTTTATATTTCTTATAGTTTAGATAAAAATAGGTTACAAGGCTTGAACCTATTGGTGATCAAAACGTTTTCATTTGTGTAACTGCTAAACTGGAATACAGCAAGGATAAATTAGTGAAACTTTAATTAGCGAGTTAAAGCATTCAGGATAACTATTAGCGACAGTAACCAAACTATCCTAAAATGAGGTTTAATTGATCAAACAACCAATGAGCATGTTTTAACAAACAACCTTATTTGAAAGATTTACCTATATACATCAGTATTGTCTTTGGATTGACAGCGATTGTGACAGTATTTTTTTTTATAAGGCAGCTAATAATTCAAGAACAACCTTAATTATTCTCTTATTATGGCTAATACTGCAGGCATTTATTGGGCTATCAGGTTTTTATACGCTAACTGAACCCTTTCCACCAGGATTATTACTATTGATTTTACCTCCCTTAGCATCTATTGCTGCACTATTTTCTACAAAAAGGGGCAGGTGCTACATTGATCGATGAGACTTAAAAGATTTAACTCTATTACATACAATTCGAATACCTGTTGAGTTTGTACTCCTATCGCTATTTATGAATAATACCGTTTCCACAACTAATGACCTTTGAAGGGAGAAATTTCGATATTATGTCAGGACTAACTGCTCCCTTCGTATTTTATTTCGTTTTTATTAAAAAAACCCTTGGTACAAAAGTTATTCTAATTTGGAATCTTGTTTGTTTAGGACTTTTGATAAATGTGGTTACTAACGCAATTTTATCGGCCCCTTTCCCATTCCAAAAATTTTCCTTTGATCAACTAAATATTGCAATTTTATACTTCCCATTTGTTTGGTTACCTTGCTGCGTAGTGCCATTGGTTTTAATTTCTCACTTAGCTGCCATTAGAACAATACTTGGCAAAACAAAGGTTCATAACCGCTCAACATAAACTTATGCAATGAATTTTTTGAAACAAATTAAACCGATGATTTATTTAATCCTGGAATTTGAAGTAAATGTTTCTACACCTATTGTGTACAAAACTTTGCGATTATAATTTGCCCTTAACATTTAACCAAACAGGATGGACCATCTTTTACCAGTACAGACCTTAGATGATATAATTCCGGAATTTCGACAGACTCCAATTGGATTGCTATTAGAATATCACAATCTCAATAAAGCATTTGACACTTTTGAAAAAGCACAGCTTTTAATCGGGATGTGTATGGATAACCGAAAACATTTACATATGCCGGACAACTTTGCTTTCATCATTCGTTCAGGTGGAGCAAACCTGCGATATAGTGAATTTAAAGTTTCATACGCCATCGCTGTCGGCCAGGTTAGACATATGGCACTTATCGGGCATAACAACTGTGGAATGGTCAACTTAATTTCCCGAAAAGATGAATTTGTAAAGGGACTTGTGGAAACAGCGGGTTGGGAAAAAGAAAAAGCAGAGGAACATTTTATGCACTTCGCCCCCATGTTTGAAATCGGGAGTGAAACCGACTTCATTTTAAGCGAGACAAAGAGGCTGCGCCTTCGTTATCCTAAGATACAAATTGCTCCGATGCTTTATTTGGTGGAAGACAATCAACTTTATTTCATTAAAGAAAATTAAATGGTAGTGGTTATTAAACTTAAAGCTGTATCCCTGATAACTTTTCAAGGGTTTTATTTTAAAAATGCAAAATAAATTTAAGTTTTTGTGTTATTGGATACCGCTAGTTTAATAAGCAAAGTGAAGGTATTAATAATAACTATGTTGCGCCTTGATGAATATGTCTGATATTTCTTCAATTTCAGCATTGACTGAAAAAACAATGATGGGTATATGTTGAGTCGACTTATTATTCTTCATCAAAACAATTGCCTTCTCTCCGCCCATCTCAGGTATCCACAAATCCATCAAAATCATATCCGGTTTTACGTAATGGATATCCTCAATAATATTATCGCAAACTGTCCGGGTCTCGACTCTGAAATTTAGTTTCTCTAAAACTATTCGACAGACTACCAGGATCTGCTGGTCATCATCATAAATTAAAATGCAATTTTTCAAAGTCATATTCTTAGCATTTAAATGCTGTCTTTTCAAGAGTTGCTCCAGGAATTTTCAATCTGATGAGCGGCAAGAACAGCCAATTTGGGCGTCTAAATTAATTTCACTCGTACCAAGCAGATGATAATTGAAGAATGGAAGCTCAAAATTCTTCAGGTAATCAACTGAGGTTTTGGATCCAAACCACACATTACCCAGGCGATCACCAGCAGAACGCGCCCATCCGCCATGAAACCACGGACCTTCTACTAATTTAATATCAGTTTGTGGTGATTGCTGGCTGATGGCTTTGTAAATGTTCCATGCTCCAAAACAATCTTCGGCATCAAAGAGTCCACCTACAATAAGCACAGCTGGTTTAATATTATAGCAATTTCGGCGGGCATCCCGCGCCTTCCACCACTCATCATAGTTAGGATGTGCGGCAACGTCATTCCAGAATTTGATACTGTCACCCATATACTTTTCCTTAATCTCACCATAAGTTCCGGATTGAAGAAAAAACTGGTAATTGTCATCGCCAACAATTTTGGGTATATCGGGCCATTGGGTAGTTAGCGTAGGCCGTGGCACTCCGAAGTTGCGATAAAATTCAAAGGCATCAAGCACAAATGAAACGCCGTTGTGATGAAAATCATCACCTATAAACCAATCTGTAACTGCCGCCTGCGGACTTACCGCTTTCAATGCCGGGTGGCCGCTCAATGATGCCATGGTAGCATAGAAGCCAGGGTATGAGATGCCATAAACTCCTACATTCCCATTGTTGTGCGGCACATTTTTCACCAGCCAGTCAATGGCGTCGTAAGCGTCGCTTGACTCATCCGTATCATTTTTAGATTTCTTGTCCGCTATAAAAGGACGCACATCTTCAAATGTTCCTTCACTCATAAACCTGCCACGAACATCCTGCACCACCATAATATACCCCTCACGAAAATATGTGATATAAGGTGTTTTCCACCAGCTATCGAATTTGTTTTCACCATAGGGCGCACAGGAATAGGGAGTGCGCTTCATTAATATCGGATGATTAATGCTGGTGTCCTTTGGAAGATAGATGGCAGTAAAAAGATTCACCCCATCGCGGGCAGGAATATTTCGCTCAATCTTATTATAGTTACTAACCAGCCAGGCGGAATCCTGATTATGATTTTGCGAAAAGCAGTACTGGGCAAGCAACAGCATTAACAGATAAAGCAAGTGGACGCGCACGCGCAGCAAATGATACTGATGGCTTCATCAAGGTGCTTGCTGATATACAAACTGATGAGATCCTTGGAG